>Ga0208879_1000559_pt1 | contig 38222 bp, 31 predicted proteins | sample Knorr_S15_td_Bot_FD_185605 | JGI IMG/M metagenome (GOLD analysis project Ga0208879, IMG submission 185605) | Marine microbial communities from Southern Atlantic Ocean transect - Knorr_S15_td_Bottom_ad_5009_LV_A (SPAdes) (version 2) | ecosystem: Environmental > Aquatic > Marine > Oceanic | place... | reverse complement strand
AGCAGAATTTGCTAATAAACGCTATTTTCACGGCACATTAAATAGTGAGTTGATAATCAACAAATCGATGGATATTGATTTGTGGATGCTAAATTTCCTGACCAGTAGAGGATTGGGACTAGAGATGGCCCATTATGTCTTGCTGGGAATTGGTTCTATCGTTCTTTTAGTGGTTTGTTTATTGGGCAATTTTGTAACAAAGAAGTTTATCGTTCAAGGCATTCGGAAGTTAATTGAAAACTCTAAAAACGATTGGGATGATATATTACTAGAGAAAGAAGTGTTTCATTCTTTATCTACTCTGGTGCCGTTGATTTTTATCCAATACCTATCGGTTCCAATTCTTTCGCATTTCTCTTTCCTAATTCTATTTGTTCACATTGCTGTAAAGGTGTCGCTGGTATTGGTGATAGCGTCTGTTTTGGTTAAAACGCTAAAAGCCTTAGAGGAATTCAGTACAAGAGTCCCTTATTTTAAAGACAAGCCGGTTAAGAGTTATGTTCAACTTGCTAATATTATGATTTACGTTGTGGTTGTAATCTTAATTTTTGCAACTATTCTGAATAGGGATCCATTTGCGTTGTTGGGTGCTTTAGGTGCTTTAACGGCTGTGCTCATGTTGGTTTTTAAAGATACCATTCTTGGTTTGGTGGCAAGTATTCAGCTTTCGTCGCACGATATGGTTCGGGTGGGAGATTGGGTTTCCATGCCGAAGTACGGGACTGATGGAGATGTTTTAGAAATTACTTTGAATACGGTTAAAATTCAAAACTGGGACAAAACTATTTCCACTATTCCAACTTATGCTTTCATTTCAGGCTCTTTTAAGAATTGGAGAGGGATGACAGATTCTAAAGGGAGACGGATTAAGAGGTCGCTTAACATCAACATGACGAGCATCAAGTTTTGTACGGATGAAGAAATCACTCATTACAAAAGTGTTGAGTTGTTGAAGGGTTATATTGAATCGATTCAGAGCGAAATAGGAACTCATAACAACACTAATAGGCATGACAAATCATCTTTGCTGAATGGCCGAAACCTTACCAATATAGGACTGTTTAGGGAGTATGCGCGTCAGTATTTAATGGCCAATGAAAACCTTAGAACGGATTTAACCTTGATGGTTAGACAGTTGGAACCAACAGAAAATGGTTTGCCAATAGAGGTTTATTGCTTTAGTAACAATATTGAATGGGTGGAATATGAAAGAATTCAAGCTGATATATTCGATCACCTTTTATCGTCAATATCTAATTTTGATCTAGAGATATTTCAGAATCCTACAGGAAAATTCGGGAGTTAAGATTTCTTTACGTATAGGGTAAGAATTACAATAGTTTGTCTGTTTACCTTGCCTTCATATGGTTGCTAGAAGATTATGGCGCAAATTTATTTGTTATCAACGCCATTTGACCCATTCTGTGCTAGCACCCGGTTTGCGGTACCAATCCTGCCCGCCGTGTTTCAACCATTCATATCCATCCGTTGAGACCCGCCCTTGTATATCCGAAAGGGGAGATTTGGAGCAGGTGTGACTGAATATTGTACAACAACACAGCCGTTCATGCTAAATTTTGGTATTTTATTGCCGTAAATATGGTTCATCAATGTCCAGCATAATAACATACAGACCATTGGATATACATGAGGCATAGATAACCCCTTCATGATGCTCAACTCCCCAAATATTTGGCGACCATCCAAACTCATAGAATTGAGAATCTAAAGCCTCTCCATCTGCACCGTGTGGAATATAATAGCCAACTGTAGAAATTGTATGTAATTCAGTTCTATTCATCTGTAAGTCATTAGCCATCAAGGTCTCAACATCAACTACCCAGATTCCTGCATGATAACTTGAGATATACAGGCGTCCATCCCACGTTCCACCATATGATGTATCAGTTTCAGGTGTAGTCTCAAAATAGGTTGTGTCAAGGTTATGAGGGCTAAATAATAGCCATTCTTCACTAGCCGGCCATGCCTCGCAATCCGCCCCGAAACAATGCTCTTCTGAATAAGGAATTTCCCAATCATTGATGAGTTTTGGTAAAAATCTCATATTGCCGTTTTCCATTACATAATCAGTAGTATCGAGAAGATATACTAAACCGGTTCCAACCGTAGTTGACAAAACTTCCACTGCAAGGATTGTAAGGTGCCTTTCGCCTTCATATCCTAAATGACTTGTATCAACCATTTCGGGAAAGGGTTCTGCATAATGGATGTATGAAGCACGTCCACCGTTGACATTTCCAGTGGTCCCGCTATCAGGTTCTCCATCATTATCCAAATCTGCAAAGTCCATCCATTGTCCAACTTCTGGTGCTCGCCATCTACAAGTTAGAGGGGTTCCTTGACCTGCTTTGCAGGAGGTTGCCATCGGTAAGTATAGTTGAGGAGAATTGGTTGGGTGGGGGACATCAGAAACATCGCCAATCCGCAAGCCTGCTTCCCAATATGCGCCATAGATGTAGGTGCGCTCATAACGTGGGTCATCGGGGTCATTTCCAGGCCAAGTTTGGACAGTCATATCATGAATGTAAATCCAACCACCGCGTGTTGTATCCCAATTGACTTCGTATTCCCCGACTTTGACTATCGTATGGCCAAGCCCTGAAGCATCAACACCTGGTAGTAACCTTGCTGCTGAGCCCTGTAAGTTGAGATGAGCAATAGTAACTCCACCACATGCTTCACCAACCGCCGCATCACATTGCTCATAATCGGGGTTAGCGACGAAAATATACCACTCATTGTCAATCATATGGGTGTATAGGTTGTGAGGGCCGCTGGGATGGTCACCGTCATTCCACGAATCTACCCAAATTGGGTTTGTTTTGTCAGTTACATCGTAAAGATTGACCGCAACTTGTGCCGGGTCGCCCCATTCTCCCACATTTGGGTCAGTATAGCCTGGGTCAATAATTTGGTTCTGGGTAATTACGTATTCCCGGCCGCTATATTCAAGGTATTTGATGTCAAGAACTTGGGTGTTGGGGTCCTTGTGGGCGCTCATCACGGTGGTGTTTCTTGGATCGGTTACATCGATGATGTGAAATTCATCCCACCCTGCTTGGTAAGCATATACTCGGCCATCTGGTGATGTGGCAATAGTGACCTCTGCATTCCCAGGAGTAGTTAATGGATTGAAATCCAATAAATCCAAATTCTCAGTACTGAAATTATGGGCACTAGCATTCTTGTGATCATGGCCTTCTTCTTGGATAAGTGGGTCTCCAGCATCGAATAATAGATGATTTTCCTCTATACTTTGGGGTTGGTTTGGAACTAGTACTGCCCAAAAGATTCCTGAGATGAGTGCTAGCACTAACATGATGCTGGCTGCAATCTGCCTCTGGTCCATATCCTTCCTCGAACAGTCCTCACGTCTTGTATTTTATTGGGGAGAGTTTGTTGGGTGGGGGGTGATGAAGCGCACAATCCTGCTTACTTGCTTAATGATTTTTGGTTCAGTATTGTCTTTGAGTAGCATTTCTGCCCATGATGGAGAACAATATATTATCATTCTTGCAACGGGGGAATTAAGGCCAGAAAATGCTAGTTTTGAATTGGGGGTTGATGCTTATTTCAGGATGGGGGATGATACTGAAAATATGTCTCACAACATAACAGTGGATATTAATCAAGATGGGGTGTTCAATGAATCTGATTGGAATTCTGGTGAATTGGTATATTCATGTGAAACGGATGAAAACGGTACTAAGAATGATTCCTCATGTAATAAAACTGCAGAATTGTTTTTCAACACGACAACTGGAATTTTCCCATACAAGGTTGAATTATCTAATGGAGTTACTATGTTTGGAAACATAACGATTGAAGATGATGATGATGGTACGTTAACTCTTGGAGACTGTACTGGTCAGGCTTGTATGGATGAGGAGGAAGTAAAGGATGCACTCGGTATTGAAGATAAACCTGTAGATTACAAGAAACGCTTACCTTTAGTTGTCGCATTAATTCTTGGAGGAAGTGGTATCTACTTACTAATGTCAAGCAAGAGCGGGGCTCTTGAAGCCGAAGAGGAATGATTCCTCGGTGCAGATACCTTTCAACCTTCAATGACTGGTGTCTTGGTATGATCACATGGGTCAGATAAGATATGCTTGGCCCAAATGTATCCACTCTTCGGCTTGGCTTCGATGGTCTTCTCCTTCGATTCCATTTTCTCAATTGTTAGTTACACCCCCTAGGTAATAAATGTCATGGTCCTATTTCAGCACTAGACCCACAGTCAACAGATTCAACAGTAGATAATGCTTGAAGGTGGTTAATGGCATCCCCTCGTAAGTTCCATACGGTAGTTTTTACACTACTAATGGTGGGTGCCAGTCTGTCTGGATGCTTTGGAAATGATGAGGAAAAAATTGGAGATTATTCATCTTCAGTCGAGTTAACACCAACCACTTTAATTGGAGGGGTGTTGCAAGTTGTTTCTTTTTCATCCTCCGAAGATGTGAGTGTTTTCATTCCTTATTTATTCAAACAATTTGATACTGGTTTATTCCAAAATGGAACGGTAATCAATATTGAAGATGGAGACCGTATTGAATTGGAAATTTTAGTTCCGCCGCGAACTGATACCCTCTACTTACTAGTAGGAAAATATGGTAGAGAGAACTTCCCACTTAGAATGGCGAATGAGTCATGGACAGATTGGTATCTTCGAGGTGGTCATGAAAATCCCCAGAATACAAGTATCACTACTGGAGAGCCTGAATTTGAAGGTGGACACGCTTGGCTATTGCATGTTAATGAAAGTGGAAGTTCTGTTGATGTAAAACGAGTGAAAATCCTTCGCCCAATGGCTAGCGGGGTCTCCGTTGCTGATGGTGGTGAACATGGCACTGGTTTGGTAAATGGATTGACAACTTGGAATTGGTTGAATAGGATAACAGATAGCACATTTAGTCCAACTTCACCAGATGGTGCAGAAGGATATCTTGACCGTTGGGCAGGACAAGGAAATCTTGCTTACGAGGATGCAGGGCGTTTCATTCGTGATGAATTGACTTCCTATGATTTGGATGTAAAAATAAATCGATATTCATTTACTGATGTTAATGGACAAATAAATCCTGAAGCCTACAATATTTGTGGATTCAAAGAAGGTACAATTTATCCCGATGAATGGTTAGTATTTGGCGCCCACTTCGATATTGCACCAATCATTCTCCCAACCGCTCCTGATGTTGGCACACCTCGAGGATATGGTACCTTCACTGGTGCTTACGATAATACTGCAGGAAGTAGTATGGTCTTGACGGTGGCTGCTGCAATGTCAAAATTAGATACTCGGCGTACTATGGTGTTCTGCTTTTGGTCCGGAGAAGAGGGGGGAAAGCGTGGTTCTGATTACTGGACTGAACACTTCGTTAAGGAGGAAAACCCACACGTTACAGTTACAAATTATGTAAATCTCGACATGGCTGGAGTAAATTGGCCAGGAAATATGACTCCATCAGATAGGGTTGGTCCTGATGGTGGTGGTTCATATCCTTCAGCAAAGGACCAATGGCCATTGAGAATATACATAGGCCCTGATGAATCAGAGGATGAAATCAATCAACCTGGAATGGTTTGGCTATCGGCTTGGATCGGTGCTGATGCAATTAATATAAGTCAACAGATGGTGATATTGAATGGAAACTTGATGCAATCATGGGAAGACTCTGGACGAAAGGGGGTTGTCATCAATGAAGCAACGACTGCCCGTAGCGACCATGCTTCATTCCAAGACAATCTGGGCACGGTAACCGCTGGATTTGGAGGGCTTGTTGATGGATATGATTGTTATCACCAGACTTGTGATACCCTTGAGGAAATGGAATATTGGATGGAAAACGATGATGCGGGTGGGCGGGAAAACCTTGTTGATAGTCTCGATATTATCACTTGGTGGGCGACTTACATGTTCTTACATTTGGATGCTGAACCGGTGCTCAATGCCTATTCATAACAGTTAATTAATTTCAACTGATTAAATATGAAAGATTGATAACCCAGCCCATGACATCTATTTTACCTAAAAATAGCCATAATAAGACTGGTATTGCGAAGATTGCAATGAGCGCATAAAATGCTCCTTCAGACCATTCTTTAACTTTCAAACCGTCAAGCGGACCAAATGGCAACATGTTGAACAATCCAAGAATTAAATTTGCCATTAACCAATATCTAACTCCAAATAAAACCATAGCTGGAATTGACAAGCCTTGTTCTGAGATAATACCTATATCAGTAACTCCAACAATTGCTAGTAATATTGCTCCAAGTGGTATACCAATCAAAAATAACCCTAAATTAACCAATGGGCCTGCCGCTGCTATATGCCCATTCTGCTTTCGGTTTACTCTGCCTGCAACCATCACAGCCCCAGGTGCCATGAATAGAAAACCCAAAATAAATGCAATCATTACTCCAAATTTCAAACCTTGTGGGTCAGCCCTAAATTCTGCCCAACAGCCATAATGTTTAGCAACCAATTTATGCCCAATTTCATGCAATAAAAAGGCAGGGCCAACAGCTACTAGCATAATTGGCATCATGATTAAAACTGTAGTTATCCAAGGGATAATACCTATTGCAAGCATCCCCATCATACCTCTTGCAGTCATGAAACCAAGAGCAAGTGTAAATGCCCCTGTTGCCAATAAAAGATGCTTTTTCTCTTCTTTACTGAAATGCCAAATTTTTCCCTTATGGTGGTGCACAGGTTGTGAATATGCCATCCCCCATAGGCTTTGTAAAACTTGAGAAAGGTCTGGCGCCTGCACTCTTTGTTGGGGATTTTCCTTAATTAATCTAATTTTATCAAAGGGGTCGTCCTCAAGGCGACTGGCTCGTGGGTCCCTTGGCATCAACCCCTCCTGATAGACGACTTTGATGAACACTCCTACCAAACAAGCAGTGGTTTGATGGCATATTAGGAGATGGACGAAGTGATTCACATGTCGATGCCGCGCCAAGCGATGCGAAAAATGGGTTTGCAATCCTGTTGTCTTCTATGTGATTCTCCAGATATTGCTGGCACCCTTCGTTGTAGTTCTTGTATTGAATCGCACGCCATTTTTAGGAAAAAATTAGATGAATTACCACCTGAAAATGAAGTTGGTCAATTGGCTCGTGAATTATTACAAATGGTTTCTTCCCCTCACCGTTGGGATAATGATGAAGTACATGGCCCTGCACTAAAACAGATTCAGTTTCTTGCTGGCACCTTAGCAGAACCTAAACCTAAACCTACTTCAGAACAAATAACTGCTGTTTTCACAAAGCAAGCAGCAAAACCAAAAAAATCTCTAATTTCAGATTTCGCCAACCAAAATAAATGGAAGGAAAATCCCCCTACTATTGAAGAAGTTAGCGTATTAGCTGACTCATTATCGTTCGATGAATCTATTCACCCAGGTCAAAGAACTAACCCGAGTCGTGTGATAACAAAAGTAGACCGGTCAGATAGATTAGGAGAAGACCATTCGATTGTTGATAGGGTCGCTGCTGCTCAAGATCCTGAAGTTGATATAGAATCAAGGAAGAAGGCACGAAAAGATTGGGGTGATGCTGTTGAAAATATTGAGAAAATAATTGAAGAAAAAAAAATAGATGATGACTTGGATATTTGATTATAATTCATCCCCTAGGCCATCAAGAGTGTAACTGATTCTGTGAGTTCCTTTTCCTTTAGATTTTTTACCCAAAATTCTGATGTGGCCAATTTCAGATAAATTACGGACATGAGTTCCTGCACATGGGCAAAGGTCGAGCCCGTCTCCTATCTTCACAACTCGTAATTCGTTCACTGATGCTGGTAGTAAATCCATGTTAGTTCTTTCTGGTGGCATTAATTTATTGATTTCTTTTCTTGTCATCACACAGCACTCGACACCAAGGGATGAATCGATGGTTTGGTTGACTTGACTTACCACTCTTTGTAGCATCTCATCTTCGAATCTAATGGGGTTGAAATCAATCCTACTTCTATCATGATGAATTTGATTTCCCACTGTTCTTGTTCCATGAAACATTTCATAGACTATTCCTGAAACTAGGTGTTGAGCGGTGTGCATTCTCATATGAGCATGTCTTCGCTGCCAATCAATATTACCGTTGACTTCGTTTCCCTTTTGGAGGTTCTTCGTGTTCTCAAGAAGGTGTGTGATTTCATCTCGGCCCCTAACTTCAATAATTTCTGATTCTCCTCCATCCCAAGTTAAGGTGCCAAGATCCCAATTCTGCCCTCCACCGAGAGGATAAAAAAGGGTTCTATCCAAAACTAATTTCTCTTCTTTAATGCTTGATACTGTTGCTTTAAAATCAGTCTGGTAACATGCTTCGATAGAATCCATCCATAATTTTTCTGTGGCCATATGGTGGCCATGGGGTGATTGTTCAAAGGTTCTCTCTTGCATATTTAATGGCGTTTTTGAAAATCGCCATTCCTTCGCCTTGCCAAGCATCACGTTCTGCTTCTCGCGCCCTAGCGCTTCTATTCGGTTCGTCAGAAGTTGTATCATCTTCGATAATGTGGGAAAAGGGAGAAGATGGAGGGGGTAATGTGGGTTTTACATTTCTCCTAAAATGGGGATGTAGCCAGCCTGTGTATGCCCCTTCTGGGTGTGGCATCAATCCAAATATCAAACCTGTTGGGTCACAAATACCTGCAATATTTCTGATACTACCATTTGGACAAAGAGGGAATGGGATGGGTTCGTCAGTAATTCCCTCTCCTGCTTTTGTTGAAGGGTCTACATACCTGCAAACTAATTGTCCTGTTGCATCCATCTCATCGAGAATCTTCATTTCTGGAACTACGAATTTTCCCTCTCCATGTCTAACTGGAACTTCCATTCTAGTGATTCCCTTAGTCCAAATGCAATTACTATTTTGATCGAAGTCCAAAGTTACCCATCTATCTTCATACCTTCCAGTATTGTTGAGAGTTAGGGATGCTCGTTGTATGAAGTCAGGCTCTTTCCTACCAGGTAAAAGGCCGGTCTTGACAAGAACTTGGAAGCCATTACAGATGCCAATAATTGGTTTTCCTGATTTAACAAAATTGGATAATTGTTCTCGAAGATTAAACCTCATTCGGTTTCCAAGTAATCTACCGCTCCCAAGATGATCTCCAAAGGAAAAGCCCCCTGGTACAGCAAGAATATGGAATTTTTTAAGGTCAACACTGCCGTTAACTAGGCTATTGATGTGGATTCTCTCTGAAATACCCCCTGCTAAATCAAAGACTGCTGCAGTTTCATGGTCACAATTTATTCCAAAACCAAAGAGTACTGCAACTTTCGGAGTGGGGGGCATTAGAAATCTCCCCCTTTGAAAGTGGATTGCCAGGCTTCAACCATCTCGTCTAAATTCAATTTCAATATTTTCTTCGAACCATCTTTAATTTCAAGATAGTTTTTGTTTGTTGATTCTCCAATTTTTGTAAAACTATTTCCAGATATTGAATTTTCAAATGCCTCTGTGTTTTCTGGTTTGATGGCAACAACTATTCTTGCGAGACTTTCACCATAAAGACGAGAGAATAGGGTAGTTTCAGAAATTTTGGAAATATTGACTGAGGCTCCTTGTCTTCCTCCAACACACATTTCTGCTAAGGTTACTGCAAGGCCTCCATCACTGCAATCATGAGCACTTGCAACTAAGTCCAAATGAATTGCCGCACTCAATGCTGTGTACATTTTGAGATTTATTCCAATATCATGTAAACGTGGTACTTCCCCCCCAACTCCCTTTGTCAAGCCATTTTCTTGAAGCATAAAAGAAATTTCATTAGCACCCAATTCTTCTCTAGTTTCTCCAAAGAGATAGATGTGGTGACCACCACCAAGGAAGTCGCTTGTAGTAGATTTTCTAACGTCGGGATGGTCTCCAAGCAATGTGAAAAGCATCGTCGGAGGAATACTAATTTTATCTGATCCAGTTCCATAATCATTTTTCATTGAGTCTTTTCCACTGATACAGGGTACTTTGTAGCCTCTACATGCCCTTTCTAATTCTCGATTAGCCCTAACTAATTGGGCCAACTTGAATTTACCGTCAGGAGTTTTTTCACTCAATATTGGGTCTGGCCAACAGAAGTTATCACATCCAGCCATCTTTGCAGGGTCAACCCCACTACAGATCGCATTTCTCACTGCTTCATCAACCGCTGCTGCCGCCATTGCTCCAGCATCGATATCTGAATATCTTGGGACAAGCCCACATGAAACAACAAAACCATGAGGGTCACCATACAATGGTGTAAGAACTCCAGAATCCCCTGGCCCGTCACACTCCTTTCCAACGAATGGTTTGACGGCTGTTTGACAGATAACTTCGTGGTCATATTGCCGGACGAGGGTTTCCTTTGAGGCAACATTCGGCCTTGCTAATAGTTGTAAAAGTAATTCAGAATGGTCCACTACTGAAGGAGGTATGAATTGCTCAAGTTTTGGCTCTTCCCATTCACTTTCAAGTTCTAGTTGAGGTACACCATTATGTAAGAAATTTAGTGGAAGAAGGGCAACTGTGCTCTCTCCATGTTTGACATGGAACAAGCCTGTTGTGGTAAATCGGGCTACGATGCTGTGCTCTACTTCATGTAAATCTGCAAGTGCTTCAAAGGCATGCTGGTCATCGGGATGAACAGCAACAGTCATCCTTTCTTGAGATTCTGAAATTAATATCTCCCAAGAGGAAAGACCGCTTTGTTTGAGTGGAACGGCTCCTAAGTCGATTTCACAACCATTAGTATATTCTGCCATTTCACCAATGCTGCTTGAAAGTCCCCCTGCTCCATTATCTGTTATACAAGTGATGTACCCTGAATCCCGCGCTTCAAGAACCATATCAAGCATTTTCTTTTGGGTAATCGGGTCACCAATTTGGACCGCACTACTGGGGCTTTCTTCAGTTAACTCAAGACTTGAGAAGGTGGCTCCATGAATACCATCATAACCAACCTTACCTCCAATCATGTAGACTAAATCGCCTTCTGCTGGAGTTTTAATGTGAGATTCCCTACCGTCTGGTAAGACTCGTGGCATTATACCAACTGTGCCTGCATAAACTAGTGGCTTGCCGATGAATCGGTCATCAAATACAATCGCCCCATTAACAGTAGGAATGCCGCTTTCATTACCGCCAACACGAATTCCTGCATGAACTCCACTTAAAACTCTAGATGGGTGAAACAAGTTTTCTGGTAACTTTCCTTGCCAATCAGGTGGTCCAAAACAAAATACATTGGTATTGGCAATTGGTCGTGCCCCAAGCCCTGTACCGAGAATGTCTCGGTTGACACCAACGATTCCAGTCATTGCACCACCATATGGATCCAAAGCGCTGGGGGAATTGTGGGTCTCTACTTTGATGCAAAGGTTGAGGTCATCACTCCATGAAATAACTCCTGAATTGTCATGGAAAATTGAAAGAAGCCAATTTACCCCTTCTTGCATATCCACTGTTGGCTTCATAATATAGGTCTTGAAAAGAGAGTCAATACTACTCTTTTCTCCTGTCTCCTTATCGTGATGTTCAATTTTTGCTGCGAAAATTTTGTGTTTACAATGTTCACTCCAAGTTTGGGCAAGGCATTCTAATTCTACATCTGTAGGTGCCTTTTCTGGAAGGTTCAATAATTTCCGTGCCTCTTGTACTTCGGATTTCCTGTAATATGCCTGTATTGTCTGCATCTCCAATAAACTCAAGGCAAGAATTCCTTCTTCTGAAATTCTAATTAACTCTTCATCTGATACTTCCAAGTCAACTATAGCGGGCTGTTGATATTGATAATTTGGTTGCTCTGGAAAATCTAATTGTGGGATTGTTACAGAACGTTTTCGGGTATCTTTTACTATCACTTTTTGAATAAGTGGGTTGTACAATTGTTTAGCGAGGTAATCTAAATCTACATCTTTAGACAAGCCATTAAGGGCGTATGTGATGGTTGTAGATATTAATGAATCAACAGCGATATTAGGATGGAGGGTTCGCAGTCCATCGAGGGCTGCAGTGCCGGGGTTATCAGTGACTCCTGGTTTGAATCCAATACAAATTACAGCATCAGGGCGATGTTGGAAAATCTCCTCATTTTCTAAAATATTTTTATTATAGTTTCCCACTTCAATTATTGGGTCTGCAAATAAAATTTCAACATCTTTTGAAATCGTTGCTTCATCCAAATCAACCTTAACAAGAAAACCAATTACGCTGCTAATATTTTCAATCGAAATATTATGGTTATCCAATAATTGGCGGCGAATAACTTCTCCTCGGACATCAACCATCCCTTCTCCATGTTTTGGAGTGACCTCAATGCGATGGATGTTCATGGACATAAGGGCACCTGCCCCATAGGGGCAGAGTGTGGTGTTCGGCGACCGTCCATGAAGGTTAGGGGAGACCAAACAACTTTCGAAGGCTCGGTGCTGCTTTGAGAATTGGAACTGCTAAACCCCCTGCTTTGCCTGCTTTTCCTGCATTCTGTTTAAGAGCTGCAGAGATATTTTTAGATACATTTGTGCGCATTGATTTACCTTCCAAAATGTTGCCCATACCATCTAATAACGAAACATGTGTGTGATAATTTCCCTTTTTCTGAGGTTGCATTGTTAGCCAGATAACAGAACCACAATCCAAAGCAGTTCCCATAATATGGATGAGGTCATTATCTCCTTCATCAATGATTTTTAAGTCATCTCCCATAGGTAGGGTAATCGATTGATTTTCAGAAAATGAAATTTGAATTGATTGATGTTCTGGAACCATTCCTGGAGAGTGTACTTCAATCTTATATGTTGATGATTTATGTTGTGTGTTCCCAAGAAAAATTATTAGGTTTGCTTCTCCTGAATTAACTTCTCTATCCACTTCACAATCGAAGATAAATGCGGATTCTCTCATCTCTTTCAATTGGTTGATGAAACCGTGTTCAAGCCTATCTATCGTCCTAAAGAAGGAGGGATTTCTTTCCCTCATTAAATTAAATAATTTGTGAATCATCTCAATATTGAATACTTCGTGATTAAGAATTCCATCCACTGCATCTTCAGGAAATATTTCAGATAATTCTGATTTAACTTCTTCTTTATTGAGAACCCCTTCTTGATGTAGATGTAAAAGAAATAAAGTTCTTTCGCGGGCTTCTACTTCTGATGTTCCTTCGATAGATAGTGTACCTATTTCTCTTGTATGTTGAAGCCAACGATTTGCAAGTCCTGGCTCCATTAAATAAAGTAAGGTTTGTGAAAATGGGGCTGTTAAGAGGGTGGGGTGACCAGATGGGTGATAGGTGGCCAATAAGCCAGTTGGTTGTGAGGTGTCAAAATCTTTTGTTGGGTCCATTATTGCAGCAACCCAAACCAAAATAGATAATCCTGTTCCAATTGCAACTGACATCGCCAAAACAAAGGGCCATGGATCTGCTAAATTTACTTCTAACATTTCATTCCAAGCAGCAGGTGGTTTGAGAATTAAAGAGCCAACAAATGTCCCAAAATAGCACAAAATAGCAAGTATTCCAAAAATTCTATGTGAAATGGCTTGTAAGTGTTCATTTTGAAGAGTGTTTGAAACATCATCATATCCTTCTAAAGATTGGTAGGGTTGGCCTTTTCTTCTTGCAATTACTCCTTGAATTTCAAATCCAGCCCTAGTTAATTTCAGTCCTCGTGCTCTTTTTGCAAGTAATAATTGCCAAAGGATTTGACCCATTAAAATTAAAATAAGCAAAAGTGATAATGTTGAATTGGGTAGTTCCACAGTTAGTATATTAGGATTAAGTTGATAGATTATTCCCGCTGCAATTACTGGTATTGGCATAAGGCGGTTTATCCAAATACCGATTCCTGTGTTAAAAATGAAGATTTTGTGTTCCTCTTCGTGAACTTTATTGAGTTTTTTCTCTAATGCATCGGTCGAATCTGAGATATTAAAAATATCTAAAAGAATATCTGGAAGTTCTTCATCTAATGGTTGAACATCATTCGACATGTTTTACCGAGCCTAGGCATTAGGGATGATTGCTTCGGCTACGCTTTAAGGGCGTCCTTTAGGTAAAAACCAGTAAAGCTCGACTTGACTTTGGCAACTTCTTCTGGGGTTCCTTTTGCCACAATCTTTCCTCCTCCCGCACCTCCTTCAGGCCCTAGGTCGATGATGTAGTCTGCTGATTTTATGACATCTAAGTGGTGTTCTATGACAATTACAGTGTGTCCTTTATCTCTTAATCTAAATAATACTTCGATTAATTGCTCTACGTCTGAAAGAGACAAGCCTGTTGTTGGCTCATCGAGAATATAGACTGCTCTTTTGTGGGCTGGTCGTTTTAGTTCACTTGCTAATTTCACTCTTTGAGCTTCCCCCCCACTAAGTGTAGTTGCTGGTTGGCCAAGGCGAATATATCCTAACCCTACGTCTTCAAGTGTTGATAAAGTTCGATATAATTTACGGTGGTTTTTGAAGAACTCGGCGGCTTGAGATACATTCATTTCAAGAATATCATGAATATTCTTGCCTCTCCACTCAACTTCTAAGGTTTCTCTTGTATATCTTGTTCCTTTACAGATATCGCAAGTCATCCAAACATCTGGGAGAAAATTCATTTCTAATTTAATTGAACCTGCTCCCTTACATGATTCGCAACGTCCACCTCGAACATTGAAGGAAAAGTGTCCTGGTTTGTATCCACGCTCTTTGGAAAGAGGGGTGGTTGCGAAAATACCCCTTATTTCATCGAATGATTTTGTATATGTTGCTGGATTTGAGCGTGGGGTTCTACCGATTGGTGATTGATTGATGACGATTGCTTTTTCCACCTTTTCAATTCCATAAAATTTAGTATATTTTCCTGGGCTCTTTTCTGATTTATGTAAATCTCTCAAAAGAATAGGTGCGAGAATTCCGGAAACTAGACTTGACTTGCCACTTCCTGAAACTCCAGAAACAACTGTCATTATACCTAAAGGAAATTCCACATCAATATTGTCTAGGTTGTTGTGTTTAGCACCAATTATCTTTAATGAGCCGTTTTCTGGAACTTTACGAATTGAGGGAATTTTAATTTTCCTTTTTCCTGAAAGAAAAGAACCTGTGATGCTTTCTTCAGTAGCCATAACTTCTTCCGGTAATCCATTAGCAACAATTTTTCCCCCATCTATTCCAGCCCCAGGGCCGAGGTCGCATAACCAGTCGGCTTGTCGTAAAGTTTCTTCATCATGCTCAACTACTATCAAAGTATTACCCAAATCAGATAATTCTCGTAATGTTTCCAAGAGACGTGCATTGTCTCTTTGGTGGAGGCCAATACTTGGTTCATCAAGGACATACATGACTCCAGTTAATCTTGTACCAATTTGGGTTGCTAATCGAATCCTCTGACTTTCACCACCTGACAAAGTATTTGCTCGTCTATCTAAAGTTAAATAATCTAGGCCTACATCGTTTAGGAATGAAAGACGGCTTTCAATTTCTTTGATCACATCTGTGCCGATAAAAAGAGATTTTTCGTCGAGAATATTACGCCATTCTTGAATTAATTTCAATGCTTCTAAAACTGTTAATGCTGATAATTGGGGAAGTCTACATCCAGCTACCAATACACCTCTTGCTGCTGGATTGAGTTTTTCTCCATTACATTCTAAGCAATCTTCATCAGTCATAAAGGCCATCATTCGATGCCTAGTTCGTTCAGAGTTTGTTTCTGTAAATGTCCTAGTTAATCTTGGAATTACTCCTTCCCATGCACGTTGCATACGGTAAACCGAGCCTTTTTCTGATTTAAATTCAAAATTAATTATGGTTGAACCTGAGCCATATAATTGGATATCTCTTTGATCATCATCCAATTCTGAAAATGGAATGTTTGTAGGAATTCCATAATAATCCGCAACTTGAATCATCATTTTGCGATACCAACTCGGTGACATTGAACTGCGGAAGGGGCGGATACATCCTTCTGAAAGAGAGTAATCCTCGATAACTAGTAAATCTTCACTAAATCTTCTTGAAATACCAAGCCCTTGACATCCTGGGCAGGCGCCAAGTGGATTATTGAAAGAGAAAATGCGTGGACTCATTTCAGGCATAAAGCTACCATGAACTGGGCATGCAAATTCCTCACTATATGCAAGTGTTTTACTTTCTTCACCTAGAGGTTCAATCGCTGTTGCACCCCCTCCAACTTTGAGGGCTGCTTCTACTGCTTCAGTCAATCTTTGACGGTTTGAAGAATTAATTTTCATCCTGTCCATCTGAACATCGATATCGTGACGAAGGTTCTTTTCAAGTGTGGGTGGATTTTCAAAATCGGCTTCCCGCCCATCAATCTTACCTTTTACCCAACCTTGTTCAACTAAATGTGAAAATAAATCTGCATGTGTTCCTTTTCGATTGCGGATTGCTGGAGACCAAATTGTACAAGCCTGACCGTCAAAACGCCACATCATATCATCAACAATTTCTTGAACGGTTCGACGTGCTACTTCTTTACCACAACTCGGGCAATGTGGGATGCCAATTCGCGCCCATAATAAACGTAAATGGTCCATTATCTCAGTAACTGTTGCAACTGTTGAACGAGGGTTATGAGAACCTTGTTTTTGGTCAATAGAAATTGATGGTGATAAGCCTTCAATTTGGTCGCAATCTGCTTTTTTCATCTGTCCAAGAAATTGGCGCGCATAAGATGAAAGAGACTCCACATAACGACGCTGACCTTCAGCATAGAGAGTGTCAAAAGCCAAACTAGATTTCCCTGAGCCTGAAACTCCAGAAATAACTACGAATTTACCCCTTGGTAATTCCACATCGATATTTCTCAAATTATGAGTTCTTGCACCCTTGACTTTAATCCAACCATAGTCGATAGAATTAGTCATTTTTTTCCACCTCTTCTTCGAGTTTTGAAGCACGATTAAATTCAGGTGGAATTGCTGACATTAAAGTCATAGTTTTCCCGTTTGGATGAATGAACTCCAATGATGTTGCATGGAGTAATAGACGGCCTGGATCGAATTGAGCCCCATGGTTAGGGTCACCAACTAGTGGGTGACCAAGTTCAGCCATCTGCACTCGAATCTGATGTCTGCGACCAGTTTCAATATCCAATTCAATTTTTGAAGTTAAGCCATTTCTTTCAAGTACAAACCAGTGAGTAACTGCTTCTCTTGCGCCTTTTACTCCCTCCTCAACCACCCAAACTCGTAAATTTTTATCTTCTATCAACCAATGAATTGCAGACCCTTCATCTTCTTCGGGCTCACCTTCTACAATAGCGGTATACCAGCGCATAACTTTACGTTCTGAAAATTGGTCTTGAAGGTGTTTTTTACTTTCTTCTGATTTCGCAAAAATAATTATTCCACTGGTATCTTTATCTAAGCGATGAACAATATATCCCCAACTATCAGCATCACTTCTCTGTAAATGATTTAAAACTCGTGAATGTAAGGTATCCCTTTCCATTTTGTCTGTTGCTACAGTTAAAACTCCAGCTGGTTTTGAGACTACAATGATTTCTCGGTCTTCATGAATTATTCCTTGCATCTTTTTAATCTCTTGTTGTGGTTTAGGGTGAATTTCAATGCTAGCCCCTTCTTTTACCACTAAACGGGCTTGTTGTTTCATCATATTATCGACTGTAACTCGCTTTTGGGTCAGCATATGTCGAATTGTTCGCATGCTCGATTCAGGATGGATTTTGGCTATTGCATCAAGGAGTTCCATTTCCTCTTCTACAACATATTTTAGGTTCATCGTCTGCCAACTCACAATAGAATAACATCGATGGTTTGTCCTGCTTTCGCACTTGAACCGGGTTGGAGATAAGTTAGTGCATTTGCTGCCACTAAACTATGTAAATTACCTGAACCTTGATGGGTTTTCATAGAGGCAACCATTCCCTCATCGGATTTGTAAATGGTTACTCGTCGTAGAGTATGACAATCTGATGTTGCCTTAACGTCCTCCAATAATTTGACTGGAACTATCGTTTCATAGGGGCCCTTTACCCCCATTTGTTCTAGTATCCATGGTCGCGTTAACATCCTGAACACTACATGACTTGAAACTGGATTTCCTGGTAATCCAAAAATTGGCGTGCCTTTCCAACTTCCGAAAATTGGAGGGGAACCTGGCCTAATCTTTACTCTCCAAAAATAGATTTCTCCTTCTTCTTCCATTATTTTTCTAACCAAGTCCCATTCACCCATCGAAACACCTCCACTAGTTAGAATGATATCTGCTTCAGTAGCAGCAGTATCAAGGGCGCTGCGTAATTTATCCAATGAATCAGCACAAGCAGGATAACGAATTGGAATGCAATTTAATTCCTTAACAAGCCCAGCTAAACCAAAAGAGTTGGATTCGTAAATTTCTCCAGTTTGAAGTTCTTCCCCGGGTTGTTTTAATTCATCTCCAGTAGATATAATTGCTACTTTTAATTTCTTGTATACTGGAACATGAGGATAGCCCATTGTCGCTGCTAAGCCAAGGTGATGAGGGGTTAACTTGCTTCCTAAATGTAGTGCTTCCACACCTTTTTCCAAATTCTCCCCCTTTTTTCTGATAAATCCTGGTTTGGCCTCAGCCAATATTTCCACCCATTCTCCATCGCTAGAAGTTTTTGTTTTCTCAACCATAATTATTGCATCACTGCCAAATGGAATTGGCGCACCAGTCATTATTTTAGCGGCTTGACCCTTTTCTACCACCAATTCTTCAGAAATTGCAGCAGCCTGAGATATTCCTATTATTTCCAAACGGACAGGAGGGGAGAGTGTATCAAGATGGCGAACTGCAAAGCCATCCATGCTAGAATTATCAAAAGGTGGATCATCCACCTTACTCTCTAAACTTCTTGAAAGATAGCGTCCATGGGCATCATCAAGAATAATTTCTTCTTCACCTAACTGTACACTAACCTGTTTGGCTAATTCCAATGCTCTTTCGAGTGAGACAAAGTACTCCATGCGACCAAACCGGCCTTGCGCCACTAGGTCATGGACCTATCGCTATTAGACTAAGGATGAAATGCCAACCCCCCTGTAGAATAATTCGATGTCAGTCATCCTAACCTCATTGGCTGTCTCTGGGAGTGCAACCATACTTGCATTGTTGATTGGTTTACCCTTAGCATCATGGTGTTCAAAACATCAATCTAAATCTTTAAATTGGTTAAAAATTGTGATTCGAACTCTCTATGGCCTTCCACCTGTGGTTGTAGGTGTTGTTGTTTATCTTGCTCTTTCTCGTAAAGGGATTTTTGGGGAATTAGAATTATTATTTACTATTGAAGGAATGATAATTGCTCAAACTATATTGATTCTGCCATTGATTTGGGGACTTTCTTGGACAGCATTTGATAAAATCCCAAAAGAAGTATTGGAAACTCATGGTTTATTGGCAACAAAAAATATGATGATGAATAGATTACAAGAAGCGAAGGTGGGAATAATTAGTGCGATTTTGGTTGGTTTTGGAAGAGCTATCGCTGAAGTTGGTGCAGTGATGATAGTGGGGGGAAATATCGCTGGAAAAACAAGGGTAATGACAACTAGTATTGTACTCGATACACAACAAGGAAATTTGGATTCTGCTTTATTGAGTGGTGGCCTTTTACTCCTCATCGCATTATTTGCTTCAGGATTGGCTTTGAAATTAGAAATAGAGAAATTTAGTTCAAAAAAGTATTCTGAAAAGGTGCCTATATTCAAGCAATATTCTGCTAATGTTGTAGTGAAGAATCTCAACTGGAAAATGGATAATAAATTAATTTTAAACGATATTAATGTGCTTTCTCCAAAAAAATGTAGTGCTATTCTTGGAGCTTCAGGGAGTGGAAAATCCTCTTTATTAAGGCATATTGCTGGTTTTATTGATTCAGATTCTGTTAAAGTTGAGGGAAAAATAATGATGGTTCATCAAATACCTGTTATTCTTCATGGTTCAGTCCTTCAAAATATCTGCCACGCTGGAGTTGAAGTTGAAGAGGGGATGTGGTGGTTAAAACAAGTTAATTTGGAAACCCTAAGAGATAAATCCCCAAAAACTCTCTCTGGAGGAGAAAAACAAAGATTGGCATTAGTGCGTGCTCTTGCTTCTCAACCTGATATTCTCCTTCTCGATGAATTCACTGCTAGTCTTGATGGAACTAATGTTGAAATGATGGAAAGGTTAGTTCAAAATCATCTTGATCGGGGTGCAATGATTTTTCTCGCAACTCATAATTCGCTGCAAGCAAAACGCCTCTCAAAACAAATAATTATCTTAGATGATGGTAAAGTTGTAACGGAGAAAGAGGTCCATCAATCATTACTTGATGGAAGTTGGTTAGGTTGACCAGCATTGAATAATGTCTGCCCATTAATTGAATAATTATTAATTATTTGTTGACTTTCAAAAGAAAGAAGAAATTCATTAAATCGTAAACTATCTTCGTTGTTTTCTCCATTTAATTGAATTATACTATAAGGATTTAAAGTTAAATCATCATTCCAAGATGTTGCCTCTAGATCTAATTTATTTGAACGAAATAACCAAGTTCCCTTATCACTCAAAGTCCAACATTGCAATTCATCTGCCATATTCAGAGCGCTTGCCATTCCTTGACCAATGGATAAATATTCCTTACCTGGTTCAATACCTGCCATTTCCCAAATTTTTAGTTCTTTAATATGAGTTCCAGAATTATCCCCCCGAGAAATAAAACATTCATTCTCCAAAGAAGAAAATGCTTCTGAAGCATTAGAAAATCCATATAGTTGCTTCGGTCCGATTAAAACAAATCTGTTCCAAGCAAATGTACTTCTTGAAATTCCAAATCCGTTTTCGATAAATTCAATTTCTTTTTCAGGTGAATGAACAATTAATAAATCAGCATCGCCATTTTCTCCAAGGTTTAATGCAGCTCCAGTGCCAACTGCCACAACGTTAACATGAATTCCTGTTGCTCTTTCAAAAGCAGGTAATAATTCATCAAGTAATCCTGAATCTCTCATTGAAGTAGTGGTTGCAAGTAATAATCCTTTAGAATCTTCAACTTCTTCAAGACAGCCAGATAATCCACTGAATAAAATCAAGCCAACTATGGTAATTGCCCGTATCATGAGAAATCGTCTTTGTGTTCACAGTTAGGACAAGTAATGGTATACTTTGTCCGCTTTGGTTTCGGTACCATCATAATTGAGCCGCAAAGACTGCATTGATGTCTGATTTTGTTTGATTCCGGAGCCGCAACAACATCTTCTAAAACTCTACCTGTGGTTGACCAGCCAACTGAATCTGTATAGGTATCTGTTTCTTTCAGCGAACGAGATTTTAAAGTTAAGCGCATTTTCTTCTTACGTCGCTTCTTCTTTTTACCACCCGTAACTGGTTTTCTGCCCTTAGTTGGTCTCTTCGCAGCCACGTGAATCGTTCTCCGCTTGCGGCTTAAGTATTCAATTCATTCGATGATATGGGATTGCCCATTTATTGGTTGGTGAACAATGTGACCATTTGCTTCCAACGCTTTAACTAAGGGGGGTCGTGCATTAATTGGATCTGTATGGTAGACAACAACATCATTTGCCCCACATAATTTTGCAAATTCAACAATTTCATCATGGCCTGCATGGGTAGAAAAACCAAATGTATCCCACTCCAAATCAACCTGGCAAATATTGCCAAAAATTGGAATCTTGCCATCTTCTTGAAGCATTCTACCACCAGAACCTTTGGCTTGATAACCAGTGAAAAATATCGCATTTCGTTCATCATTCCTCAATCTATTAAGATACCAAATAGATGGGCCTCCATCTAACATTCCACTTGTAGTTACAATTACATCTGCTTCTAAGGCTTTCTTTTTATCTGATTTTGATGATACTCTTTTTGCCCAGTGAAAGGCTGATTCGAGAGCTTCTGAATCCTTTAAATATCCTGAATTTTCTAAATAATGTCGAGTAATTATTTTTCCCATTCCATCATAATGAACATTTAAATTTGGTAATGCAGCATGTAAAGTCATCAAAATATCTTGACCCCTTCCATTTGCAAAGGCTGGAATTAATACTGTTCCACCTCTATTTTTTACTTCTTTTATTCTTTCAATTAATCTTTTTATTTCAGATTCTTTTTCTGGATGAGATCTTCCACCATATGTTCCTTCAACAAATAATATATCGACATCCACAGGTGAAGCACCCGAAACCAAAGGTGAATCTCTAGTGTCAAAATCACCAGATAATAAGACTTTTTTATTTCCAATATCGATTTCTACCATAGCTGCACCTGGAATATGTCCTGCTGAATGTAAACGCCATTTCCAATTTCCATGTTCAACCCATTCTCCAAAGTTATGAACTTTCCAACTTTCTAAAGCAAAATCCATATCTCTTTTATCCCAAGGAAGAGGATATCCCTCAATTCTACTTACTTTATGACAATCTCTCCACATCAATTCACTTAAAGCTACAGTAATATGAGTTGCGTGTAATGTTGAATGATGTGAACCACTTATCCATGGTACCATTCCAATGTGATCAATATGAGAATGAGTTACGATTACATCAGTTACTTTTGGAGCCTCTGCAGGATAACGAGGAGGGTCAGTTGGCGCAAGACCATAATCGATGAGTAATCTATCCCCTTTAACTCCTTCAAGAACAATTCCAACATTTCCAACTTCTGAGCCTCCTCCAAGAAAATGATACCTCAATCCTTTATCCACAGGTTCATCCGGATATGAAGAGGTTTTGCCTGGAGAATACATGACCATGAGTAACCGTCAAGAGCATATGAAATGAAGATTTGCATGCACCCCTTCATTTCCACTGCAACTAAAAAAAGAGGGGTCCATCCAAAAACAACAATCAAAATCAATATACACCTTACGCGACATCAATCAATGGGTCTTGCTATACCATTTTTTTCTTCTATCATTTCTTACTATACCTTTACCCAATAATAATACTTCCAGTGGATGCTAAGGGGGGGGGGGACTAGTACTCTTTTTAGTGGAAATTCACTTTCTTATGGAGATTACTTTTCATAGAAGACTGTTTCGAAGGTACATGGCAAGAGTTAGCGACCATATTTTTGTTGTCGACGGCGACCTTTGCTATGGTTGTGCAGCTTGTATAGCACTTTGTCCAGTTGATGCACTTCATCTGGAAAATGATTTGGCAATAGTAGATGAGAAATCTTGTACTCATTGTGAACATTGTATTCCTTCTTGTCCTGTTTTTGCATTGGCGATTATTCCCGAGGTATCTTCATGAAAATAATAATTGCTGGTGGTGGATTAACTGGATTATCAGCCGCATTAGATCTTGTAGAACATGAAGTTGTTATTGTTGATATGAAACAAGAATTAGGGACACCATGTAATTCACCAGGCTGGATTGAAAATTTATCCTTAATACCATCTAAACTTGGTTATGAAAATAATTCTTTTAGAAGAAGTTGGTTAGAAAAAAATATGGCTATTATGGCTACTCAACAAGGTGTTGATATTAAATTGAAAACCAGAATTATTGCTTTTGAAGATGGACTTATCACTTCATATGGAAAAGTAAATGGGGATATTTACATCGATGCATTAGGAGAAAAATCAAAATCTAGTCTAGTATTAACAAATATTAAAATGTTAAGACCACCATCTCGGAAATTGATTCAATGGTATGGAGGAATTAGTATCGGTAGTCAAGGATGGACTAGAGAAGATGGTACAGGAGAAACATGGTGGACTGAAAATGAACCAACAGAAAAATGGTTAGAGTTGATGGAAGGAAAACATCCTAAAAAGTTAGGTGCTGATGCTGCAATAATTAGAGGAAAAGAGTTAGCATCCCGAGTAAAATAACCACCCGAAGGCACAAGTCCGAAACACCTCTGCCAAGGATGATGTTCGCAGACGGGGAACTACTGAATTGGTTTTGTGAGAGTGATACACCACGCCATGCAACATTATTTGATCCAGCAAAACAATCTCCGGCAGAAGCGGCATTGAAGGCAAAAATTGTAGTTGAAGTAGGAAGTAAATTAATTCTCATTGGAGGTTCTACAGATACGCCAAATGATTTAGTGAATGCAACTGTTGTGGCGATAAAGGAAGTTGTAGATGTACCAGTTGTATTATTCCCCGGGGGAGCCCATGCATTATCTCCAAATGCAGATGGAATTCTTTTCATGATGCTAATGAATAGTAAAAACCCACGCTTTTTAATTGGAGAACAAGTTAAAGGAGCAACTTGGTTATATGAAAATGGAGTTGAAATGCTACCTACTGCATATCTTATTTGTGAGCCAGGAGGAAAGGTGGGTGAAGTTGGAAACGCAATACCTCTTACTAGTCCTGAAGAAGTTATTTCCTATTCTTTATGTGCAAAGGGATATGGGATGAAAATAGTCTATCTTGAAGCAGGAAGTGGAGCTGAATCTCCAGTTCATACAGATATGATCAAAGTAGCACATGCAGACTGTCTAATTGTTGGTGGTGGAATTCGCACCAAAGAAGACGTTAGGAATGCAGTTGAGGCCGGAGCTGACTGGATTGTAACAGGAACACTAATTGAAGACTATGAAATTGATTTATTAGCAGAAAAACTCAAGACTCTGTTTCTTCATCTTCATAAATAATCGGATCTCCACTACCACCCGGCGCATTTGGCCTTTGTTCGGGTTGTTCACCTTGTATTAGGGTTTCAGTATTTTTACTCAATTCTATTTCTTCACCACCAGCTAAGGTATGAATATCATCTAATGAAGGGGTTGAGAGAGTTCTCTTTTGAGGACCATCTTTTATAATTCTTTCACGAGTCTCCTCACGCTTTGAATGGTCTCTTACTAATTCAAGAGAGTCTTGGAATACTCTACCAACCACTTCACGAGTTCTTTCATTACGTCGAGAAGCATCTAATTCAAGCATTGCTCTTTCACGTTGACTCTCTACTTCTTTTAATTCAGAGGTGCGGTCAAGTAGAGCCGCTTCTAAGTCACCGATGGTAAGTTGCATCTGTTGCATTCTTTCATCCCTTTCGAAGACATCATTGTGGAGACGGCGTTCTCTTCTTCTCAAAGCTTCATATTCTCTATTTCTTTCAAGTAACCTTCGCTTTAATTCTTCAATTTGCTCAACTAAATAATCATGTTCAGCACTTACAGAACGGGGCCCTGTCATTACCCTTTCCAATTGTTCTTCTAATTCACTTAAGCGACGGTCTCTTTGATCTAAAAGGCCACGAAGCCTGTCAGCGATATCTCGTAGTCTTTGGCGTTCTTCTTCCAAGGCTTCACGAGCCGCTGATTCAGCAGCTAAGTCTTCTTCCCTTGCATCAAGTTGTGATTTCAATCCACGAACTTCATCAGCTGTTATGGAAGTTAAACCAGCTTGGGCAGCCTTATCGAGTGCTTCGATTAGTTGGTCCATTTTTTCTTCCATCTCAATTATTACTTCACCTTGTTCTGTGGTTAAATCTCTAAGTTGAGAATTTTCAGCATCGAGAGTAGCCTTTTCTTCAGCAGTCATTGAGGCAGCAGTTGATTCTATTTCTGAACGAGCATCTTCAAGCATTCTCTCTAAGTGAATAATACGAGCATCACGGTCTTGTAAACTCTTTTCAGCTTCAGATAATCTAGCCAATTCAGGAGCAACCCCATCTTCGCGCTCAGCCAAATCTAATTCTGTAATTCTCAATTTTTGTTTTGCATTAGCCAAATCTTTATTTCGCTCGGTTAATTCTTCCCAAGCAATTAGAACTTCTTCGACCAACTGCTCTACAGGATATGCTTTCAACATCCCTTCCAAAGCGGCTCGGTCACTGTTGTCAATCATCCCAGATGTGGAATCCGAGGTAGGTACAGCGGCCTCAATAGACATGATATCGCACTGCATCGGCGACATATCATTCTTGAACCTTCACATTAGAAAGGCCCTCAAGACCCACGTTCTGCCCCCCTGTGGAGACTTACCAAAACACTTAGTTGATGGCAGTGTATTGGTCATCCGGCATTATACCAGCGAGTTTCAAAGCACCAGATGCAACACTTTCGATTGGATTTTCAACACACCAAACACGAACATCTCCAATGTCTGCTAATTGGTCTGCAACCATATCAGCAACCCCTTCAATCATCGAGCCGCCACCACTTAAGATGATGTTATTGCGGAATTGAGGTTGGTATTCAGGGTCAGAAGTTGCGATAATTGCTTTAACAGTATTAACAATATAAGGAATAAGTTGTTCACAACCTTGGCGAATTATATCTCCAACATCTACAATATTCTTCTTTCCTTCAACAGATAGTTCTACCATACATTCACGGTCGTCACCACCAACATAGGAGAATTCTTCTTTCCATGTACGAACCATGTCTTTTGTCAACTGTGCCCCAGTGTATTTCTTTGCGACAAGATCCATTATTATTTCATCAAGCCAATCTCCGGCCTCAAGAATAGTATCTTCATCACTTTCATTAGGGAAAGTACCGTACAAGCGAGCAACATCTGTTGTTCCTGCACCAATATCTACAACAATTGAACCCATGTACTGGTCTTGGTCAAAACCAGTAGCAAATGGTTCGCTAACTACCATAATTGCATTAACTTGACCACGTAGGGTTGCGACAAGGTTTGACTTGTCAGTGAAAGTAATATGTGAAGGACTACAAATAACTCCGTATACTTCATCAAATTCTTCTGGGTCAACAGACTCAATTAAATGAGTGACGAATGCTTTGGCAGCAGCCAAGTTTGCCTCATCATCTTGAGCAACACCAGCAGCCATTGGACGATAGATATTACAAGCCAATTTCTTAGATAGCGCATCTGCACCGAATAATACATCTCTTCCAAGCATATTTCGAGCTACGGGGTCCTTTGGTTTTCCTACCACGGTTTCGATAGTGTTCATTTTACCAGCGCTTGAAGCAATTGTGGACTGGTATGTCCCAAGGTCTATTCCTAAGTAGAGTCTTTCTGCCATTCTAATACCTCGCGTCGCCGCGGCGTAGCCGTGCCACCGCCGAAGTGGTCTTCAAGGTTGAGTCGCGCTAATTGGATGAATCCCCTTCAAGAGGGGGGAGAAATTACAATTAAATCATCATTATTAACGAATGGTTCTGGCACTCCAATAATCTCATCAAGACGGCGACGACGCCAAACTGCAACACCAATTACTAAAGCGATAGCAGAAATACCACCTACCGCAATTGCAGCACCAGTTTCATAAGCCCAAACTTCTTCAGTAGGGCAACGAACACCACCTTCTAATTTTTGCCAATTTTTTGAATTTGAATCCAACACATCCTCAAAACGAAACTCAATTATCATTCCATTTTCGAGGTTTTCCATTCTTACATCTGTTCTCAAAGTGCTGCTCCACAAAGACTCGTTCTGTGATATTTTCAAAACCACCCAATTTTCTGAGAAATTGAAATCATAAGGTAAGAATCCAGAATTAGGCATTTCATGCTCTCCAACTTCTATTATCCAACTATCTATTTCATATAGGTCAGCGACCCAAATTCTGTCGTAATTAGCACTTCCACAGTATTTTGAAAGTTCAAACACTTCCATCTTCTCAAGAAATTTCACTTCGGTGTTATAGTGAGATTTTATCAAAATTGGCCAAGCGGGGCGTTCCAAATTCAATGGATTGTTCCATTTTAAGTATGTTTTACCATCTTCATCAAAAAATTCTATTTTTATATCTTTCAATTCATCATAATCAAAATCTTCACTCTCAATATAAGAAAACTCAACCCCTTCTTCAAACCAATTTAAATTTAATCTTAAAGTTAATGATTGGGGGTGGGCATGAATATTTCCTGGCCCACATTCTGTTGAAGAAACCACAGTACCATATTGAATTGATTCAAGATAACAAGTTAGAGTTTTGGGTGCACTTTCAACTGTACCATTTTCATCGAACCAATGATGTTCAATTGGCCAAACTTCAAGGATGCCAACATCATAATTACTTTTCTTTTCTTCAACCCATTTTTCCACTCCATTCGGTAGTATATTGAGATTAATTTCTTTTAGAATGACATTTAAATTTAAACCACTATAACATGAGGAAAAATTCACATCAGTTAAATGACCTGTATAATTGAAAGAATAAGAATTATTGATGAAGGTTGCATTTTCAAGATGGGAATAATCAATATTTGAATCACAAACTAATAATGGGAATGGTAAACCTTCGTAGAAAACAATATTATTTTCAATATTTTCATAGCCAATTTCAAACGAGTAAATTTTTGTTGGATCGTATTCAATTAAATAATAACCATGTGAACTACTTGCATTAATTTCTATTAAACCCCCCCCAAAAACATCTTCAGCAAAATAATGTTGTTCGGAATCTGAAATATTAAACCATAAAATATCACCCCTTTCTCTTTCATTAACAGTGAATGGAATTGCATACCAATAACTACTATTTTCAATTTCAACTATAACATCAATAGAAAAATTACCATAGAAATGCTCTGATTCCCAATATAATGAAATAATCGAAAAATTAGAATAATTATATTCACCATCACTTACACTCCAGTCCCACCAAGAAACATTTTCAATCCATATTGTAGATGAATTATTATCACCCCATATAGATTCATTTAACAATCTAAATTGAAACCCCTCTGGAGAATTATTCCCATCAACACTTAATCTTAAAGCAGAATAATTCACTAAACTCAAATTAAAATAATCAGATAAATAGATATATCCATTTGTTCGAAAACCGAAAAAATTCGATTGCCAATTTTCTGGCTGACTTGCAACATAAGGGCCATCAATAGAATTCCTATACCCCCAAAAAGATTCATCCAGTTCCGACCAAGGCGTCATCTCCAATCCTTCAAATGGATCAACAATTTCTGGAATGTTAGGCAACACGTGCTCTTTCAAACCCTTTATTGCTAATGAAAAACCAATTCTATCTCCATCAATTCCTAGCATATCTGATTTATTTCCAATGTTAACAAAGCGCCCCTCAACCGTGATATTGACCGATTCAAAATTTCCAATCATTGAAGCAGGCAACCGAATACCAACAGTGGTTTCATTGACAGGCACCATTTGTTGCGGATTTTGGTGTAGGTTAGTATTTCCAAAGGTGTCGAAATCATCTCCATATGCAATACTTCCATCAGGGAATTCCAATCTTAATTGCAAATCATCAATTTGTGCAGGTTCTGGTCTTGGTGACCACGAAAGTCGAACTTCTATTTTCTCTCCCATTAGGGATAGATTCCAAGAATAAGATTCTCCACTCTTCAGGAATGGCCCCATAGCACCACTTCCATTCCATCCATTTTGTACAACTCTGTCGAGAGGTTTCCCATCTATTTCAGCCCCCCAAACCCTATCTTCTACATGTTGTTGCCAACCTTCAATCTTGTAAGAATCATGAATCCAGACGCTACTATTTGAGAGATTTGTAAAATTAACCAATCTTGAGAGATTTGCTCTTCCCCACCCTTGTATATTATCCGGTCCCATTCCTGTTGTACCTTGGTTGTGTACTAGGTTTGGTATTGGTTCTGCTGCCAAAGCAAGCAATGCTCGAAGAAGTGGGCCGCTAGGAGTAAATCCTGTGCCGTTTGAGAAATATCCTTCTTCTACTAATTGTTGAAGAATTGCGGTAAATGAAGCTGCTGTGGGAGTGGCCATTGAGGAGCCAGTACTACTTCTTGTTCCATTATTCATAGAGTCATGAATTCCATCCGCCTTGGCTGAAACAATTCCCATTCCAGGGGTTGTGATATGGATTCCTCTTCTACCATCATGCGTTTCTCCAACCGAAGACCACTGATAGAGCCCAACTTCTTCGGATTTTGTTGAAACTCCAACTGCAACTACAGAACGAGCATTTGCAGGCTCCATCATTTGTCCACCATTATTTCCAGGGGCAATAAAAGCGATTGACCAAGGAACCTCAGATGACCACGCATCAAAATCATAACTTCTAGCAGTATATTGAGTTGTATCATCTCCCCACGAATCCGAGTGAATAACGGCGCCTTTTGTGAGTGCTTCCCACAACAACCAATCGACATCAGGCGGAACCCATCCAGATTCATCAACAATATCTTGAACGACGAGTTTTGCTGCATAAGTCAGGGATGTTCCTTCACTTGCATTTGTACCATCAACGAAAGAACAAGCCAAAGTTCCCCCAATGTGGGTTCCATGTCTTCCATCACTGTGACTTGGGTCGTCCCAATCATCCAATGATTCGTTGAGTAAAATAATTTTACGATGTTCTTGACCAGGGATACCAGTTGCGTTTTCTAAAGATGAAGTTTGATTTCTAAAACATGCATGGTCACGGTCGATACCTGTATCTGCATAGGCAATGACAACATTACTACCATTTAACCCTAAATCCCACGCAGTTGTGGAGTTGAGTAGACCTTCTGTCATTATTCCCGCCGCAACTTCATTTCGTGCCTTAGTTTCCAGAATTGGTTCAACCCATAGAATACCAGGGATTTGCAAGATTGGTTCAACCCCATACCATTCAGTTAGTATCCGCATCGGCAAGGGGGAGTTTGGACTTGGTTGGTATTCTATTTCATATGAATTAAAAGTAGACAAAACCTTAGAAACCGCAGAATGAGGTAGGCGTGGTTCTAGAAGAATTCTAACAACCCCATTTGGTTCTATTACATCTATTCCACCATGCCATTCAGCATCGCCCACCGATTCCCCTTTACTTCCCCACACAAGTAACTCATTTGGTGAAATAAGCCTTAATGGTTCAAAACCGGCATTTCGTACCGAAGCCCATGATTCCGCAGTCCAAATTTCTTCAGAATAAAGAATAGTTTCATATTCTTCAATAGGGGTTATTGGCACCGAAAAAGCCCCCGCAAAGGGCACTATTACCATCATCGCGGTGAGCAGAAATGCTTTGTGTTGGAACATTACAGAGGCATGGAGTAGCCCATCACACGTCAAACCAACCCCTTCAGGGGTGGACTTTGGTCGCGCCAGCGCGTTTAAGGGGGATTCGCAGGTGGCCGGCTTCATGCAGGTATTCAGAGTAAAGGGAGTCGCCCCGTTCGGCCGCCAAAAGCAAAACTTTAGTAAAGACGTTGTAGCATCAGATTCAGATGACGCAGTGCACCGTGTTCTTTCGATTTTTGGCAGTAAGCATCGCATTAACCGCCGTCAAATTAGCATCGATTCTTGTGAAGCAATCGAACCAAACACCTCTAAGGACCCAATTGTAATCAATCACTTCCGTGAGCAGATTGCAGTTGCAGGCCCGGCAGTTGTTGAAGAAGAGTGAATTCGCGGTGGGTTGATGACACCCGCAGTAGTGCGAGACGGTGTCTAAGATGAGTGATAAAGCGGAATTGCAAAGAATCGCCCGCTTGATCGAGGTTAATCGCCAACGCTTACAACAAGTAGAAGAGCAACTTACTCAATTATTGACGGTCAAGCAAGAGCATGAAGAAACTGAGCAAACTTTGTTGGCTTTACAACAACAAGGAGCTAAAATGGTTCCACTTGGTTCAGGAGTTCACATCCCTTCATCTGGAACAGAAAAAGTGGTTGTTGATCTTGGTTCGAATATATTTGGTGAGAGAAGCATTGAATCAGCGATTGAGATAATGCACTCGAGGCAACAAGACTTGGAGGTAGTCATTGTTGAAATCAATGAACAAAAACTTGCCACCGAAGAAAGAATCCAAGAATTAGTAAAATCATTCCAAGAATCTACCCCACAACAAACTTCTGAAGAAATTCCAATCATCGAAGACGAGCATACAAAACCACAGAAACCCCGCCGCCGAAGGGGCTTTGGAAGTGAATTAACCCTAGATGACTGAGGTGAAAAAGTGGGATTATTTGATAGATTCAAGAAGCGTCTTCAGGAAGTGGTTGATGATACAGATATAGATGCCCTTTCAGCACCATCAGATTCTGAAGAAGCAAAGGCGGCGAAATCTACCAAAGAAGAAGTCGTTGAGGAAGAATGGGATGATATTGAAGAAATTCAAGAAGTAGCCTCTGTTGAAGAAGAGGAATGGGAAGAGTGGGACGATGAACTTAACGAAGCCCCCCTCCCTGTTGGATTGTCGAAAAAAGAACGTAAGCGAATAGAATCAACAAAGAAGTCTGAAGAAAAACAGTCAAAAAAGACTGCTAAGGAAGTAAAAAAACGAGGCTTGAAAGAGGTAAGCCGCGTAAAAGGTTCCAAAATCGACTTACATATGATGCGATCAACTACTGGCAGACAACTAGTTGCAGTGAAAGCCGCACCAAAGGGCTCCTCTGGAGTGAAGAGTGTTGAAACTGACGAAGGTCGCGACATCAAGATTGACCTTGGAGGAGGAGTCGTTGAGAGCGGGGGTAGAACTATCAAATCAGGTGGCGCATTGGACGAGTTGCTTGAGGAACTCGAATGGGCTCTACTTGAGGCCGATATGAGCACCGATGCAGTTGCCGAAGTTTTGGCAGCATTACGAAAAGAATTAGTAGGTAGTCAATTACGTAAAGGTGCAAATTTAGCAAAGGTAGTCGAAGCCAGTTTAAAACGCACCCTTCACACATTATTAAAAGCAGATTATTGGGACTTCAATGCCACTGTTGATGGTATGATAGAAGCAGGAGATACACCGGTAGTCATCATGTTAGTGGGTGTCAATGGAACCGGAAAAACAACTACCACAGCAAAAATTGCTTACCGATTAAAGAACGAAGGCAGGACCGTTGTTGCAGCAGCAGCAGACACTTTCCGTGCTGGTGCAATTGAACAATTGGAAATTCATTGCGAGAGAATTGGAATAAAGTGTATATCCAGCCAGCGTGGAGGCGATGCAGCCGCAATTGCACGTGATGCAGTTGAAAGCGCTAAAGCAAAAGGTGTTGATGTTGTGTTAGTTGATACTGCAGGTAGAATGCAGAATAAGACCAATTTAATGAATGAATTGAACAAAGTACACAGAGTATGTCAACCACACTTAGTACTCTTTGTTGGAGATGCATTGGCCGGAAATGATGCGGTAGAGCAAGCTGTTCAATTCCAGAAAATCCTCAATTTTGACGGCGCAGTTCTCACAAAAATGGATACAGACGCCAAAGGTGGCGCCGGTCTTTCAATTTCCTTCTCTACTTCACGCCCAATCGTTCTTGCAGGTATTGGCCAAGAATATGATGACTTAATTCAATTCGATCCAGATTGGTTACTTGACCAACTTTGGTCTTAAACAGGTTCATCAAAGACGGCCGCATGCGACATCTAATGTCCGAAGAAGACCTATTCACAAACGAAGACAGCGCCCGTTTTTTCACCGTTATTCACATGTTTCAGCGTTCAGCCCTAGTAAATATGGGATACATTGCTGATCATGAAGGCCTTTCTAGGTGGAATCCAACAGAAGCCAAAGAATCGATTGACATCTTGACAACCCTCCAAGACAAAACTGTGGGCAATCTTCACTCCACAGAAGAACAGATGTTGCGTGGAGTAATTTCAGAATTACAAATGCAATTTGTCAGGGCTCCAGAAATCAAACGTCAACAAGAAGAAGCCGAAAAAGAAAGCAAAATTATCAAAGAAGCATTTGCAAATCCTCGAGATGGTCCGGCTGAAGTGATGGCTAGCGATAACGAGGAAGAATGAGTACCAATCTACGAACGCTTCTTGACCTCAAGTGGGTTGAGAGCAGAACATGAGCCGTGTTAGCGAGGTTGATGACCCCCTAGCACCGACTGTGTTAATTGTCGATAATAACCAAATGACGATGATGCGTTTGAAGCAAATTTTCAAGCAACGAGAATTCAATGTTATAGAATGCGTAGATGGTGATAAGGCAGTGGATGAGTATATTCGCCATGAACCTGAATTAGTAATGATTTCACTAGACATTCCAACCCTTGATGGCCACGTAGCAGCCTTAGAAATGAGAGAACATGGTGGAGATTGCAGAATAGTATTCTTAGCCCCGCGTCGATTGAGTGAAACCGCAGAAGATGCAACCCACTCTGCTGGTGCGGTTGCATGGCTAGAGAAGCCAATCACAGACACTTCTCTCGAAGAAAAGTGGGAAACAATCCTTGGAGATATTCCTGAAGCACCTGGTATTGAGGACCTCGATGAATTACACCCAATGAAAGATGAAGATGTTATTGAAGTATCAATTGAAGCAGACGGGGCTCCACTGCTAAACCTTCCACCACTACCACTTCCTGCAATCGATTTACCCCCTCCAATTGTTAATTCTGAAGAAGTAATACCAATGTTACCAATCAACCCAGTTGCAGATAAGAAGAAGAAAAAGCGGAGTAAATTATGGTGGCTACCAATTATTACCATCTTGGTTTTGATAGGTTGGCAGGCATATGCATCTTACAAGTATATGATTTACACATAGATTATTGTTGTTGGTCTACAACTATTAGCATTTGTTGATGATGTAATTGACTTCCTTGCGGAGCCTGAATAACCTCTTCAATTTCAACATTCGATTCTTGTAATAATGTGACATCCCCGCTTGCAAGTCGGCCATCTAATGAGACCATTTTTTTCCAATGGCGCAAAGATAGCCAGCCTAAACCCCATACTCCAATAGTGGTCAAGCCCCAAGCCAAAGCAGACATCAATTCCTCTCCAATAGGCCTCTCCAAGAAGCATCCGCATAGGCACGAGCAGCATGTGCGGGGTTGTTTGCCCGATGAATACCACTACCGACGATGATTCCGTCAGAACCTGCTAACACAGCCTCATACGGGCTACCATATCGTTGCCCCATCTCTCCATCTCCTGTTGTTAGATTGACTCCTGGTGTCCAGATCATTTTGTTTCCAGCCTGTTTGCGGAGTTTTCTCAATCCTTCGGGCTGGCTACCATTACCGATGAAGCCAAACACTCCATTATTTTTCTTTCCAGCAGCAACAACAGTACTCGTGTAATCCTCATTGAGAAGATTACCACGACTGCTCATTTGAGCCAATAACAAAACCCCACCTTCACGTCCAACATCAGCCCAACTTGCTTGCAACCCAGCGACGATATCAGGTCCACTAATGAGATGAGCCGTCACTAAATCAGACCATGAGCGAATATCGTAAATTCCACCCATCTGATCACGTGAAATCTTACCGATATCGGCGAACTTCCTATCTTCAAAAATCAACATCCCATGGGAATGAGCCTCTTCGCAGAACTCAGCCCAAGCCTGCGCGGTCCAATCAACCACTAAATCAACATGAGTTTTCAGAGCCACCACAGATTCACTAACTTCATTCAATAATGATGTCAATCCATCCATTGTATTGCGGTCAGCAGCCAAGACAACCAGACTTTGTTTAGCAACACATGCCTCCATCCACCGCTTAGCAAGGCCGCTGGCAGAATCCCACCGAGGCCCCCAAACTTCAGCACCCATCTAACCCCCCCTCAAGGAGCCGCCGTGTGAACTTTACGATAGAAGCCCACGCATCGTATCTTCGATAATATCTTCCACAGACTTCACATTTTCAATTAAATCAAATTGTGCAGAGGCATCATAATCTACCCTTGTGCCGAGATTATCCCTCAACATTCTAAGACTGAGTTTTGGATGAATAATAGCAAAAAAATATGCGAAAATATTTGGCAGGCGGCGACGAGCCCACTTCCTTTTTGGAATTACCTTAGCAAGATGATTACCAATTTCCTGCATCCACATCCCACCTGAATGAATCAAGTATCGATTTCCATTAACCCCCTTCTCTAAAGCCGCAATATGGGCACGCGCAGTATCTTCAACATCGACGAAATTAATGTGAAGATTCAATACAAAAGGTGGACCTTTAAGGAAGTGTTTCATGTAAGACATAGAACCTTCAAGATGACGAGGATGTAATGGTTTTCCAAATAGGATGGAAGGATGAATTGTAATCAATCTAATATCAGATTCTTCAATCCATTTACGCATAACTTTCTCGGCACCAGCCTTTGCAAGACCATATGGATTTGTTTTCAAGGTAGCATCATCACACCAATCATCAGTAGTAAATATCCTTCCATCTTGATAATTTGTTGAACGAATCGCAGCTACTGAAGAAGTGTGCACAATCCTCTTTACACTACTATTTGTCAAGGCTTTAACGAGATTTTTTGTACCAATAATAGACGGGTCAACAACATTTTTTTGAGTATTTTTAGCATTAATGTAAAGTGGAGCAGCACAATGAATCACTTCTTCACAATCTACAACGGCGACTCTAATAGAATCCAAATCTAATAACTCCATTTTAACAATTTCAACATCCCCAAACTCCTTCAAAAATTCAGCAGTTTCAGGGTCTCGCGCAGTAGTACGAACTTGTCGCCCCATCTCAAGCAACTGTTTGACAACATGGCTACCTAGAAAGCCGCCACCACCAGTCACCAAAATGCGGTCAGACATATGCTTTCCAACAGCAATGACCTCATGACGCTTGGCACAGGTTCTTTTCATATCAGCCTCAGCACAATTTGATGAAGTGGAGTGCCGCCAACATCCCAGACCAATCCGGTCGTGTAATCATTATTACAGGAGCCAATTCAGGAATTGGCTTTTGGATGGCAAAACACCTTTCCCAAAAAGGAGCTCTAATCATCATGGCTTGCAGAAGTGAAGAACGTGCGCAAGCAGCCAAAGGAAAAATTCTCAAACAACAATCAGATGCAAAAATAAACATCGAATTATTAGATCTAGCCTCATTAAAATCAGTTAAAGAATTTAGTGAAAAGTTCCATCAAAAGCATGACCGGCTCGACATTCTAATCAATAATGCAGGCGTTATGATGACCCCTAAGTGGCAAACTGAAGACGGCTTTGAATATCAAATAGGCATTAATCACCTCGGCCATTTTGCACTAACTAATCAACTCCTATCACTCCTTGAAAAAACAGAAAACTCCAGAGTAGTTTCACTATCTAGCATGGCTCACAAATCAGGTAAAATAAACCTCGGCGACCTAAATTGGAAAGACAAAAAATACAGCCGCTGGAAAGCCTATGCCCAAAGCAAACTCGCCAATCTTATGTTTGCCATCGAACTCGATAGGAAATTACAGGCAAGAAATTCAACAACCCGTTCTTTAGCAGCACACCCTGGAGTGAGTAGGACAAATCTCGGCCGTTATTTTCCTCTTGGAAACTTCGGACTATTTTTTACTCAAGCACCCCAAAAAGGCGCATTACCAGCATTAAGGGCAGCAACCGATCTAGAAGCAACCCAATATCCATATTGGGGTCCTAGGGGAATAATGGAAGCCGCCGGCTATCCTAAAAAAGCAACAATAAAGAAAAAAGCAAAGAATCAAAATGTAGCAAACCAATTCTGGAAGGAGTCTGAAACCCTCACAAAAACCACTTTCCCAGAAGCGAGCGGTTCTTCAAAGATAGGCGCGGAGGAATAACCATGGCAGGACGCGCCGCACCCATTGTATTGGTCCTCCTCCTCATTTTAACATCATTATCTGGTTGCTTTAGCAATGAAGAAGCAACCAATCAAGAAGGCGAAGAATCATTCTACCCAGCCCTAGAAGAACGCTATACTGAGAACTGGAAATGGAACCACACCTTCTCATATACTTTGGAAGAAGGACCATATCATGCTCTAGACGTCCAAGATGCTTACATTACAGTCGATACAAGTTCAATTTGGGAAAACGGCCCAGATAGTTCTGAAGTTCACCTTTCATATTGGCTCCCAAGTAATACCGAAGAAGGTGAAAAAGTACCAGTCATCGCAGTAATTAGCCCATATTTCTCATTCGGACAACCGGGCTCAGAATCAGGAGATACCAGCGTTGTAGGAGGAGGGCGAGGCGAATTTATCTTTGAAAACTTCATCCCCCATGGCTACGCATTCGCCCAAGTATCTGTATTTGGCACTGAACTCTCAACGGGATGCTTTGATTATCGCGGCGCAGGAGAAGGGCTCGGAATTCATAATGCAGTAGAATGGCTAGGACAGCAAGAATGGAGCAATGGAAATGTCGGGCTTTACGGTAAATCATACGAAGGCGCAACCCAATGGGAAGCAGCAGCACTTGGAAGCGAGCACCTCAAAACAATCGTACCGATATCGGGAACAACCGCTCTACATCCTTTACTTTACAAAAACGGTAGCGCCGAAGCAAGAAGTCAAGTTATGCATATGAATTATTTTTCAAGCACAGTGGACTATGATGGCGACGACCTTGACAATGTCTGCCCTG
>Ga0208879_1000557_pt1 | contig 38272 bp, 32 predicted proteins | sample Knorr_S15_td_Bot_FD_185605 | JGI IMG/M metagenome (GOLD analysis project Ga0208879, IMG submission 185605) | Marine microbial communities from Southern Atlantic Ocean transect - Knorr_S15_td_Bottom_ad_5009_LV_A (SPAdes) (version 2) | ecosystem: Environmental > Aquatic > Marine > Oceanic | place... | reverse complement strand
ATTTAGGTGAACAGAATGAAACGGATATCAATTTTTTAATTAATGCCCTTGAGGACACACTTAATAATTTCCAATAAACTAAAAATTAATCAATAATGGTTCATCATTATTAATATATTCTTCTGCTAATATTACACAGATATGACTATATGCTGATAATTTCTGCCATATTAGCAATTCTATATGAAAATAACACACATAATATTTTTCGGCACAATAATTGTAATAATCAGGGTGAAATAAATTATAAAACTTTTAAAATAAAAAGGAGGTAACTATTAATGAAAGCTATCATTATGGCAGCTGGGGTGGGGAGGCGGTTGCTTGGCCTGAATTTGAATAAACCAAAATGTCTTTTAACCGCATCAGGAGGAGAAACACTTATCCGTCGTTCAGTTAATTTATTAGTAAGTAAAGGAATAAGTGATATTACCGTCATTGTTGGATATAAGGCAGACCTTATTCGCAATGAACTCAATAATGATGTTACATATTTTGAAAATCCTCATTTCCGAACTACCAATAGTATCATGTCTCTTTGGTATGCCAAGGATTTATTAGAAGAAGATGTTCTTTTATTAAATGGAGATCTCTACTACGAACCTAGCATACTTAATTATGCCATAAACCAAACAAATCCAGTAGTAATGTTGGCTGATAGTACGCGTATTGATAATGCGGACTATCGCTTTGGTTTCATTGGTGATAAAATTAATCGGTTTGGAAAGCATTTAACTAATCAGGAGACGGATGGTGAATACGTTGGAATAGTTCGAATTGACGAATGTTTTATAAAAACGTTTAAGCAGACTTTGGAGGAAATGATTACTGCTGGAAAATCTAATATTTGGTGGGAGGATGTTTTGTATTCGTTTATATCAAAGCAAGTACCGATCCATTTCTTCGATGTAGCCGGCACATTTTGGACAGAAGTGGATACCCTTCGAGATTACAAATATCTGAAAAATTGGATAACAAGTCAGAACAGATCCATGCCGGAAAAAATATATCAGTCTGCAAGTTTAGCGACAGAGTGACTGATCCTAAATCCTCTGATGAAACAAAGTTTCAACGCCTGTGGAAAGCTAAAAATAAAGATGACGAGTGGTGGTCGTCTTTTGTCACCGCTCCTTTAGGTATATTACTCAATGTAATTGTTGTTGATTGGTCGATTTTAAATCCCAATCGGTTGACAACCTTATCTTTTATAATTTCGTTATTAGGAGCGGCTTTTATTTTGCCGCATGCATATCAAAACTTTGTAACCGCTGCGATACTAATTCAACTTGGCCATGTTTTAGATTGTATGGATGGCCAAATGGCTCGGTATCGGGATATTTCATCTCCAGCTGGTTCCTTCTATGATAAGATTTCCGATTTCATCAAGATATTCCTTTTCTTTGCTGCAGTTTCTTTTACAGCATTCGAAGAAACCCACAATATAACAGTTGTTTTTCTCGGTTTTACAGCAACTTTTTTTTACACGCTACGTTCTTACATCAAATATGTAACGTTAAGTATTCGTGCTGAGAACGATCCGGAATATTTTAAAAATAGATTAAATACCGAAGTTGAACTTTCAGCGGGGCCTGGTTTCAGTTTGAGAAAAAATTTACTTTGGTTTTTAAGGGAACAACGCAAGTTCTTTCAATTTGATGAAGGTGTGTTTGTATTCCTTATTTCGGCAGCACTTCTTTTACATGAACTCCTTCCATTACTTTGGATCCTCGCAATAAGTCAGCTTTATTACGGCCTTATGAAAGCTTTACAACGAGGGCTTCAAATTCAGAAGTCAAAATATCGAGAAATGAGTCACCATTTTAAGAAGTAATCATTTGAGATATTAGAGTAAGACAGGATTTGAGTAATCGTGAAAGATATACTGGCATTCATTAAAGCGAAATACGAGAAGCATCGTTCAATTAACCAGTCCTTTGTAGTTGGAATCAATGGAATTGATTGTTCGGGGAAAACAACTTTTGCCAAGTCTGTGTCCAAGTATTTTACTCACCACAAAATCGAAAATGGTTGTCTTGATATTGACAATTTTAATAATCATGCCATTGAAAGTGAAACCTACAAAGCATTTGTATCCGGCTCATGGGATGAAAAAGATCTGAATAAGTATTACAAATTGATAATTAACTATAGTGACGCAATCAGAGCCGTTTCAGAATACAAAAAAAAATACCCTCTTGTTATTTTGGAAGGCATATTTATTTACAAACCACAACTAGCGGATCTTTTTGACCTCAAGATATATTTGGACATTGATATTTCTCTTGGACGAAAGAGATTTGCAGAGAGAAGGAGCCTTAAGCAAGACAAGCGACCTTTTGAAATCTATGATGAGATATGGATGCTTTCCCATATTAGATATGAGTCAGAAGTTCATCCAAAGCGGATAAGTAATTTAGTGATTGATTGTAATGATGAATCCAAACCTGTTCTTCGCGAAAACTAAATCTAGCATAATAAACCGATAGATTTCAATCTGCGGTTAATCCCAAGAAGTTTGTAAGTTTCACTAACTATCACAACGACAATGAAACGCCTCTGGCTCATTTTATCTCTTTTATTTATTGTTGCATGCGAAGATGATGTCGCCGGCGATAAGGTACCGGTTGAACAAGATGTTATTTTGGAGACACTTGTTACTGATCTGACCAACCCTTGGGGATTAGCATTTTTAACCGATGGCAGTTTATTAATTACTGAACGGCCAGGGAAAATCCTTCACTACGATAACGGCACGGTTGAAATTGTTGTCGGAGTTCCTGATGTAATACCAATTGGCCAGGGGGGTATGCTCGATATTGTGGCCCATCCAAATTTTGCAGATAATAAACTTATATATTTTACAGCCAGTGTCGGGTCTGCATCCGCATTCAGCACAGCACTGTTTCAAGCCAAATTCGAAAGCAATCAACTGCAGGATGTAAAAAAACTTTTTCAGGCAGATATTAAAAATAATATGGATAGACACTTTGGAAGCCGAATCGTGTTTGATAAAGATGGGTTTGTTTTTGTTTCATTTGGAGAGCGGGGAAATTCAAATTCAGCCCAGGATTTGGCCAATCATAATGGTACCATCATTCGATTGACCGATACCGGTGAGGTTCCCCAAGATAATCCTTTTGTGTCAAACCCCAATGCAAAACCGGAAATATGGTCATATGGTCATAGAAATGTCCAGGGATTGGCGTTGCACCCAATAACCGGTGAGCTTTGGTCGCACGAACATGGACCAAAAGGTGGCGATGAAATTAATATCATTAAAAAAGGCGCCAATTATGGATGGCCCTTGGCAACCTTTGGTGTAGACTATGATGGCAGTATTATTTCAACCGATACAACGATTGCCGGCGCTGAAGACCCGGTATATTACTGGGTACCAAGTATTGCCCCATGCGGTATGAATTTTTACAATTCTGATACGATCCCCCAATGGAAAGGCAGTTTATTTCTGGGTGCGCTTGCCGGTAAACATTTAAATAGAATCACAATTGAAGATCAAAGGGTAATAAGTGAGGAAAGGTTATTTTCAGGCATGGCACGTTTTCGTCAGATGATCCAAGGACCAGATGGATATTTGTATTTCATTACTGAAAACCCAGGGAATTTATATCGTGTACGCCCATCAAATTAATTCTGTCCGGAAAAAATTAACCCATGAAATATGTCAAAATATGTCTTTTGGAACACAATTAAGTACAAAGAGAAAGCCCCCAATTAAGGAGGCTTTTCTTGTCGGTAAATGGGTATCCTCGACGGTGTACCCCGGACGGGATTCGAACCTGTGGCCTACGGATTAGAAGTTAAGCGTCATTTCATGGAATTTTTCAAATAATAAAATACCTGGTGATTCCCAGCAAACTGAAATGAAATATGAGATGATCAAGTATTTTGATACCCTTTTTGAGTTTCGAGATAATTTTCGCAAGTCAAAACATGTTCCCGTTGCATAACCACATTTTGATGTATAATCAGTAAATAATTAAAATTAAAGAACCTATCCATTGAAATATCAACACAAACCACATAAGAAAACTAAAGATAAGAAACCTTTCATAGAAAGAAAACGAGAAGAAGAACGAAAGAAACTTGTCAAAAAATTGGATAAAGATGGTAAACGCAACTAAATGAAACGCGTAATAAAAAATATATTGTAAATTAAACCTGAAATAAAAAAACTATAACTATTACTTCCAATTGCGGTTAATTATTAATCGCAATTAAGTATATAATTAGTCCACTCAACACCATCATAGGAGCTTATTGTGAAATCATTTTGTAAAATTGCTTCACTTATTTTACTGTCAATTTCTTTTCTTATTTCTGGTCAAAAACAAGCTAATGTTGAATTGGCTACCCGTTTTGCTCCATATAAAATTAAAAAAATGACCTATTCCACATCTCTTAATCCAAAATGGATTGAAGGAAAAGATGGTTTTTGGTATGAATGGAAAACATCAAATGGTACGATGTATTATATCGTAGATCCTGCAAGAGGATCAAAACAAGTATTATTTGATAATGACAGCATTGCTGCAGAATTAACACGGATTACCAAAGATCCTTGGGATGCTCAGCACTTACCAATTGAAAAGATAAAGTTTATTTCGGATAATATTTTACAGTTTGAAGTAAAATCCTCTCAAAATGAAGAAAAAACTGATGATACCGACGATGAGGATGAGGATGAAGATGAGAACCAGGAGGAAGAGAAGGAGAAAAAAAAGAAAGATAAGAAAAAAGTTTTCCATTTTGAATATAATGTCAAAACAAAAACACTTCGTGAGCTGAAAGAGTGGGAAGGGCCAGATGATCATCCAGATTGGGCCAACGTTTCTCCTGATGGAAAGACAGTTGTATTTGCTCGTAATAACAATCTTTTTAAAATCAGTAAATCAGACTATCAGAAAGTATTAGATGCCAGAAGAGGTAAGGATAAAAAACAAGCAGATAAGATAACCAAAAAACTGGAATTGGAAGAAATTCAATTAACTAAAAACGGTGAAGAGGACTTCAGTTATGCAAATTCATCCTTTTGGGGTCGAGGAAAAATTGATACGAAAAAGAAAAAAGAAAAAGACGATCGAAAGAAAGTCAATATATCCTGGTCCAGAAATTCTAAAAAGCTTGCCATAGTTCGTGCTGATCGAAGAGAAGTAAAAAATCTTTGGGTCATTCATTCTGTAGGTTACAAACGTCCAGAATTGGAAACGTATAAATATAATATGGCTGGCGATACCAGTGTCTCACAATACGAAATGATGATCTATGATCTTCCGAACAACCGTTCTGTGATAATCAATACAGAAAAGTTTAAGGACCAGCGAATAGGAATTTATTCTGGGAGACAATTCAGGTATCCCGATAGTGATGACCCTCAGCGCAACATCTGGCTCTCAAAAGATTCAGATCAATTGTATTTCTATCGCCAGAGCCGAGACTGGCATCGAGTCGATGTTTGTGTAGCCAATGCATCAACCGGTGAAGTTAAAGTGCTAATCGAAGAACGTTTAAATACGTATATCGATCTTCAAAGGTTAGATCTGCTAAAAAATGGTAATATGCTCTGGTGGTCTGAACAGGATGGGTGGAGTCATTTATACCTTTATGGAAAGAATGGAAAGTTAAAGAAACAATTAACCAGTGGTCCTTATTCAGTTCGCCGTGTAGTCGGAATAGATGAAACCAAAAAGAATATTTATTTTACTGCAAACGCTAGAGAAGATGGTGAAGATCCATACTTTCAACATTTATACCGTATTTCTATTGATGGCTCAAAGCTAAAATTGTTAAATAAGGGGAATTTTGATCACCGTGTCAATATGAACGAATCCCATTCGTATTTTGTAAATAATTCATCACGTGTAAATACATTGCCAATAGCAGAACTATACAATTCAACGGGCAAAAAAATAATGGATCTAGAGAGCGCTGACCTTTCTCAATTAATGGCAGCGGGATTTCAGTATCCTGAACCATTTAAAGTTAAATCTGCTGATGGTGTAACAGATATTTATGGCGTAATGACAAAACCATTCGATTTTGACCCAAAAAAATCATACCCAATCGTTGCCTATGTTTATCCAGGACCTCAAACAGAATCAGTAGCAAAATCATTCACACAATTACGTCATTCTACAACGCATTTGGCGCAATTTGGTTTTATCGTTATAACGATTGGTAATCGTGGGGGACATCCTGCCCGGTCAAAATGGTATCATAATTATGGATATGGAAATTTGAGAGATTACGGCTTGGCTGATAAAAAGGCAGGGATTGAACAATTAGTGGATCGATATTCATTTATTGATATGAACAGGGTAGGCATTTATGGACATTCCGGGGGTGGATTTATGTCTACAGCAGCTATGCTAGTTTATCCAGATTTTTTTAAAGCAGCGGTTTCATCATCAGGGAATCATGAGAATAATGTTTACAACAGTTTCTGGTCAGAAAAACACCACGGTATCAAAGAAGTTGTAGATGATTCAAACCGAGTAAAATTTGAGTACGATATAGCAAAAAACTCAAAATTAGCTAATAATCTGAAGGGTCATCTCATGCTAACGACTGGTGATGTTGATAATAATGTGCACATGGCAGGTACACTTCGTATGGCTGAAGCATTAATTAAAGCCAATAAACGATTTGATTTCTTTATCTTTCCTGGTCAGCGTCATGGGTATGGAGATATGTCAAATTATTGGTCATGGCTCCGTGCAGAATACTTCGTAAAGCATCTCATTGGAGATGATTCATGGCAGGTGAATATTGATCAATTGAATTTGGAGAAAAAACAGGCCAAATAATCGATTGAAATGCTGATGTAGTCTATGAGACGGTTATATATATTATTTCTAATTCTTTTTTCGTTTGAACAGTCCAGTATTCAGGTCAATATGTATGGGTTAAGGGCCCAATAAAATGGTCCGATTTGGATGGTGCAGCAGGAGAAGCTCATACAAAGGATTGGGAAATGAATGTAGATAAATATGGTAGAAGCCATAACATTCAATATTCTTTACGCGATGAGGATTTAACCTACAATCCGAACAATGAAACGGTTGATGAGAATGTTTTAATTCGTGGTTTTGATGTTAACAATAAATCTGGAGATATGGCGCCAATACGTGGCGCGATAAAACTAATTAAAGAGACACCCACATTGTTGGGTAATTATTTGTAATTTTCTGCATAAAACGCCCCCGGTTCAAATAAAGGAGAAGAAAAATAAAAAAACAATCAATATTAATCTGCCTTATCACACTCTTGTCAATCCAACCTGTTTGGGCGACGGAGAATGTCCCCGATGAACTGGATGCCGCCTGGGAAAAAATTAAAAAGACAATTTCTGATGGCAATTTTCATTCCTTTAAAACAGCTTATCATCGAGATGCAGTTTTAGTGAATGGTATAACAAATAAAAGTTATCCAATCAAAAATGCATTTTCAGGATGGAAACAAGGGTTTGATGATACAAAATCTGGGGAAATCAGCGCCCATTTAAAGATTAAATTTTCACAAAGACAATTTGATAATTCCTCAGCCCATGAAACAGGTATTTTCCATTATTATACCATTGATAAAGAGGGTCAACAAAACGATAGCTACGTTCATTTTGAATCTCTATGGGTAAAAAAGAATAATAAATGGTTAATGATAATGGAATATCAGAAATCAAGAACAGATAAAAGTGAATGGGATAAATTAAAATGAATATGAAATTGAGGTCTAATCAATTCCATAAAACAATTCAGATAATTCTACTGCTTACCCTTTTTTCGGCCTGTGAAAATCGTTCGGGCCACATCCGGGCATCTGGGGAATATAGAGAAGTTGCTTCAAAGGTTTCGGATGCGATCCATTACGAAATGGTGGATAAAGCACTCAATGCTGTTTCCATTGTATTGGTGAAGGATATGGAAATTCTTTGGGCCCGCGGCTTCGGGGTTGAAGATTTAAATAAATCAACAAAAGCAGATGCCAATACAGTGTATAGGGTTGGTTCAGTCTCAAAGCTTTTCACAGATATAGGAATTATGCAATTGGTGGAGAAAGGAGAGGTGGATCTAGATGCCCCCATTACGGACTATCTTCCTGAGTTCAGACCCCGAAGCCGGTTCAAAAGGGAAATCACCCTTCGTCAACTCATGTCTCACCGGTCCGGACTCCTGAGGGAACCCCTGGTGGGAAACTATTTTGATGATGATGAGCCCACCCTTGAAGCAACCGTAAAGAGTATTATCGATTCTGATGTGATCTATGCACCCGAAAGTAAAATCAAATATTCAAATGGTGCTATTGCTACCGTGGGCTATGTTCTGGAAAAATTGAAAGGTGAGCCCTTCGCCAGCTATTTGAGAAAAAATGTCCTTCTGCCCATGGGACTTACTCACAGCGCTTTTGAACCATTGCCGGATATTACTAATCGTCTCGCGGACGCAACGATGTGGTCTTATGATGGTAGGGTATTCGATGCACCCACCTTTGAACTTGGCATGTCTCCCGCTGGAAGCATGTATGCACCCGTTGTAGATCTGGGCCAATTCATGAAAGTGCTATTCAATGATGGTAAGGGACCCAATGGGCCGGTGATCAAAAAAGAGACACTCCAGCTGATGCTCACCAGTCAGTTCAATGACGGGAAAGATCAGAGACATAACGTGGGGTTCGGCATCGGCTTTTCCCTTTCAGAACAGGGTGGCTACAAGCGTGTGGGTCACGGTGGTGCCGTTTATGGATTTTCCACCCAGCTCTATGCATTACCGGAAGTGAAACTGGGAGTAGCTGTCACTTCTTCCGTGGATGTGACAAATACCATTACAAGGCGGGTGGCCACCTATGCGCTTGACTGCCTCCTGGCCGTTGAAAATGGTAAACCGCTGCCCGATTATGAAAAAACGAATTCTGTGAATGAAAAAACGGTGGCACTACTGGTTGGACATTTTGTTTCGGATAACGGAAAACGCCTGAAGTTAATTAACAAGTACGGTACCCTGTATGTGGAAAACGACAGATTCCAAACCAGGATAAGGCAACTTAATGGCAGGCTGGTGACAGATAGCCAAATCAGCTATGGCTCCCCTATAGACTACGATGAAGACGGTCGTACCGTTACTATGGGTAGTACTGTTTACAATCGTGAGAAATATTTAAAACCAATGCCAATATCCAAACCATGGCAGGGCTTAATCGGTGAATACGGATGGAATCACAACATCCTTTATATCTATGAAGCATATGGGAAACTGACTGCCCTCATTGAATGGATGGAAAAAGACATTCTGACAGAGGTGGAGAAAGATGTGTTCGCATTTCCTGTTAAAGGTGGGATGTACCATGGTGAAAAAATGCGGTTTAAACGAGACAGAAATGGTATTGCCACTCAAGTTCAAATCGAGAACGGACCCATTTTTTTCAGAAGAGATGTTGGGGTGGATCACGGAAAAACATTCCGTATCGATCCGCTGGAGCCAGTGGGTGTATTACGCAAGATCGCTCTTTCTGCTTCCCCTCCTTCCGAACAGAAAAAAAATGATCCGGATCTGGTGGAGCTGAGAACACTCGATTCTACCATCAAATATGACATCCGATACGCCACCACAAATAATTTTATGAGTGCTGTCTTTTACCGTTCTGCGCATGCTTACATGCAGCGACCGGCGGCAGAGTCTTTGGTGCGAGTGAGCAAAAAACTGAAAGCCTTTGGCTACGGATTGCTTATCCACGATTCTTACCGACCCTGGTATGTGACAAAAATGTTTTGGGATGCCACACCGGATGATAAAAAAATATTTGTCGCCAATCCAGAGAGCGGTTCCCGACATAACCGGGGATGTGCCGTGGATTTGACTCTTTATGATCTAGACACGGGGGCGGTGGTAGAAATGGTGGGTGGCTACGATGAAATGACTGATCGTTCATTCCCGGATTACGTCGGTGGTACTTCCCAACAGCGATGGCACAGGGAATTGCTACGGCGGAGTATGGAAGCGGAGGGATACACCGTATATGAGGCAGAGTGGTGGCATTACGATTACAAAACCTGGAATGACTATCCTATTCTGAATCTCACATTCGAAGCATTGGAACAATGAAATTCTTCTGGCTAATAGTGGGCAGTTTTCTAATTGTAAATGGCCAGCAAACAAACAACAATGATTATATAAATATTTCTCCGCCGCGGCTTGATGGTAAAACCGTTATCATTGATGGTCACCTTGATGAACCGGCATGGACATCAGCATCGTCTCGATCCGGGTTCAGGTCATATTTACCTGTGGATGGGAGACCTGTCGAAGATGATACAGAAATACGAATTTGGTATAGTCCAACCGCTTTATATGTGGGTATTATTGCCCATGAAATTCATGGTGAAGTCCGATCCACTTTAGCAGACCGTGACAAGCTAGAAAATGACGATTATCTTATCCTTATTCTTGATACATACGATGACAAACGATCTGCATTTGCATTTGTAGTTAACCCCCTAGGTCAGCAAGGGGATGGAATCATTACAGATAATACCTCAATGGGCCGGAATTCAAAGCCATTCAGGTTGGATGATAATCCTGATTATGTGTTTAACTCACGCGGGCGGTTGACCAAAGATGGTTTTATCGTTGAGATAGAAATTCCATTCAAAAGTTTACGTTATCAGAGTAAAAATACACAAAATTGGGGTTTTAATGTTTTACGTTACATTCAACATTCAGGTTACACATCTACTATGATTAACACCAAGCTTGGAGTTGCCTCATTTCTTGCGCAAAGTGCAAAACTGGTTGATATGACTGGGTTCGCGAGAGAGAAGGTATTTGATATTATCCCTGAAATCAGAGGTTCTTTAAACCGAGGCTCATCACCTGAAAAATTTGGTGCTGAAACAAATGACCCGCTTGGTTTGAATCTCAGATATGGCTTATCCTCAAATATTTTCATGAATGCTACCTTAAATCCAGATTTCTCACAAATCGAAGCCGATGTGGCTCAAATCAACTATGACCCTCGTCGTTCCCTTTATTTTCCCGAAAAACGCCCTTTCTTTTTAGATGGGATTGAGCTTTTCAGTACACCAACTCGACTGATTTACACTCGCCGAATTGCCAATCCCGTAGCTGCTGCCAAGATAGCAGGCAAGGTTGGGGCCACTACCTTAGCTATGATCTCCGCTGCTGATAATACTGGTCCTTCCATCGCTGATATGGACGCTGCTTTTGTAAATGTGTTGCGCTTAAAGCGAGATCTATCAGCTCAGAATCATATTGGTCTTGTATATACGGGTAAATCTCATACAGATTGGTCTAACCGTGTATTTGCCATTGACGGGAGATTTGTCGCAAAAGACACTTATACGTTTCGCGCCCAGGGTGGTTTTAGTCAGACCAATGATAAAGAGGAGACTGGCACTATCGCACCCATGTGGGATGTAGCAGCCAACGCCAACGGTCGAAAGTGGTCTGGTTCATTCTCATTCAAAGCTTACCACAAAGAGTTTAAACCGGCAGTTGGATTTGTTGAGAGAGGTAATTATGTAACAGTTACGACCGGACCTACCAGGCGTTTTTATGGAAAGACAGGTGCGATGGTAGAACAACTAAGTTTGTCTTTACGTGTGACGGGTAATTGGGATTATAGTGGGTTCACCGATGGTAATCGTGCCGATGACCGTAGAATTTATCCTTCTTTTGCGCTTCAGTTTCGAGATGGCTGGCGATTAACAAACTTTACTTGGATCGAAAAATTTAGCTATCCAGAAAACTTTTTCACCAATCATTTTATTAAAACACCGACCGGTTTTGCACATTACCAAGGGACACCAGAGCTGGCCAATTATGGTGCCATGATTGAATTGAGTACGCCCCAGTTAGATCGCATATCAGCAAAATTAAAATATGGATTTGGCACTGATCCTAATTATGATGAGTGGGCTCCTGGTAAAATAAATCTTATTGAGTCTAAGATTAAATGGAACCCAACCGATCAAATCCGAATCTCACTGCGTTATAATCTGCAGCAAAATTTTCGAAAATCAGATGGAACATTGGTTTCAGAAAGTCGGGTGCCCAGGATAAAAATAGAATACCAAATTACACCTACCATCTTTTTAAGGGGGGTGCTCCAGTATACTTCCAGGTTTAGAGATGACTTAAGAGATAATTCCCGTACCGAAATGCCTATCTATTTTAAAGACTCGGACGATAACTACATTCTCGCCCTCAGTGAAACGAGCAATGATATTGAGGCTGATTTTCTTTTTTCCTATCGTCCTAGACCCGGCACCTTGGTTTTCTTTGGTTATGGTTCAGCGTTAACGGAGCCGAACCGATTCCGGTTTCAGTCATTGGCGCGCCAGACCGATGGTTTTTTTCTGAAAATTAGTTACCTTTTTCAATCATGATAAAACCTGAACAATAAAATGAAACATCTATGTAAAACTATGCTTTTTATAGGGTATATCAATGCCCAGGGGGCCAGTGGTATTGATTCACTCAGCATTATTTCACAGTGGATGACCAATTTAAGAATAAACTAAATGAATCATGACAACATATAAGAAAACCATTTTTCTTTTTCTCCTGTATTTTTCTACACTTTACGGCGAAAATAAATACCCCATTATCCTTATTCACGGGTTCCTGGGGTGGGGAAAGGATGAATTGGGAGAAATCAATTATTGGGGCGGTAAGAATAATATTGAACAATATCTCCGGGATAAGGGGTATGAAGTTTATTCCGTTTCATTAGGCCCCATTTCATCAAGTTATGATTGCGCCATCGAGACCTTTTACCAGGTGAAGGGGGGTCAATTAGATTATGGTCAAGCCCACGCAGAAAAATATAGTATTGTTCAACAACCGAAAGGAGTCAATTATACAGGTTTGTATCCCCAGTGGGATGAAAACCATCCAGTTCATATACTGGGCTATAGTTTTGGCGGAATGACCAGTCGAATGCTTCTGCATTTGCTGACCCATTCCATAGCAAAAGATTCAACTGGGTTGCCCGATAAAAGTCTGCTTCTCGGTGAAGAACTTTCCGGATGGGTTGCATCCATCACAACCATGTCCTCACCCCACAATGGTTCCACCCTTTCTAATATTGTTGTCAATTTGCTTCCCTTTACAGATAATCTCCTGCCCCTCGCTGATTTAATTAGTTCTAAATATTATGATTTTAACCTGAAACATTGGAATATTTCAAAAAAGAAAAGTGAATCAATCAGCAATTATATATCAAGATACATTAATCATCCCGCATGGAATACAAAAAACAGCGTTGCATGGGATTCGAGTGTCCAGGGCGCAATGGCATTAAACGACAAACTCACCATTGATCCAAACGTCTATTATTTTTCTTATAGTACCGTCGCCAGTGTTTTGGATACGGCCACCGGATATTATAAACCGGCGGATCATTTGAATATGACGAATTATCCACTGGGTTGGGTGATTGGCAGAACCAAAGTTGACATGGGCAATGGAAAGGAGACTGACGAAAGCTGGTTCAAAAATGACGGAACCGTGAATACCATTTCAATGCCGCGCCCTTTTACCGGGAAAAATGGCCCTGAACCGCTCAAAACATTTTCAGACACAGAGCCCATCGAAAAAGGCATTTGGAATTTTATGGGAGAATATGAACTGGATCATAAAAGTTTTATCGGCTTTTTTGTTGATGATGAAAAACAGATTAAGGAAATGATGGAACGATTTGAATCCCAGGCGCGGATTTTATACTCCCTGCCATAAATATGTAATTTTTTATAAATCTTGGGTTTATCTTTTGGGATGGGAGAGAAGGATAAATTTAATTTTAATGATCTGAAAACGATCCCCAATATCTTAAGCATCAGTCGGTTGGTATTAATCCCGGCCATGCTGATCCCCTGTTTTTTAATCGGGGATGAAGCGTTAGCACGGAAAGTCTTTCTCATCATGTTTATCCTTATTGGAGTCACGGATAAGCTGGATGGAACGTTGGCCCGGTACTTAAACCAGACATCTTCACTCGGCGCCAAACTGGATACCATGGCTGATATGGTCTTCTATCCTTTCATTGCCCTTTGGCTTTACCGCTTCGAAAGTACCGTAGTGGGAGAATGGTGGATTCTGGTGTATATCCTGCTCGGGCTCTTTTTCCTGAAAATGATATTGGGTAAGGTGAAATTTGGCGAAATCCCCTCCTTTCATACCATTGGCGGAAAAACATTTGCTGCCTCTTTATTCTTTTTCATGATTACTGCAATATTATATCCGGATATTGCAGAAAGATTATTCCCCGTTTTATGTGCAATTGGATATTTAAATCAACTTGAAGAAATGTATATTTTTATCACCCGGGATAACGTGGATGAAAATATAAAATCTGTTTTTAGTAAATAACATCCTTATCGGGATTTTATTATTTATAAAAGAGACGTACATATTGATAAAATATTTTGTAAGTTTTCAACTGTGAAACAAAAAACAACGCGAACTTTCTGTTAAGGATAAAATCAAATGTTATTCGATGATATTAATGTAACCAAAAGAAAAACCATTACGAATGGTGAAAAATATGACTTTTTTATTTATGATATGATGACCATGGAAAAAGAGTTTTCGGATAAAAAGTTTGGGAAAGGCGATACGGTCATCAGCAAGGTAACTGATTTTAAAATGTTAGATGAAGAAACGGACGAAATGCTGGATGTAAAACTACGAATTTCAAAAAGACTTGCGGATCACATGGATGGTTTAGAACCAGAAGAAAGCACGGAGGTATTTAAAAAATGTTTAAAAGAATTAGAAAAACGAAACTTAGTGCGAACTAAAAAATAGTTTTTAGATCCTGTTAAATTCTGGTTTAATAAAATTATTAGAAAAAGCCTCTATTTTGGAGGCTTTTTTGTTCATTCCAATGTAATACTGCATGATTTTAATGGATAAAAAAATAATAAAGCAAAGAAAATCGACGGTAATCCGTCTCAATTTATAATCCGACATCCCCTAAATTCTCGACCAAAACCATGAGTACATATTTTACAATCAATGTCTGTGTTGCCAATATATATGGTGAGGGCAATTTTGGTTCTCCCGTGGTTACCCAGGCGCTTTTGGGTGAATCCTGCACCGTTCTGTGCGAAACAGAAAAATGGTTACGCATTAAGCAGTCAGACGATTACGAAGGTTGGATAAATAAATTTTATGGGGTCGTTTCTGACGCTCCATATGATTCAAATAGATCGTGTAACGATCTTAGTGGTGTTATTTATTCAGACGCCCATTCGAAAAATCCTCTTAGAGAAATTACTTTTAATGCCCGGCTCAACAGCACAAAATCGGACCAAGGTTGGTCTGTAACGCTTCCCGATGGTACGAAAGGATGGACTGAGTCTGCTCTAAGGAAAAACGCCATCAACTTAAATCGAGACGCCGCTGTGAATCTTTCAAAACAATTTTTAGGTATTCAATATCTTTGGGGCGGAAAATCGCCAAAGGGGTTTGACTGTTCGGGTTTAATTCAAACCATTTTTAATGCTATGGGCGTGGCGCTTCCCCGAGATTCCGGGGATCAATCCCGTTATTTTATCAATCATAAAATAAATCGAGAAAAGGCTCTGCCTGGTGATCTTCATTTTTTTGGGACAGAAAAATCAGTGACTCATGTCGCCATGGAGGTTGGTCATGGACAATACCTTCATTGTCAAGGGTGGGTGAAGGAAGAATCCTTAGATAAAAACCAACCCAATTATAATAAAAAATTAGAGGCGAGTTACTTACATACGGTATCGACGGGGAAATGCTTAGACCAAAATCATTAAAAAAGGGACATCGAATTGGTGTTGTGAGCCCATCCTATTGGTTGGAGAAGAAAGGCCTTCGGAATGCGGTGACGGTTTTTCAAAAAAAAGGTTATGAGGTTCAACTAGGAGATTCCGTTTATTTAAAAGATGACCCTTTTGCCGGCACCCCCCAGCAGCGTGCCAACGATATAAATCAGATGTTTTCTGATCCAAATATTGATGCCATTATCTGTGCCCGTGGTGGTTACGGTGCCAATCGCGCTTTACCCCTTTTAGATTATGATCTTATTAAAACAAATCCAAAAATCTTTATGGGGTACAGTGATATCACTGCCTTCCTTATTTCAATCACCCAGAAAACCGGGTTGGTTACTTTTCATGGGCCCATGCTCAGTACATTTAAAAGCAGCGTTGCTCAATATAATTTGGATACTTTGGTTGATGTTTTGTCAGGAGATGATGATATTCTCATTACTGAACCAGATGATTTACAAACAACCATCCTCAAACCCGGGGTTACTGAAGGATCCCTTTGGGGCGGAAATATGTGTCTAATAGTCAATCGACTTGGTACAAAAAACCAGCTTAATACAGATGGCGCTATTTTATTTATTGAAGATGTTGATGAAAATTTATATGCATTCGATCGTATGCTCGTTCATATGAGGGAGGCAGGCCTGTTTGATAATATACGGGGCCTCATTGTTGGAGAATTAACTGAAATGAAAGATCAAACCATTCCATTTGGTAAAACCACGGATGAAATTGTTTGGGATGTCTGTGGTGATTTAGATATTCCAATTGTGACCAATTTCCCCTGTGGACACGGGAAATATCAGGCGACGCTGCCAATTTCACTTCCGGTTGAATTACGTGCTGACAAAAGTTTTGTTGAATTATTATTTTTAGAATCCCCCGTTAGTAAAGGAGATTAAATGCTGAATTACATTTGGTTTGGAATGATGTTTATCGGTGTTGTTGTGGGCATATTTACCGGCAACATTGATGCGGTCACAGCAGCGGCAATTGATATGGCTAAAGTGGCGGTGAATTTAGCTATTGGCCTCATTGGTATTATGGCGCTTTGGTTGGGCATTATGAAAATTGCAGAAGAGTCGGGACTCATCCGCCTTATTGCAAAAGGACTTCGTCCTATTACTATTCGCCTGTTCCCGGATGTGCCGGAAGACCACCCCGCCATTGGTTCTATTGTATTAAATATGTCCGCCAATATTCTTGGGCTGGGAAATGCCGCTACTCCACTAGGGTTAAAAGCCATGGAAGAGCTCCAGGAAATCAACCCGGATAAAGATACGGCCACCAATGCCATGTGCACTTTTTTAGCGATCAATACATCCAGCGTGCAGTTGATTCTCCCAGCCACTGTGGTGGCGCTGATGGGGGCTACATCAAGTCAGATCTTCATAACTACCATTTTCGCCACGGGCATGTCCACGATTGCGGCCATCACCGCTGTTAAGTTTCTTGAAAAAAGAAAACAGTTTATTATTCATTCAGGAGGAAAGCATGATTGAATCTTTTCTCCAGAGTGTAAACCAAGTCTCCAGGTATATTATTCCTTTATTGCTTGTGGGGATTCCTTTTTATGGGTTAATCTTCAAAAAAGTCAAGGTTTACGAAACCTTTGTTGTTGGTGCAAAAGATGGGTTCACTATCGCCATTCGCATTATTCCATATTTGGTTGCTATACTTGTGGCAATTGGAATGTTCCGGGCCTCCGGCGCACTGGATCTATTGCTCAACTTTCTCTCGCCTGTTTTAGCCTTTATTGGATTCCCGCCGGAGAATCTTCCATTGGCGTTGATGCGACCTCTGTCCGGAAGCGGATCCCTTGGCCTTTTGACAGATTTAATTAACCAACATGGCCCTGATTCTCTTATTGCCAAAATTGGGGCCACCATGTATGGATCTACTGAAACAACATTCTATGTATTGGCCGTTTATTTTGGATCTGTGGGGATTCGGAAAACACGCCATGCCTTAGTGGCTGGACTTTTTGCTGATGCGGTGGGTGTGTTTAGTGCTGTCTATATCTGTCGGTTCTTTTTTGGCTAGGGGTAGGTTTTAAGAAATGGCGTGGTACAGGCTCAGTCTATTTCCGCCAAATAAAACAGGTGACCTTTTAATGCGTTCACCTATAAAGAAACCAAATCGAAATATATAATTATAAAAAAGACTGAAATTACTTTTATCTAATTTCTCCCTTATAATCCTCTATAATCTGGTTAGCATCAAGACGACTTCTTTTATATCGGGAGTAAGGTGAATCATTTTCATTATAAATCGAAATAACATATACAGCTACCCAGTTTGTTGATGCGGTTGCGTGGGTTAAATCGGGAGACACGGTGGTTCGCACACCGCCGGACATGGATTCTCGGGTTTGAAATGGTTTATCAATGGTTGGGTTGTTCACTGTTTCCTCGGAATAGCTTTGATCCTGAAGGACAACAAAAGAATCAAATCCATTCTCCAGCGTAATTTCAGCGCAGCGATATAAAAGACGGCGAGTTGTTCCGTCTTGCGTCGTATGCTGGTTTCCGTAGAACCGAACTTCAATCATATTTTCACCCACAACTTTATCTTCATAACCGCCCATAGAATTTCTCGGACCATAAGCTGTCGCGCATGCGGAGAAAACAAGTGTCATAACTATGCTTCCAAATATGACAAATTTATTAGGTGTTTTTATTGCGTGAATCATAGTGTGACTCCTTTCAAATGAATACTAATATTGAGCAGGTTCACCTTTTTGGGGTGTTGCGTTTTTAATGAAATCCCGAATATCATCATTCGCCTGTTTCAGGTCTTCTGATCTGAGATACATCATATGTCCGCTACGGTACCCCTTAAAACTAAGGCGGTCTTTCATCCGTCCACTGGGATCCAGTTGCCACATGGTATATTTCGCATCAAAATATTTGGTGGCACCATCATAATAACCGGATTGGATCATGGTATGTAGGAAGGGGTTTTGAGCCATGGCTTGGCGGAGGTTTTCTCCTGTTCTGTTGTCAGAGCTATCCCAGGGTCGGACAGGGCCAAACATATTGTATTTGACATCTGTCTTAAAATTCAACACATTTTTGTAATAGTAATTTACTGCTGGTGTAAACGAATGCAGCCAGGAGGTAAGCTCTGAATTAAAATCGGGGCGTTCACCCCCTTTTGTTTTATCAATTCCCTTATATCTTGAATCCAATCGACCAATGGTATAACCTTCTTCCCGTAATAATTCTTTCCAGAAAAAGGATGTAGGTACATCCAGGTTATAGGAAAGAATGGATGCTTTAGAAATGCCAGAATATTGTGCCATTCTGCTCGCCGCTTCCTCTCTATCTCTCTGGGTAACATAGCCTCCTTTGGCAATAACGGGCATGAGTTCATTAATGGCATAATCCTCAACAATTGGCAAAAGATCTGTCAGGTCCTTCCGTTGAAGATTCGATGGTAATTTATTGTGATACCAGGCTGCAGCCGTAAAATAAGGTAAGCGCAATGCGGCACCAAGCGGACCGGCCCTACGACCGTCACCGGAATCAATTCCCAATTCTGTTGGGGAAACAAGAATTACCCCGTTCAAATACATCCATTGACGACTTTGAAGGGCGTAAGACAGACCCGATACCCTTGTCGTACCGTAACTTTCACCAATAAGATATTTGGGGGATTCCCATCTATTCACCCGCTGGATAAATGTATTTATCCATTCAGCTAAATATTTAATGTCCGCATTTACACCAAAAAATGTTTCTTTTTTTGTTTCTTTATCTATGATTCGCGAATACCCTGTATTAACTGGATTCACAAAAACAATATCCGCCACATCTAATATTGAATGGGGATTCTCTTTGACGCCATAGGGCTGAACAGGAAACCCTTCACTATCTACTTTCAGAATCTGCGGGCCGGTATAAGCCAAATGCATCCAAACAGAACCAGAGCCGGGACCGCCGTTGAAAGAAATCATAATCGGCCTTGATGCTTGATCTTTTATACCTGTTCTTTCATAATATGTATAATGAACCGCCGCAATGGGCTTTCCATCTTCATCCCAGACAGGCTGTGTACCTGTTGTTGCTTTATATTCAATGCGCTTTCCCTGGATAGTGGTCCGATGCATTGTCATTATTGTCGTATCCGCCGGAAGTGATCTACTTTGGGCCAGGATGGCCCCAACTAATACGGTGTAGGTTAATAGTTTTGATTTCATTTTATCCTCCTAAAAGTTATCTACTTTCCGGTAAGCTTCTATCACTGCCATTTCTCCAGCCTTTCCAGATTTAGAATTCCCGTGTTCCATTCCCATAATGCCCTTAAACCCCTTACTGTGAATATGTTTAAACACATTCAAATAATTGATCTCCCCTGTAGTGGGCTCTTTTCGACCGGGATTATCCCCAATCTGAAAATAGGCAATCTCATTCCATGATTTATCCATATTGGGAAGCAGGTTTCCTTCTGATATTTGTTGATGATAAATATCAAACAGAATTTTACAGGAGGGGCTATCCACCGCTCGGCAAATTTCGTATGCCTGTGGAATTTCTGTTAAAAACTGGCCCGCATGGTTGGTCCACCAATTAAGCGGTTCCAAAACCATTATAAGGCCGTGGGGCTCTAACAATTTACTCGCTCGGCGCAGAGCTTCTACCACGTTGGCAGTCTGGTATGCCATTTCTTTTTTTAGGTCCACATGCCCCGGGACCACCGTCATCCATCTTGCATTCACCCGCTTGGCTATTTCAATCGAATCTTTCACATTCTGAACAAATTCATCGTGGAGTTCTTTATCGCCACTGGTAAGATTCGGTTCCCGCCAATAGATTTTATGGGCCACAAAAACGCCCATATCCATTCCCAACCTGCTCATCTTTTTAGAAATTTTATTTTGATCCGATTTAGATCGACTTTTCATGCCGTTGTCTTCCAAGGAGCGAAACCCATGGTCGTACATGAACTGCAATTGATCAATGGGATCATCACCGGCGTTATGTTTAAACATGCCAAAGTGAGGTGCATAATTCAAGTTAAAAGGTTTCTTACCCGTGGACTTTTCCCAGATGGTTCGTGCCAATAATCCGCTGGTAATAAACGGGGCCGATGCAATCGCCATACTTTTTTTAATAAATGATCTTCTTTTCATTGTTTACCTATAAGTTGAAACCCCGGGAACGGGGATAGGATAATGGCCTTCCTTGTCGGGTTGAACCGGTGCATTGTCATTAAATGAATGGAGTTCCGGCACAAGTTTATGATCAAAAGCCATGGCTTCATCCCAAGTGATTTTCTGCCCGGAATACGTGGCCATTCGTCCAAGAATGGCCGACATGGTTGCCTCGGCACCTCGGTTGGTATCATCCATTCGATAATCGCCTGCCTTAATTGCGGAGAACAGCTCATTGTGCTCCTGTTGATATGGATTAATATCATCTTCACCTTCATGGTTATAGACTACTTTCCCGCGCTTATTTTTCATCAATCCAAAATGGCTACTGTTGGTGATCACATTCCCACGCGTGCCTTGAAAAACTTCTTCCACACGGTTCATACACCCTTTTTGATGGCGGCATTGACTAGCCACCACTTGCCCGTTTTGGTAGGTGAATTCTACAAAATGATGGTCGAAAATCTGGCCATGGTCTTTTCCTTTTCTCACTTCGCGACCACCCATTCCTTGGGCTGAAACGGGCGTAGAGCCGATGAACCAATTGGCAACATCAATATTGTGAATATGCTGTTCAACAATATGGTCACCACACAGCCAGTTGAAATAGTACCAATTTCGCATTTGATATTCTAATTCTGTTTGTCCGGTCTGACGGGGCCTCACCCATACGCCACCACTATTCCAATAAACTTGTCCAGAGATAATATCGCCGATCTTCCCGCGATCAATTCTATTTTTAATGGATTGATAACTCCGCTGGTAATGCCGCTGGAGTCCCACAACTACATTCAGTTTTTTGCGGCGGGCTTCTTTCCCTGCAGCCAAAACCGTTCGAATTCCAGCCACATCTGTCGCCACCGGTTTTTCCATAAATACGTGTTTACCTTGACTGATGGCATATTCAAAATGAAGTGGGCGAAAAGCAGGCGGTGTGGTCAAAATAACAACATCCGCCATACCAATGGCTTGTTTGTAAGCATCAAACCCGGTAAAGATGGTTTCGCGATTTACGTTAATTCTGTCTGAATCCGGAAATTTTTCAATGAGTGTTTTTACACATTCTTCCGCCTGATCGCCAAAAGCATCGGCCATAGCGACCAAACGAACATCAGGATCTGCTTCTAATGCTTGAGAAATTGCGCCGGTTCCACGGCCACCACAGCCCACCAGGGCCACTTTAATTTCACCTTCAAAGGATATCAGTTTTTTTGATCCGGCCGGCAGCCGGCTCATTAAAAATCCGGCGGCAGTGATCTTAGCTGAATGTTCTAAAAACCCACGACGGTTTATTGTTTTAATTTCATTTTTCATAATGCCTCAGTATTCTTTTTGGGGGCGAACCCACAATTTATGTAGATCTTTTTTTGTGGGTTCGGTCCGTGGCCGAACAATACGAAAACCAATATGGGTTGCATCTGTGTGCCACCACAAACTTTTAGGAATTTGGGGGTCGCGCTGTTTCCATGCACGTGTAGAGTGGCCCCTAGCAGCCGACCGTAACCGATCTGGATTGTCTTTAAATGATCCGCCGCGAACAACCCTTGGGTAAAGCATCCGATTCTTCTTCACCGGATTCTGAACCCCCCTCTCCCATACAATATAGGCTTCAGGATCATAACTGTCCAAGACCCATTCGGCCGCATTCCCGTGCATATCATACAGGCCAAATCCGTTAGGTTTCTTCATCCCGCTTTTATGAAGTTGACCTTCACTGTTTCTTTTATGCCATCCGAACTGATCAATAATTTTTGTCCCTTTCCCAAAGGAGTAGGCAGTGGACTCCCTGCTTCGACAGGCGTATTCCCATTCAGCTTCGGAGGGCAATCGATAATAATGGCCTGTTTTCGCTGTTAGCCATTTGCAAAATTGAGAGGCGGCATACTGGGTTACATTAATCATGGGGTATCCGTTTTTATTATAATTCACATAGGGCGGTGTTGCGCCTGAAACACCATCAATATCAAAATTAATGTTCCCCTTTTTTGATTCTACGTGATCAATTTCTCGATTCAGAAATAATTCATAAACATCCCAACTGATTTCCACTTCAGCCATCCAAAAATCATCAACCCTAACCGGATGGATAGGGCCTTCATCTGTTCTTCTATTCTTTTCTCCTTGGGGACTTCCCATGTTAAAGTCGCCCCCATTAATTGGTATCATTCTTATCTCCTGGTTCGAGCCAGCAATCGTTTCACGGTAAATTTCGAAAGAGCTTTGCTCATTATTCGTATTTTGAAGAGTGGTTACCAACTCAAGAAATAACAAAATATTCAAAATTTATACTTTCTAATAACTGATTAGACTTTTTCATGAATTTCTATGGCCGCACGAAGACCGGAGGATAAAGCTCCTTGCATCCAGCCATGGTAGTTAGATGCATGCTCCCCTGCGAAATGGATTCGCCCTTCCGCTCTCCCGATATGATCTCCAAGCGCTGCATCTTGATCCGCCGTTGGAGAGGCCCAGGCGCCTCCGGACCATTTTTCCAAAACCCATGCCTGAGATGTTCCAGATTCTATATTATCCTTCACGCCAGGAAAAATATTTTCCCAGCGATCCAGTACATGGGTAATGCGTTTTTCTTCGGTAAGCATATCCATTGCTTCGGCCCGATCCCAACGTAAATATGACATAATGATCCCCCGGGGGCCTTCCCTATCCCAGGTTGGCTGCCATATTTCTTCCGGCCAATCCGTATTCCCCCAGCCATTTAATCCTTCCGCTTCCCAAAATCGTTTTTTACATTGAATGTAAATCCGCGTAGATGGGGCATACCGATATCCGCCGCTTTTTGCTACCTCCTTTTCGGTCGAAAGTGATGGTGAAAAATTTATCCGATGCAATACGGGGAGAGGAACCGTACATAGCGCCCGATCACCTTCGAATTTTTCTCCATTCGTCCCTCGAACGACTACACCTGTTGTATTTTGGCTGATAGATACTACCGGGATTGAAAGATAAATCTGATCTGCAATACTTTCAAAAAAGGCATAGGGAAGTGTATCGGAGCCATCCCGAAGTTTTACATATTCCTTATGTAAAGCGGAGCCAGGCCATGGGCGGTCATTGAGAAAATTATCTGTTGAGATAACCGTCCGTTTTCCATTCCGTAAATTCACATATGATCCAGATCGAGCATAAAAATGATCGAGGGCCAATCCAAAGTATTCAGCATAGCCCAGCGTTAAATCATGATCCGGTGGAATCCTTGCCGCACCCCCTTCGGCAAAATGTCCATCCGAGAATGGAGATCGGATGGTGAATACCCGACCACCAATCCTGTTTCTTGCTTCTAAAATAGTTACGTCGTGCCCCGCTCGGATCAACTCATAACCAGCCACCAATCCGGATAATCCTGCGCCAATAATAATGATCCGTTTATACGGTTTGTTTCCTAACAGCTGTCCCGGGGATTCTATTTCAGATTCAGGATTTTTATCATCGCAAGATATAAAAGGAATGCCGGCAGCAATGAGCGCACTATGGCGAATAAATTCTCGTCGTGTTAATTCAGACATGTATATCTATCATAGTCTTGATTGACAAATGATCACCCATTATTACACAATGGTTGAAACCTCCTCAAGTGGTTTTTTGATTAATTCCGGAACCGTCGTATCAGCAGCCGGATAGCCCACCGGAATGAGGAGGAATGCTTTTTCATTTGGGGCGCGGTTTAAAATTTCCCCCAAAAAATTCATTGGGCTCGGTGTGTGGGTTAGCGTTGCCAAACCTGCATGATGCAAGGCTGCCAATAAAAACCCAGATGCAATCCCAACCGATTCATTTACATAGTAATTTTTTCTTTGGCTGCCATCATCTTTAATATCATAGGCTTGTTTAAAAACAACAATAAGGTACGGTGCAATATCCAAAAAAGGTTTATGCCAATCTGTTCCAAATTGGTTTAAATCTTCCAGCCATTCCTTTGTAGCGCGATGACGATAAAATTCTTTTTCTTCCAATTCAGCCGCTTGCCTAATTTTTGCCTTCACAGCCGGATCCTTAACAACCACAAACTGCCATGGCTGTTTATTGGCACCGGATGGGGCCGACGCAGCTGTTTGGATACAATTATAAATTATTTCTATGGGAACGCTTCGATCAGAAAATGTTCGAATTGATCGACGTTTTGACATTTCGTTTAAGAATGTTTCTGACCGAGACTGCATATCTTCACCGGTAAATTCTTGAAAGTCTAGTTGTTTGAATCCCATATCTTTTGCCTAAATTTAATGTTGCATATGAAGAAAGAATTTAATTCACCAAAACCTGGGAAGAAGCTTTTTGTTTTTTTTATCATTTGTTTGGCGTTGTTCGCAACCGGATGTCCCCACGATGAAAAGGCCGATAACTTTAGTCCCACCGTAATATTGATTTCCATGGACGGATTTCGCTGGGATTATTTCGAAAAAACAAATACACCCAATTTTGACGAATTAATAGATGGAGGATCGAAGTCAGAGGCGCTTATTCCATCTTTCCCAAGCAAAACCTTTCCCAGCCATATTACAATTGTGACTGGAAGATATCCGGAAAACCATGGCATCATTGCCAATCGCATGTATGATCCCGTTTTTGATGAATATTACTATATTGGGCAAGGAAGCGCACCAGTCTTGGATGGAAAATGGTATAATGCAGAGCCCATCTGGGTGACCGCAGAAAAGCAGAAACAAACAGCCATGACCATGTTCTGGCCCATTTCGGAAGCAGAAATTATGGGATTTCGACCCTCAGAATATTTTGTATACGATGGTTCTGTTTCCCGAAATGACCGGGTGGACCAAATCTTGAAATGGTTGGATTATCCTTCGTCTAAACGGCCCCAATTTTTAACAACATATTTTAGCCATTTGGATGATGTTGGTCATCGCTATGGTCCTGATTCCGATGAAGTAAAATCTGCCATCCGGGAAATGGACCGTACCATGGGCCGGCTTATGGATGGCCTCAAATCCAGGGAGATTTTTCAAAAGGTAAATATAGTCCTTGTTTCCGATCATGGCATGGCGACCACATCCTCTGATTCCATGATTTTTCTAGATGATTATATTCATATGGATGATATTGAAGTTGTTGACTGGGCACCCGTCACAGCCATCCGCCCTAAAATTCATATCGACTCCATTTTTCAAAAACTCAATCATGTCCATCCAAAAATGTTCGTTTTTAAAAAGGGGGCTGCGCCAAACCGGATTCATTATAATAATAACCGGCGGATTCAGCCCATTAATGCCGTAGCAGCTGAACATTGGTCCATCACAACTCGGGAACATTTCAACATAGATGACCATGTAGAAAAATATAACAATGCAACCCATGGATTCGACCCCATTTACCCATCCATGGGCGGCATCTTCGTTGGCCATGGTCCTGCTTTTAAATCTGGCTTGAATGGACCGGGCATTACCAATATTCACCTTTATGAAATGATGTGTAAAATTTTGGGATTAACACCGGCTGAAAATGATGGTAGCCTTGATTCCACAAGCATTTTTCTTTCCAACTGATTTTCCTTCCCACTTTCCACTGCAATATCATATACTTCCCAATCCTTAAAAGGAGGTAAAGGAAGAATATGGACGCAAAACTTATTTGGCTTACTGGATTTGTAGGCGTTTACTGGGCATACTGTTTATTCTGGGGTTTTAAAGGAGCCCGCGATGCCAAAACATCGGCAGATTATTTTCTCGCTGGCCGATCTATTGGTGTTTGGGTTTTTGTTTTAGCAGCCACCGCAACCAGTTTCAGTGGGTGGACTTTTGTGGGGCATCCTGGAAAAATATTCACCGATGGTTTGCCTTATGCTTTCGCTTCTTTTTATGCCCTAACCATTCCGCTCACCGGGGTTTTGTTCCTCCGGCGACAGTGGGTGTTGGGCAAAGTTTACCGTTATATCACCCCGGGAGAAATGTACAGCGACTATTATGGTGGTAATGCCATGCGACTTTTGACTGTATTGGTGGCATTTCTATTCAGCGTTCCGTATTTGGGTGTTCAACTCCGGGCTTCTGGCAATTTGTTTAATGTCCTTACTGATGGTCTCGTCAGTGTGAATTTTGGCATGTTTGCCCTTACAACGGTGGTGGTGATCTATGTAGCATCTGGGGGATTAAAATCCGTTGCTTATGTGGATTGTGCTCAGGCCATTTTGCTTGCGGTGGGGATTGCCATTTTGGGAGGCATCGCCATTCATTATGCCGGCGGATGGGGTGGTTTCACCAGCGGTTTGGCGGATATTGTCCAAAAGGATGTTTCGTCCGGACAAAACCTCACACCTGATGGATATTCAATGAAGGTTGCTATACCGGGGAGTATTCAAATGGTATCCGCTGGGTCAAAAGCATCTGGTGGTGCGTGGACGGGCATCATGTGTATGACTTACATGTTTGCCCTCATGGGGATTCAATCTTCCCCTGCTTTTTCCATGTGGGCTTTTGCAAATAAAACTCCTCAGGCATTTCGTTGGCAGCAAGTTGTGGCTTCATCTATTGTTGTGGGCATTCTGTTGTTTACATTCACAATTTTCCAGGGCTTGGGCGGCCATATTCTTGTGGCCAACGGTATCTTGGAAAATATCAGTGATAAAAACCTTGTCCCCGAGTTGATCAATTTACTTTCTGATGCGGCGCCTTGGCTCGTAGGCTTGCTAGCTGTGTGTGCACTTGCGGCCATGCAAAGTACTGGTTCAGCATATATGTCCACCTTTAGCGCCATGGTAACAAGAGATATTTATACCAAATACATTTCTCCCGGCGCATCTGATCAAACACAAAAAATGACTGGAAGGCTCTTTGTGGTGGTGGTGGCTGGAGCAGCATTAGTCGTGGCCGCAAACTCCAGTCAGGCAATTGTTATGTTGGGTGGCCTAGCGGTTGCCTATGGTTTCCAAATGTATCCCGCACTGATCGGTATCTGTTATTATAGAGGATTTACCACCAGGGGTGTTGTTTTTGGGTTGGTGGTCGGCCTGATCGCGGTTACCTTAACGGATAAAACATCGGCCTGGTTTGGAGTCCCTTGGGGAGCATATCCTTTGACGATCCATAGTGCTGGTTGGGGAATTTTCTTCAATCTGTTGACCACATTTATAGTTTCACGTTTTTCCGGCGAGTCGGATGCTGCAAAAGTAGTGAAAACCAAAAAACACAAACTCCTCCAATCTATTACAGGTATGACACCGAAAAGAAAAAAGAAAATCAAATTAGCTTGGGGATTAACACTTGTATGGTTTCTTGTGGGCTTTGGACCCTTTGCTACCATTGGGAATGATTTTTTTTCTGATCCCAATTCACCCGCATTGTGGGCACCCTTTGGATTGCCATCTTTGTGGGTTTGGCAACTTATGTTTTTGGGGTATGGTATATTTGTTATGTGGTTTCTTGCCTTCCACATGGGGTTTTCTGAACCCATTGACCCCAAAAAGGTTGAAAAATTATCCAAAGAATTTATTTGATTTTATCATAACAATCAGGGAAATGGGATGAGACCATTTGAAATCATTTTATTCATATTGCTTAGTTGGGCAACAATCAATGCTTTTTACAGTCCGCATGAAAGAAAACATTCAAAATTATTATTAAAAATAATTTTTTCTGTTTTCCTAATTCACTTATTTTTAGAGCAATCGCGATGGCAGATGTTTCCAGCCTATATCTTAATCGGTGGAATACTGTTGACACAAAATCGATCAGCAAATTCAATATTAAAATTTATTTTTATTGGTTTGTTTGTTTTGTCGTTGATGCTTTCCATGGCTGTTCCGGTGATCAAAATGCCCAAATTAACCGGGCCATTTACTGTGGGAACATCTATCTATCATTGGGTAGATCAAGATCGGCTGGAATGGTTTACAGAAAACCCAAACGATAAACGGCAAATGATGGTTCAAATATGGTATCCGGGTGAAAAGAGAAAAAAGGCAAAACGATCATCTTATTTAGATCGCCTGGATATTCGCACTGAAACGATGGGCGTCGCCGGTAATTTCCCCGGGTTTATTGCCAATCATTTGGCGTTGACCAAAACAAATAGTTTTATAGACATAAAACCCAATCCTGTTTCTGCGCCCTTTCCAATTATAATTATTTCCCACGGGATTACAAGTATGCGACAAATCCATACATCTTTAGCTGAGAAACTGGCTAATCATGGATATGTGGTGATGGTTCCAGATCATAGTTATGACGCCAATCTCACTATTTTTCCTGATGGAAGTGTTGCGGATTATCGATCTGATATTACCGGTGATCCTGACAGTGTTCTCATTCGTAGAAATCAAATAAAAACGCGGGCATCTGACATTCATTTTCTCATAAACCAGCTGGAGCGGATTCAATCAGGTGAAATTATACACCCTTTAAATGGCTATTTAAACTTGAATCAAATTGGTCTAACCGGCCATTCTTATGGTGGTAGTACCAGCGTACTCGCTTCTTTCCAGGATGATCGCATTGGTGCCACATCAAACTTAGACGGGTGGATGAGTCCCGTCCCTAAAAATATTATTGAAATGGGTCTATCACAGCCGTTCTTATATATTGGACGACCCAGTTGGGGTGGGTCAGATTATTCCAATAATTATTCAGACGTGGATGAAATAATAAAAAACAATAAAGGGCCTTCTTTTAAAATAATCATGAAAGAAACTCAACATTTGAATTTTACTGATGCCCCTTTGTTTTCTCCTTTTGTACCTAAGGTCTTAGAGGTTGGGAAGATGGATCGAGAGAGATCTGTTTTCTTGATCAATCAACTGACCTTGGAGTTTTTTGACCAATTTCTTAGGGACAAACCCAGTCCGATCTTGAATAAAACACAGCCTGTTCCAGAATTCATCTTTCATTAAAAATGTCCCGAAACTGCATATTCCTCATTTCCATTATAGCGCTGATTCTAACGGTGCCTTGGTGGTTTTTTGATTATTCAGGTACAATTATTCTGGGGCTCCCGGATTGGGCTTTCTATGCCGTTTTTATGGCCATTCTCTATTCTATTGTAATTGCCTATATTTTAGGAAAATTTTGGAAAACCAAGGAATAGTGTGGATTATTCACACGGTGTGAATCAAACCCCATTGCTCGGGACAGGCGGCCTCATTTTCATGGGGCTGTATCTTCTTTCCCTTATTATTATTGGTTGGCTGGGTCGCAAGGCACAAAAAGAAAATACCCTTGCTGACTTTTATCTTGCGGGGCGGGGCCTGGGGGTATTCGTTCTCTTTCTCACCCTTTATGCAACGCAATACAGCGGCAACACATTGGTTGGGTTTGCGGGACGGGCATACCGTGATGGCTATGACGCGTTGGTACTGATTACATTTCTTTCTGCCGCTGTCGGTGCCTGGCTTTTTTATGCCCCCAAACTATTTCGTCTTTCCCGTGAGCATCATTTTATTACACCCATAGATTTCATTGAGTACCGTTTTAATTATAAATGGCTCTCTATTTTGGGTGCAGTCTTATGTATAATTGCTCTTGCCAATTATATTCTGACAAACTTAAAAGCCATCGGATATATCGTTGTTGCTGTGACTGGTGGGGCTGTTCCTTTCGCAATAGGCATTATAGTCCTATCTTTAATAATGGTAACCTATGAAACCTTGGGGGGAATGCGCAGTGTCGCTTGGACCGATGTTATTCAGGGTACCATTCTTCTTTTCGGTGTGATAATAATTTTTATAATAATACAATTTGAATATGGTGGCCTTTCAATTGTTTCAGATCAACTCATGAAAACTGCCCCAGAAAAGTTCTTTTCTCCAACCTGGATTGAAAAACGAACGTGGATCAGCACGGTTGCATTGGGCTTTTTTGGTATTTCCATTTATCCTCATGCCATCCAACGTATTTATTCCGCCCAAAATGAACATACCCTCAAACGATCTATTCAAATCATGGCTTTCATGCCATTGGTCACTGTTTTCTTTATGGTGGTTGTGGGGATCGTTGGCTCTGTAATCATCCCCGGGCTTGATAGAGCTGATAGTGAAAAAATCACACTGTTGGTTTTGCAGGATTTAAGTCAGCGTGGGGCCATTAGCGGCGGCCTTATGGTTTTGTTTTTATCAGCAACCATTGCAGCAATTATGTCTACCGTAGATTCTGCATTGCTATCCATGTCCTCCATCATCACCAAAGATATTTATTCCCGGTTCAAACCAACGGTCAATCAATCCGATTTAACCAAAATGGGGAAGCTCCTCTCCTGGATAATTATGGCAATTGCTGTTTATCTTGCCATTATATTACCCCAAACGATCTGGCGGCTGTTGGAAATCAAACTGGAACTTCTCATCCAAGTAGCGCCTGCCATTTTCCTCGGACTTTATTTGAAAAAACTCAAATCAAAATCTGTATTCATGGGAATGGTCATCGGAACACTTGTCGCTGTAAGTATAATGATTGCAAACAATCTAGGCATGAATATCCCGGCCAAACCCTGGGGTATTCATGCGGGTGTATGGGGATTAATGATCAACATCGGTACAATTTATTTTATGGAAAAACTTTCTGGTTTTAAAAATGAATAAATTAAACCTTTCAGGACTCATGCACCTTCTGATTGTCTATATTGTTTGGGGAAGTACCTATCTTGGAATCCGCGTGGCGGTACAAGAGGGGTCTGGCTTCCCGCCTATGATCATGTCTGCCACGCGGGTGTTCGCCGGCAGCTTAATCCTTGTCGCGCTGGCACGATTCATTCAAAAACAATCCCTGCGCTTAACTAAAGAAGAATGGATCGTCTTATCTGTTTCTGGACTGGCGCTTTGGTGGGGCGGAAATGGATTGGTTGCAATCGCAGAAATGACTGTCCCTTCCGGGTATGCTGCCTTAATCATTGCATGCACACCAATCTGGGTGGCAATTATAGAATCTATTTTGGATAAAAAGCGGCCTTCAGTTTTTCTCGTTATTTCATTATTAATTGGTGTTGCTGGTATCGCAGTTTTAAACTGGCCGGCAATTATAGCCGGTAACCTTAATGATCTTAAGGGTTTATTTTTATTGATCATTGCCGGATTAAGTTGGGGTGCCGGTTCTATATATCAAAAAAGAAAAAATATTCATACCACACCTGAGATCAGTTCTGCGGTACAGCAATTCACCGGTGGAATTGCACTGTTGATTACATCTTTTATTATATCTGAGCCAACTATTAATCCGGTTCCATCCGCCTGGTGGGCTTGGGGATACTTGGTCATTTTCGGTTCTGTAATTGCATTTACCTCTTTTGTAAAAGCATTAAAATTGCTGCCACCTAATGTTGTATTTACCTATGCCTTTGTCAATCCTGTCGTGGCGGTGATTCTTGGATTTTTTATTTTAGGTGAACCCATCACCCAGTGGACTTTTGCTGGTGCAACCTTAGTTTTCATTGGGGTGCTTGGGGTATTCAAAGAACAAAAGAATAGTATTCCCCTGCCTGATTAAATTCATGACAACAAAACCATGTTTTTTTAGTCTTTATAAAACATATTCCCCAATTCTATAAACTAAAGTCTTTACCTAATTATGAAAAAAACCATTCTTCTTACTGTTATCCTGTTTACCCTTTTATCCGCCCAAAGCACCTGGATGTATTCGGGGCGTGTCCATCCCGAACTGAAGTGGCAGACTATTTCGACCCAACATTTTAACATTCATTATCACCAGGGGATTGAGGATATTGCCAAAGAGGGGGCCGTCATCGCTGAACACGTCCGCCCGACATTGTTGGCACAAATGGATCTGGATACGATTCCACGGATTGATATTATTTTCACGACAGAAGATGAAATCATGAATGGCTTTGCCACTTGGATGTACAACACCTTCATTTGGGTGGATCAAAATGATGCTGCTATCTGGCTGGAAAAAGGAAAGTGGCTCGAACAAGTTCTTTCTCACGAGCTACAGCACATTGTTTTACTACACAAAACACGGTCGTGGTTCCCAGATCCATTGGGGCGATTAATCAGCGGTCTGCCCGGATGGGTTGTAGAGGGCACAGCAGAATACGAAACTGAAAGCTGGCGTCCCTATCGTGCAGATCTTTCCCATAAAGCCCATGTACTTCAAAATAAAATGGGTTCAATGGATCCCCACCATGATGGTTTTTCAAAGATGCTCTATTGGGCAGATCGGTTTGGGGATTCAACGATTACAAAAACATTGGCATATCGAAATGATTTTAAAACCTTTTCATTTAAAACGGGATTTAAAAAAGCAACCGGTATCACCGTAGACCAATTCAATGAAGACTGGCGCAGGCAGATGAATACCTACTACTACGGCTATCGCTCCCAAAAAGAATCTTACAAAGAAATGGGTGAAGTGTTTACGCTCCCCATTAAAAAAATGCAGTCCTTTTCATTTTATGAAGACAGTACCAAAATTGCCCTGCTTGGTTTGCTTGATAAAGAACAGCGGGATGTGTCCCTCATTATCGCAGAGCAGGATACAGCCAAAGAACGGGAACGTTTTGAAAAATGGGAGAAAAACATTAATAAGCTCAAGAAAAAAGACAAAAAGACAAAAAAGGATTCTCTCGCTTTAGAAAAGCCCTATAAAGAAAAAGTGCTGTGGAAAAAAGATGAAGTAGATTTTGGACAGTTTCACCAAAATATGGCTTGGTCCGCTGATGGAAAAAAACTGGCTTATTCGAAATACCATTTTGGAATAAATCAATCCATGGTTTATGATATTAAAGTTTACGATACCGAGTCTGAAAAACACCGATGGCTGACCAAATCCCTGCGGGCAACCTATCCCGTGTGGTTGGATTCCAACACAATCGCTTTTGTTGCTCACCATAATAATGTATCCAATATTTATACTTTAAATATCACCGGGGACAAGCCTAAAACGCTAACTAATTTTACTGATAATACCCAGATTGCATATTTATCCGTTTCCCCGGATCAAGGTTCGATCGCATTTGCAATGAATCCAAAAAATGCAAATATGGATATTTATACGTTGAATGTTGAATCGGGTGATCTGAGGCAAATTACGACCGAACCCATGGCAGACATTCGCCCCGTGTGGCATCCAGATGGGACGGCAATTTCTTATACATCTAATGCCAATGGTGTGCCGAACATCCATACCAAAAACCTTAATACCGGGAACGCCACAGTAAATACAGATGCGGGCGATGGAATTTGGACCCAACAATGGATGCCAAATGATTCGCTTATTTTGGCATCATCCTTGGGCGATGTGGATTCTGTTCGATTGGTTAAGGTCAATCCTTTCCGCAAGCCTGATACAAAGCCGCTCTCTTTAAGAGACAACTATACCTCCTGGTTAAAAGCGGGACCGGATGTGTCCTTCGTCAATGAAAAAACTGATTCACTGCCGGAAATTTCAGATCCACAAAAATATAAATTCACCAAACACATGCGGCCTTTTATAACCTTATTTTTACCCACCCCATCGCCGATTGGGGTGGCATCTTGGACGGATGCCTTAGGGCGCAATACATTTACAACAATAGGATATCTTAATCCAAACGATATCAAATTCAGCGGTATTTTGCTTGATTATACCACAGCCAATTTTGGACCATTGTGGACCATTTATTATTCACACAATATGGATGGAGCATTTCGCCGATACAATAAAGCAAATATGATTGATATTAAGGATGGTCTCTCCTTGGCTCTAACTCACCCCATGAATTTCGGAGAATCACCGTCGTCTAATCATAACTTATCATTAAGGGCTTCTTTTATTAATCACAATATTACGGTTGGAAATAAAACCGATAAAAAAACAGGTGAGTTGATTCCACTGGATACAAGTCAATATGTAAACCTGCCCATCCCGGAAAAAGGAAAAGAAGGTTTGATTTCATTGAGTTATATTTGGTCAAACAAACGCCCTCACGCCTGGAACAGCCTTCATCCAACTCAAGGTTACGGTGTTTTGGCAGAGGTGAATTACGCCAACAAAAATCTTTTCGGAAATTTCAGTTTCACCCGTTTTAAAACAGATATGTATGCCAACATTCCCATTGGAAAAACGGCACTATATTTCCGCCTAAAAACAATGATGTATTCCGGACAACCGCCTGCACAGAGTTTTCTTGGGCTTACGGATGATGAACCAATCTATATTAGTGGAATCGGTCCCAGTGAGTTTTTACCTGAAAATCATAACCCAAGAGGGTGGTCCGGCCATCGACTGGGCAACAAACTCATATACGGATCTTTAGAATATCGTATCCCAGTTGCGCCAAAAACTGCATCCGTAAATCTTATTTCAGATTTCGGTAATGCTTGGTCAGCTGATAAAGAAAAAGAAAAAACGGTTGTTACCGGGGGGTATGAATTACGGATTGCTTTTGGGCCATTTGTTCTGTCCGGTGGTGATGCACAAACCGTTGATGACTGGAAAAATGATAAAAAACCCCTTCGTTATTATCGCCTTGCCTTGACCAATCCTTTTTGAATTGAAAATAATTCTTCTATCTATTATTGGATTAGCTTGGGGTAAACCCATAAAAAATTGGGAGTAAATTAATTTTGATCACAATGGCTACATTAGGACTAAAATTAAATTTTAATTCATTAGGAATTCCTTCAGCATGAGTTGGTATAACACTCATATGGTTAGTCCTTCACTATTTGGGAATGATAATTGTGTCTTACTATCCTCGAATCCATATGGCATGGGTTCCTATTGCCAGCATGGCTAATCTATGTGGTATTTCTACGGCCCCAGCTGTTACAGCAGCATTTGAAAAACAATGGATGCCCCATGCTATAGTTTTAGCAATATTAAGCGTGGTAAGTGGTACAGCTTGGGGCTTGTTTACAACATTTTTATTTGGTTTATTACAGCCATGAAACATTTGATAACTATGTTGTTAAAATCCAAAACGCTGGTTGCAGTTCTTGTTATAATTTTCAATGCAATAGCGTTTTCTCAGGAAAATACAGCTAATAATAAACGAGTAATTATTACGAAAAAAATATCCACAGGTAAAATTAAATTGGATGGATTATTAAATGAATCAGAATGGAAAATGGTTTTGCCTGCCACAAATTTTATCCAGAAAGACCCAGTTGAAGGGGCTCCAAGTACGGAAAAAACAGAAGTATATGTTATATATGACGAAGATAATCTTTATATCGGAGCTATGCTATTTGATAGTAATCCGGATGGAATTCTTGCTTACCAGAAACGCAGGGATCAGAGCCTTCGTACCGATGATCGTTTTATGTGGATTCTAGATACTTTTCTCGATGGGCGCACCGGTTACTTTTTTGAAGTGAATCCTGCTGGACTTATGGGTGATGGTCTTATTGTTGGTAGTGGATCCCATTGGGGAACAAACAAGGACTGGAATGGGATCTGGGATGCAAGAGTAGTGATTGTACCTGGGGGTTGGTCTGTAGAAGTGGTTATTCCTTTTCGCACATTAAATTTTGATCCAAATATAGATACTTGGGGAATCAATTTTCAGCGTACGGTTCGTAGAAAAAATGAAGATGCAAAATGGAGCGGATTCCAACGCAATAAAAAGTTGACTACCCCGATACACGCAGGTCATCTTACAGGACTTAAAAACTTGACACAGGGAAGAGGAATTGAATTAAAACCCTATATTAGCAGGAACCAGCGACAAATAAATATAGATAAAAAAATAGAAACGAATAATCTCAATGATTTAGGCTTTGATATTTCTATGAATATTACTTCAGGGCTGAAAGGATCATTAACATATAATACAGATTTTGCAGAAGCAGAAGTAGACCAACGTCGTATAAACTTAACGCGATTCCCTTTAAGGTATGCTGAAAAACGCGGGTTTTTTCTTGAAGGTGCTGGTGTTTATTCTTTTTTGCCTCGAAATGGTGTGACACCATTTTTTAGCCGACGAATTGGTTTAAACGAAGGAAAACAAATACCGATAAACTATGGAGCTAGATTGTCTGGCCAATTAGGGAATTACGAACTCGGTTTTATTCAATCAAATACCAAACCCGTAGAAAATATGCCCGGTGAAAATTTTACTGTTGCCAGAGTGAAAAGAGCTTTGTTAAAACAATCTTATATAGGTTTTGTTTATACAGACCGCTCATCAAGCAAAATCAAAGTTGACTCTTCAGCAATGGATCAAAGTCTTTATGGTACAGATTTGGATTTAAAAACTTCTGAATTTATGGGTAATAAAAATCTCGAGTTCCAGGCTTTTCTTGTATATAATACGGCACCTAAAAATAAACCTGATCTCAATTTTTCTGATCTTTCCGCACGAGGTTTTAGATTAAACTATCCAAATGATATAATACGTACACATGTATCTTACCGAGAATTGGGTGAAATGTATAATCCTGCAGTAGGCTTCAGTGGTCGTAATGGTTTTAAACGTATACAACCGAGTTTTAGTTATCATCCTCGTCCAGAGAAATATGAGTTTATTCGACAAATAGAATTTGGTATTCAATATGAGTATATGACCGATCTCCATAATAATATGCTTAAAAAAGAAACGACGATAACACCATTTAACATACGTTTTGAAAGTCAGGATGAACTTGGAATCAAAATTGTGAACCTGATAGAATATCTTGATAAATCTTTTGCTATTTACAAGGATATAACTATTCCTGTTAAAGAATATAGCAGTAATGAATTTCAGTTTAAATTTGAAACATCAGAAAAACGAATGATATCGACAGAATTAGAATATCAAACCGGTGATTTTTGGACTGGCGAAAAACAGACCTTAAAAACCCAAATTTCGATAAAACCATTTTCTGGTTTTAATATCCAAACTGAGTACGAAAAGAATCAAGTCACATTGAGTGAAAATAATTTTAATACGGAATTATACAATATCAAATTAGGAATTTATCCTACTCCACGCACTGCTATCTTTACCAATATACAATATGATAATATATCCAATGCGTTGGGTCTTTTTGCCAAACTTCAACATACCATTCGTCCGGGGAGTGACATATATTTGGTTTATACACATAACTGGGTCAGTGAGAGCGATCAAATATTTGATTTTAATTTAGTTACCATATCAAAAATCAGCTCTTTAAAAATCAATTATACCTTGAGGCTTTAGGTATACTCAAAGGTTGTTTCTAAATATAAATAATTATATTGTTTGCAAATTGTTTCTTTCCCGATATCCTAATTTGGGTGTAATCTTCGTTGCCTGAAATTTATATTTCATGCTTTTTTTCACTTACTAAAGGCCAGCCAGCAACACCTTTTACGTGACCTCACAACAGTCTAAGATCACCGCTATCGTTGGTGCCCAATGGG
>Ga0208879_1000556_pt1 | contig 38311 bp, 37 predicted proteins | sample Knorr_S15_td_Bot_FD_185605 | JGI IMG/M metagenome (GOLD analysis project Ga0208879, IMG submission 185605) | Marine microbial communities from Southern Atlantic Ocean transect - Knorr_S15_td_Bottom_ad_5009_LV_A (SPAdes) (version 2) | ecosystem: Environmental > Aquatic > Marine > Oceanic | place... | reverse complement strand
TGCAGCCGAGCTGACTGAACGCCGCTGCCGCCTCGTCCTCACAGTTGGTGCCCTCGATGCGCAGCACCGCGATGTTGAGCTCCTGCGGGGAAGTCATTGTCCGCCGATGGTGGCAGCCGTAAAAAGCTAGTCCAGCCCGGGAAAGAAAATCGGGATTTCGCGCTCCGCGCTCTCTGCCGAGTCGGAGCCGTGGACCACGTTCTCGTCCATCACCAGCCCGAAATCGCCACGGATGGTCCCCGGCGCCGCCTGCGCGGGGTCGGTCGCGCCAATCAGCTTGCGCGCCAGCGCGACCGCGCCGGTCCCTTCCCAGACAGTCGCGACAACCGGCCCGGAGTGTATGTAGGTGAGCAGGCTGTCGTAGAACGGCTTGCCCTCGTGCTCGGCGTAAAGCGCCTTCGACTGCGCCTCGCTCACGGCAAGTCGCTGCATTGCGGCCATCTGCAGGCCGGCGTCCTCGAAGCGTTGCAGGATGCGCCCGGCGAAACCGCGGCGCACCGCGTCCGGCTTGAGCATCACGTAGGTGCGTTCGCTCATTTCTTCGCCTTGCGGGCCTTCCCGGTCCACTCGGTGCGCCCCGGCACCCGCTTCAGCTCAATCAGGTTCCGGCGGCACTTAGAGCTGCAGAAATCGAAGGTCTGTCCGGTCTTGCGGACGTAGAGCATGCCCGTCCCGGGCAGTATGCGCTTGTCGCAGAAAGAACAGTTTCGAAGTTCAGCCATGATTACCTCTTACGGTCCAGCGCCTTCGCCTCTCGTGAAGAGTCCATCAGCAGCAGCATATCGCCTACCTCGATCGGTCCCAGCACGTTGCGCCGGATGATGCGGCCGCGGTCATTGCCGTCGAGCACACGCACCTTTACGGAGCTCGCCTCGCCACGCATGCCGGTGCGACCCAGCACCTCGACTACCTGCGCCGGAACGCCCTCTATCATGCCTTCTGCGCGGCGGTAATCGCCTTCGTGACCTCTTCGAGCGAGGCCTTCTTCTTGCCGATATTCGAAATCGCCACCGCAGAGGTCGGCACCTTGAGGCCGGACGCCTTGCCCAACTCCTCCTTGGAGGGGACGTAGGTGTAGGGTATCTGCTTCTCGGCGCAGAGCATCGGCATGTGCGCCATGATTTCGGGCGGGCTGATGTCGAGCGCCATCACGACCAGCTTGGCCTGGCTGCGCTCGACGCGCTTCGTGACTTCGTTAGCGCCCTTGTGGATCTTGCCGGTGTCGCGTGCAGCCTCGACGGCCAGATACGCCTTCTCGCTCAGCTCTTTGGGAGCCTCATATGTTACGTAAATCGGGTTTGCCATATTTCCTCCTTCGGACCGAAGTCCTCATTATTCACAGGGGCTGCGCGCCACGAAACGGGGCCTATTTAAGCATCCCCGGATGCGCCGCGCGTGGCACTCACCGTCTACACCACTGCCCCCGACGAGGAGACCGCCGAAAAACTGGCGCGCGGCGCGCTCGAAGCAGGCCTTGCCGCCTGCGTCAATTTCTGGCCGGTGCGGACGATGTATCGCTGGGAGGGCGAGCTGCGCGACGACACCGAGCAACTGCTGCTGCTTAAGTGCGGGCGCGAGAAATGGCCGCAGCTGGAGCAGTTCATCAAGGAAAACCACCCCTACTCGCTGCCCGCCATCGTCGCGCTGCCGTGGGAAGCATCGCACGCGCCGTTCCGCAACTGGGTCGAGGGAACATGAGCGACTACGACGTCGTCGTCTGCGGCGGCGGGCCGAGCGGTGCGACGACCGCTTTCTACGCCGCGCGGGCGGGGCTGCGCGTCGCGCTGGTCGACCGCGCGAAGTTCCCGCGTGACAAGGCGTGTGGTGGGCTGCTGACGCCGCGCGTGCTCAGCGAACTGCCGGAGCTGAAGCCGGTCATCGAGCCGATCATCGAGTGCGCTTCACACGACGTGCGACTCTACTCGCCGTCGATGAAGTACCGCATCGAATTTGATTTTGGCCCCCATACACCGTGGAACATTCGGCGCGAAATTTTCGACAACGCACTGCTCGAGGCGGCGCGCGACGCCGGCGCGGAAGTCTTCACCGGCACCCGCGCCAGCGGCTTCGACTTCAACGGCGGTGTCACCGTCACAACCCCGCAAGGCGACCTTACGGCGCAGGTAGTGGTCGGCGCGATGGGGCCGAACGACCCGCTGGCAAAACTCATGCGCGAGGCGCGCGGGGTGGCGCCGTGGCACGACGGGGAAATCGGCACCGCGCTGATGTGGGAGCCCGAGGTGGGGCGCGACTTCATAGAGCATGCCTTCGGCGACAAGCGGTCGCTGCTGGTCCATTTCCGGCCAGCCGGTATCGAGGGCTACGGCTGGGTCTTTCCCAAGGACACAATCCTGAACATCGGCTTCGGCGGCTACAACCGCACCATCAAGTCCATCAACGTGCGCGAAATCTGGAAAGGCTACCTTGAACTGCTGCGTAACGATGGCTACTTCCCCGCAGGCGACCCGGACCCGCCAGTGAAGGGCGCGCCGCTGCCGCTCAGCGGCCCACTTCGCGCGACGACCATGGAGCGCACGCTGATTGTCGGCGACTCGGCCGGGATGGTCTCGCCGCTCTCGGGCGAAGGCATCTACTACGGCATGCACGCCGGCAAGCTGGCGGTCGAGACCATCCAGCAGGCGCTGGCGAGCGGTGACTTCTCGCAGCGGGCGCTCGACGGCTACCACCGCGCGTGGCAGCACGCTTTCGGGCAGGAGCTGCGCGACCTGTCTTTCTTCGCCAAACTGGCGCTGAAATTTCCCGAGCGGATGGTCTACTACGGCACCCGCGACCCGAAGATGTGCGAAATCTTCGCCGACCTGTTTCTCGGCGTGACCCCCGGCGGGCTCGGCAAGCGCAAGCCGGTCACCCGCGCCCTGCGCAACGTCATCCGCTACCCGTATTTCGGTTGGGGTTGAAGATTTTCATCGGCTCCAGCACTCGCCGGCTGGCGCGGAAGCGGCCGCCGAAGCGCGCCTGCCCTTCGCGGATGAGCGTCGGCGCGTGGTCACGCTGGTAGGCTTCGAGCGCGGCGCGGTCACACAGCTGATACTGGATGGTCCAGCGCACTTTTTCGCTATCTCCATTTTCATCCACAGCATCGCGCTCGAGCCACTCAGCGCCGAGGAAACCGTCGATTTCAAGGATATGCGCGATGTGCGGCCGCAGCCACGCCGCGTATTCATCGGCGACATCGGGGTCGACGGTGAGGTTGACCTCATAAATTATCATGCGGCGAATATCCGCTCGACAATCCACACCGCGTCGAACGGCATCAGGTCATCATAGTCCTGCCCGATGCCGACGAAGGCGATGGGGCGGCCGATGGCACTCGCTATCGAGAGCGCGGCGCCCCCCTTGGCATCGACGTCCAGCTTGGTCAGGATGACCGCGTCGATGCCGACCGTGGCATGGAACTGCCGCGCCTGCTCGACCGCGTCGTTGCCGGCGAGCGCATCGCCGACGAACATTACCAGGTCGGGCTTCGCGACGCGATGGATTTTGGCCATCTCATCCATCAGATTGGTGTTGGTCTGCATCCGGCCGGCGGTGTCAATCAGCACCACGTCGCGGTGCTTCGCCTTCGCGTGCGCGACCGCGTCGAACGCGACGGCGGCCGGGTCACCACCCGACTTGTGCGCGATGAACTTGCATCCCAGCTTTTGGGCGTGAATTTCCAGCTGCTCGATGGCGCCGGCGCGGAACGTATCGGCCGCCGCGAGCACGACGCTGCGCCCCTGCCCCTGCAGCCAGTGCGCCAGCCGTGCAATGGTCGTCGTCTTGCCGGTGCCGTTCACTCCGACAAAGGCGATTACCAGCGGGCCGTCGCCGCGGGTGAGCAGCTGCTGCGGGTCGAAGCTCTCGAGCGAAAGCAGCTCGATAAGGCTCGCCTTGAGGGCTTTCTCGATAGTCGGCGCGATTTCGCCCCGCGAGGCGACGCGCAGGCCGACCAGCCGCTGCTGCAGCTTCGCCTTCAGCGCCTCGACCACCTCCATCGCGACGTCGCTCTCAAGCAGCGCCAGCTCCAGCTCCCACATCACGTTCTCAAGATGCTTCGCCTGCACTACGGCACCCTTCTCGCGCTCCTCGGGGCGATACGCTTCGTAGCTCAGGTCGAGCTGTGGCTCGATTTCGGCTTCCGCCTGCTTGCCGGCGCGCCGGAAGCGGTCGCGCAGCGACTTGAACATCAACGGCCTCCCGGGAGCAGGAAGTCGGAGCCGACCTCCTTCGCCGCCTCGGCCTTCGCATAGAGCGCCTCGGCGCGTTCGCGCAGCTGCGCGTGCTGCTGCTGCAGCTGCACCAGCGACTCGCGGTAGTCGCGCGTCGCCTTCTCGACCTCATCCAGCCGCGACTGGAGCCGCTCGAGCGCCTGCTCGAGCGGCGCCTCCATGTAGACGCGCGAGCCGAGCCCGGTCAGCACCCGCTCCTTCGAGCCGAGGCTCGCGAAGAGCGAAGTGTTGTAGCCGACGGGGACCAGCATCTCGCGTCCCTCAGGCTCCTCCTGCAGTCCGTCGAGCGTCGTGCGCGCCTGCCAGATTTCGGCGCGCACCGCGGCGAGCGTCTCGAGCTGCGCCTCCCACGCGCGCACCTGCTGCTCGACCTGCGCCAGCGTATCCACGAGTTGCTTCAGCTCCGCCTCGTCATCGGACACACGGCGCCATCCACCCCCGGATTAAAGTGCGACGCTGGAAAACCGAAGCTATTATATGCTACAGCCAATGGAAACGGGCGGCTGTCGAAGGCTCTGCCGATACATGAAGTGGAGTGCAAACGGCCGCATAAATGACGCCTCTAGGGTCCCCGCCTGATTCGTGATGGATGGGACAACCCAGGCGTCGCACACGTCGCCCGGTCAGGGTCAGGGCCCGGACTAATGATGGTGCCCGTTACGACCGGGGGACACCCTGTTTTAGCGATAAGCAACGCGGAACGCCTCGAGAAAAACCGCGAGCTCCCCGTCGGGCAGCGCATCGATGCCGGCCGCCTTGGGCCTCCCGCCGCCACCGAACTGCGCGCAGAGTGCGCCGGCGCCCTCCGGCGCTTCGAGCGGCGCGCGCAGCGAAACGCGCAGGCTGCCGTCGCCGTTCGCGACCAGCACCGCGTGCGCGCGGTCGCGCTGCGCCTGCGCCAGCCGGTTGCCGAGCGGGCCGGCGATGCGCTGCGCCCACAGCTCGGCCGGCAGCCGCAGCGCGGCGGCTGCGGGGGCCTCGAGCAACGGCTGCATCCCTTCAGCACGGGCGATGTCGGTGCGGTAGTTTTTCCACAGTTCGCGCGGCAGCGGCTGCCGCGCGAACTCGAGCGGGTCGGCGAACGGCGCCATCTGGCGGTAGAGCGCGTCGGGCGCAACGTGCAGGTCAGCGACGCGCAGGCCGTAGCTGTTGTAGTTGAGCGCGATGCCGAGCCGCCGCAGCGCCTCCGCCTCGTCGGGTGCGAGCCCCGCGTCGGCGCAGAGCCGCGCCGCGAGCCGCAGGTGATTGTCACCGAACGCCGAGACGATGGCCCAAACGCGGTGCGCGCCGCCCAGCAGCCGATCGACAATCAACCCGGTGGACATACGCGGTGCGGTGTCTATGTGCGTTTCCAGCCGCGGGTGGTCGGCGACCGCGCCCGGGTCGTGGTGGTCGATATAGCGGATGCGCGCGCCGGCGGCGAGCAAACGCTCGACGTCGTCGCCGTTGCGGCGGTAGGAGACGTCGAGCACGGTTACCGTGTCACCCTCGCCCGCGTCGACGCGCGATAGCAGCGCGTTGTCACGCTTGACTCCCGTCACGAGCGTCGACGTGCGGGGGCGCGCCAGCCGCAGCTGTTGCAGCGCACAGATGCCGTCGGCGTCACCGTTGAAGACGTCGTAATGGGTTATGCGAGCCACCCCGGCAGCTCGCGGTCGCTTAACTGCTGCGCCAGCGCGCGGTTGTGCGGCGCGTAATATTCCTCGAGCCGGCGCCGGCTCGCGTCGTCGAGCACCGCGGGGTGCTGCTTGGCGTTCAGCAGCCGGTGCGCACCGGAGAGCAGCCGCTTGCTCCACGGCGCCCAGCGCCAGAGCGGCGCGAAGCCGTGGTCGACCGCAATCGCCAGCCGCTGCACTGCGCGGCTGCGGTAGAGCAGCGAGACGTTCTCGGCGTCGGTCTGCGAGCGCGGGATTTCGCCCGCGTCGAGGCCCAGCCAGTCGCAGATGCCCGCGAGCAGCGCTGCCGGGTCGGCGACCAGCGTGTCGAAGAACTCGACCCGCAGCGCGTCGCCGAAGGCCGCCTGCCACTCCGGCAGCCAGCGCGCGTAGCAGCCGCCCGTGACGCCGAACAGATCCTGGTTTTCACGCCGCCCCAGCTCCGCCTCCGGGAGCGCGAGGCAGCGCTCGACATAGTCGCCAAAGACGACCCCCGTCAGGCGACCCTGCGACTGCCGGTAGCGGTAATACGAGAAGGCGCGCCCGACGGGGTCGCGCAGCAGCAGGATGACACGCGCGTCGGGCGACGCCTCGCGGATAGCTTCAGCGACCGCGCCGCCGCCGTAGGCGTGGCCGGGGGTGCCGTCGAGCCGCCACCGCTCACTCCGCGCGTGCGCGAAGTTGCGCACGTAATCCGGCAGCGGGAGCGGGTCGCCCCAGCGCAGCGGCAGGAAGTGGCCCGGCTCCTTGGGGCGCGCACCGCATACTTCGGGATGCGCAGCAAGCCAGCTGAAGAGCGAGGTCGTGCCCGCCTTGGGGAAGCCGGCGAGGAACAGGTTTGGCAGCACGATGTTTCAGGGCCACAGCCCTTTATAATCGGAGCGAATGCAAAACAGTTGAAATCCTACACGCTTTTCGACGGACTCCGGGTTACCCTCGAGTCCGAAAGCACCGCCGCTGCCGCGCACTTCGACGCCGAACTGCTCCCGCACGGAGCCGACGCCGGTGGTGAGCGACAGGAGATTTTCTTCCGCGAGACCGCCGTGCTCAGCGGCGGGGGCGGCGCGGTCGGGTCGCCCGACCGCGCCCGGCTCAAATTCGTCAAGGACGCACCGCAATTCACTCTTGATGGCGACCGCATGCTGGTGCGCGCGTGGAACGGCGCCCGCGCCTCGCTGCCGCTGGCGATGGGCGACCGCACGGTAGTCGAGTTCGAGCCGGAAATGCCGCCGGCATTCCTCTTCAACACGCTCTTCCCGCCGCTGCTGCGCCGCCACCTGCGTCGCGAGGGGAAGGCGCTGCTCCACGCCTCGGCGGCCGAGGTCGACGGGCGCGCCGAAGTGTTCTGCGGCTGGGCGCACGCCGGCAAGACCAGCTCGCTGCTCGGCACGCTACGCGACGGGGGGCGCTACCTCGGCGACGACAAGGTCGTCATCGACCGCGAAGGGCGCATCCATCCCTGCCTGCTGCGTCTCAACCTGTTCGGCTACAACTTCAAGCAGCACCCCTGGCTGGTGAAGCGCGCGTTCCGGCCGGCGCGCTACCACTGGCTCAGCTGGTGGAACCGCCGCGCGCAGGGCGCACTGCGCCGCCCCTGGAACAAGGGGCCGCTGCGCGGTGGCTGGGAGTCGATCGAATACCTGACCAAGACCGGCCTCCACAACCGCTACCGCCCCGAGGAGCTGGAAATCCCGGTCGCCGACGCGCCGGTGCCGCTCGGCACGTTCCACGTACTGGCGCCGCTGCCGGAACTTGAACTGGACGACCTCGCGCGACGGCTGCGGTCGATGAACGACGAGGAAGATTTCCTGCAGAAACGGATGCAGCCGGCGGCCGATTTCCTGCACGGTGCGGCGCCGCTCTTCGAGGGGGGGGGCGACGAGGAACGGCTGATTGCCGAGGCGCTCGCGAACGCCGGAAAGATAGCTTACGGGAGCGGTTGATGGCGCAGCTGGCGCTGGTCTCGGACGACCTGCACTTCCTGCAGCACCTGCTCCCCACGTGGAAACAGCAGTTCGACCTTCGCGTCCTCAATCCGCCGAAACCACCGCCACGCATCCGTGGCCCGCGCGACCTGTTGGCGGGGCTGCGCAACCGCCGGTTGCGCAGCCGCGAACTGCCGCCGCTGGCCGAGTGGGCTGACGTCGTCTTCTGCGAGTGGGCCACCCACTACCTCGAGTGGCTGAGCCACCACCCCGGACGCGCGAAGCTGGCGACGCGTATGCACCGCTACGAGCTCGAGCGGCACGCCGACCGCGTCAACTGGGACAATGTCGCGCTGGTGCTCTTCGTCAGCGACGCGATGGAGCGCGCGTTCCGCGCCGCAGTCCCCGACTACGGCGGACAGACCGCGGTTGTTTACGAAAATATCGACTTCGCGAAATTCAGCACGCGCGATAGAGGTACGACACACCGGCTGGGGATGCTGGGGCAGGTCATCCCACGCAAGGGCGTCCGCGAAGCGGTCGAATTCTTCGCGGCGGTCGCCGACGAGCTGCCCGAGCTTAGCCTCTCGATTGCAGGCAGGACGCCCGACGCGCGCTACCGACAGCGCGTTGAGGAGGCCATCGCGGCGGCCGGCCTCGGCGAGCGGGTGACGCTGGAGGGATTCGTCCCCGACCTGCAGGCGTGGTACCATTCGCTCGACCTCATCATCTCCAACTCGCAGGCCGAGGGGCTGCAGACCTCGCTGGTCGAAGGAGTCGCCAGCGGCTGCCGCGCGCTGAGCCGCGGCTGGGCTGGCGCGGAGGAAGTGGTGCCGCTCGACGGGCTCTTCAGCTCCGCAACAGAGTTTCGCCAGCGACTTGTCGAACACTACGCGCTCGATGCGGAGGAACGTACCCGTCAGGCGACCGGAGAGCGCGAGGCGCTGCTGGAGCGGCTCGGCGCACGGCCCCGCATGGCGGAGCTGCTCGCGTCGCTAGCGCCTTAGCTCGTCGCGCAGGTAGCGCCCCATCGCGCCAGGGTTGAGGACGTCCCACGCGAAGTGGATGTCTGCCCACTTCAGTCCGCCGATGACCGCCAGCAGGCTGTAGTAGAGCAGCCCGCCCAACGCTGCGAGGCCAAAGAGCTCGAACCAGCGCTCGACCGCCAGCAGCGGGTCAAGCTGCCAGAAGAGCGCCGCCACCAGCAGCGCTGCCGCCAGCTGCCGTAGCACCTGCCGCGAGGGCGGCAGCGCCAGCTCGCGGTAGCAATACCAGCGCAGCCAGACGCCCGCCAGCAGCTCCGGTCCGAGCAGCGCCAGCGCGGCGCCTTCGCCGCCCATCCCCGGCAAATCATCGAGGCCGAGCTGCGGAATTTCCCGCGGAACGAGTAGCAGCATCAGCAACACCGAGAGCGTGCCGGTAGCGAGGTTGACGCGCGTCGTCAGCGCCGGCATGTCGGCACCGCGCAGCGCGATTGACCAGGGGCGGTTCAGGATGCGCGCCAGCGCCACCAGCACCAGCAGTTGCAGGACGCGCGCCGCGGGAAGGAACTCGCGGCTGATGAAAACCAGGATTACCTCCTCGGCCCAGATGACGGTCAACAGCACGATGGGAATCGCGACCAGCGCAGTGTACCGCTCGGCGCGGATGATGCTGCGGGCGGCCGCCTGCGTCCTGCCGCGCGCGTGGAGCTGCGAGACCGACGGGAGCAGCATCCCCTCCAACGAGAGCGCCAGTGCCCCGATGAAGAGCGCGATGCGCTGGACGCCAAAATAGAGGCCGACGTCCTCGGCGGCCCAGAAAATGCCAATCAGCAGCTTGTCGAGGTGCGTCCGCAGCACCGCGAAGATGGAGGTGATGGCGACCGGCAGCGCGTAGGTCGAGTAGGAGCGGAAGGTCGCGCGGTCGGGCCGTGAAACCGGGTAGTCGCGGAAATACCAGAGCGAGGCGAACCCAATCACCAGCGCGCCCAGAAGGTAGGAGCGCGCCAGCCAGATGGCGCCGAGGCCGCTCACTGCGGCGAAAATCATCAGCAGCGACCGTAGCGAGGTGCCGAGCAGGTTCGGCACCGCGACGCGCGCGCCCTCCTGCCGGCCGGTGAAGGTGGCAACCATCACCCCCGTCAGCAAGAAGACAACGTAGTAGGCGAGGATGGTCCCGAGCATCCCCTCGGTCTGTATGTCGTAGATCTGCTTGCCGAGTAGCCCGGTCCAGACCCAGTACGCGAAGCCGAAGGCGAGCAGCATCAGCGCCAGCAGGCCCACCCGCACGGCGAGGAAGGTGCCGGTGCACTTGCCCAGATCCATGCCTTCGGAGACGCGCTTGACGTGCGCCATGCGGTAGCCCATGAAGGCGATGAAGGTGAAGCCCCCGACGAGCGAGAGCGCATAGCCCAGTTCTCCCAGCGTGCCGGCGCCCATGCGGCGCGCGACCAGCATGATAGCGACCCAGCCCAGGATGGCGTTGAGGTTCTCGACCGTGAAGAGCAGCATCACCTTACGGGAGGTCGCCACACTGGCAGCACGCGGCTACCGGTTTAAAGCGGCATCAGACGCAAATACGGTTGCGGCGTGGCGCAAGCATGGACGAACTCGAGCTGTTGCGCGCCTCGCTGGCCGACTCGCTGATTGTCTCCAAGGGCGAGTACCAGTACTTCGTCCATCCACTCTCCGACGGTGTGCCGCTGGTCGAGGCGGCCATCCTTGACGAGGCGGCGGCGGCGCTCGCCGCGCGAGTTCCGGAAGGGAGTGAAATCCTCGTTACGGCGGAAGCGATCGGGCTGCCGCTGACGGCCGCCGTCACGCTGCGCACCGGGTTGCCCTACACGACGCTGCGCAAGCGCGCGTATGGCCTTCCGGGCGAGCGGATCGTGACGCAGAAGACAGGCTACGGCGGTGCCGAGCTGCACCTTAACGCGCCCGTCGAGGGGCGGCGGGTGACCATCATCGATGACGTGCTCTCGACCGGCGGAACGCTGCGGGCGATGTGCAGCGCGCTGCGTGCCGCAGGGGCGACCATCGACCGGGTGCTGATTGTCTTCAGCAAGGTTGACCCGGCGGAGCTCTCAGCCGAGCTGGATGTACCTATCGATATCCTGCTCCAGGTGCACGTCGAGGGCGCGAAGGTGGTCATCGATTGAAGCTGCTAGTCGGCGGCATCCTGGCGCTCGACGACCTTAAAACGCCGCACTCCAGCGGAAAAGCCATTGTGGGCGGCGCCGGCATCTACTCGTCGGTCGCGGCAAGCTTCTTCACGCAGCCGGGGCTGGTCGGCCCCGCCGGCAGCGACTTCCCCGAGGCGGCGCTGGCGGCGCTGCGCGAGCGAGGCGTCGCGCTCGACGGCGTGCCGCGGCTCGCGGAGCGCAGCTTCCACTGGACCGGCGAGTACCGCGGCGACATGGCGCAGGCCATCACGCACCAGACACGCGTCAAAATCCTGGAAGCGTTCAACTGGGACGTGCCGCGCGAATGGCGCCAGCCGACGGGGCTGCTGCTCTGTAACAACGACCCTTCCATCCAGCTGCGGCTGCTCGAGCAGGTGCAGGCGGGCTGGGTCGCCACCGACTCGATGAACCTCTGGATCGATACACGACGTGACGCTCTCGAGCGGGTAGTCGTGCAAACCAACCTGCTGTTCCTCAACGACGCCGAGGCGCTCGCTTACACCGACACCGCTTCGCTCGACGCGGCGGGCGCGGCGCTGCTCGGTGCGGGGCCGCGCTTCGTCGTTATCAAGCGCGGCGCGGAGGGCGCGACGCTGTTCCACGCTGGCGGCAGCGCTAAAATCCCGGCGCACCCCGCCGCACAGTTCGTCGACCCGACCGGCGCTGGCGACACCTTCGCCGGCGCGGCGTGCGGCTGGCTGGCTGAGCGCAATCTGGACGGCGATAATCTGGTCGAGGCGCTGCATCACGGGGCTGCGCTGGCGTCGGCGACTGTCGAGGGGCTCGGCACGACCGCGCTGCTGGCACTGACAGCGGAAGAGGCGGCGCAGCGGCGGGCGGCGCTGACAAAGCGCTAAACCCACCCGATGCTGCAACCGCGCTGCGCCCGCGACCATTGCTGAACAGGGCAATGCAGCCCTTGTTCCCATATAATTAAATATGTCACTTCGCTGCGCAGACCATGTTAGATACCGGCGATACGGCCTTCATGCTCGTAGCAACCGCCCTGGTCATGATTATGACTCCCGGGCTGGCTTTCTTCTACGGCGGCCTGGTGAGCAGGAAAAACGTCCTGACCATAATGATGCAGTCCTATGTATCCATGGGCGTCACAACGATCCTCTGGGTCACCGTAGGGTATTCACTATGCTTCAGCGGCGATACTGGGGGAATCATCGGGAACCTGGATTATGCCTTCCTGAGGGGCATCGAACCGACCGACCTATACGGCGGTGCCGACGGCACCATACCGCTACTGCTGTTCGTCGTCTACCAGATGATGTTCGCCATCATCACGCCGGCCCTCATTACCGGGGCCTTTGCCAACCGAATTACCTTCAAGGCCTACCTGATTTTCCTGGTGGCTTGGCAGCTTTTCGTCTACTTCCCCTTCGTCCACATGATCTGGGGCGGGGGCATGCTGGCTGACTGGGGCGTGCTGGATTTCGCCGGCGGTATCGTTGTACACGCGCTAGCGGGCATGGCGGCTCTGGCGAGCGTCATATTCGTGGGGCGCAGGAAGGTGCATGATGCTGGTGCCCATAACGTTCCCTTTGTCGCCTTGGGAGCGGCGCTTCTCTGGTTTGGCTGGTTCGGTTTCAATGCTGGCAGCGAGCTGGCCGTGGACGGAATCACCGCGGTCGCCTTCATCAACACGCAGATAGCGGCTGCATTCGCGGCCATAACCTGGCTGCTCCTGGCCTGGAACTATGACGGGAAACCGTCGTTCGTGGAGATGCTCATCGGCATGATTGCTGGATTGGCCACCATAACCCCCGCGGCCGGCTTTGTCAGCCCCCAGAGCGCCATGCTCATCGGGGTCGCGGCTGGAGCGGTCTGTTACTTCGCCGTGGTTCTGCGAAAGAAGTATGAACTGGACGATGCGCTCGATGTATGGGGTGTTCACGGCGTTGGCGGTGCCTTGGGAATCATCCTGCTGGGCGTCCTGGCCGATAAAAGTATCAACTCTGCTGGTGCTGACGGACTCATTTCCGGTGATGCTGAATTTTTCATAGCTGAATTGAGCGCATTGGCTCTGGCCTGTGTCTGGGCCTTCGTGTTCACCTACGGCATACTCTGGGGAATCGACAAGGTCACACCCGTGAGAGTGAGCGAGGAGACGAATCTGGACGAGGCTCTTCACGGTGAATCCGCCTATACCGAATAGGACCGTTGTCGCTAGCCACCTCCGCCGCAGGCGCAGGTAAGTGGTGGGCCCGACCAGATTCGAACTGGCGACCACTCGGTTATGAGCCGAGCGCTCTAACCGGACTAAGCTACGGGCCCGTGCGTGCTAGCGAGCGTGGCGCCGTCGAGCGGATTCGAACCGCTGACCGCCCGGTTAACAGCCGGGTGCTCTGGCCAACTGAGCTACAACGGCACCGTCGCCCCCCTTTTCACCCCTTGCTTAAAGGCTTCGGGAAGAGGGGACCGTGGCGGCGGGCGCCCTCCGCAACGGGGAAAGTGCCCGGAGACCCCGACCGGTTGCGTCATGCTTAATACAGCAAGCGACCTGCCGGCATCCAGCTATTTATCTGAGGTGATTTCATAGCAGTCTCCACCTATTCGGCAACCAACCTGTTCGAACTTATCGAGAATGCTGAGGACTTCATACTGCTCGATGTCCGGAACGAACTGGACTTCGAACGCTTCATGATTGAGGGGCCGAGCGAATTTACGATGCTCAACATCCCCTACTTCGACTTCATCGATGAACCCGAGGCGACCGCCGCGAGGGTTCCGGGGGGCAAGCCCGTGCGCATCGTCTGCGCCAAGGAGAGCTCCTCCCAGTTCGTCGCAGACATACTCGACGGCTGCGGCCGTAAGGATATCGCCTGGCTCGAGGGCGGCATTAACACCTGGGGCAATGTCCTGATACCGCGTCGCATCAACGATGAGGAGGAGGCGTACGAGGTCTGGCAGTTCAACCGCCCCGCCAAGGCCTCATGCGGCTACGGCATCGTGTACGAGGGGGAGATGTTCATCTTTGACCCCTCGCGGGCGACAGATTTCCTGATTGAGTTTGCTGCCTCTCGCGGTGCGAAGGTCACGCACACCTTTGAGACACACCTGCAGGCGGACTACATCTCCGGCAGCCCCACCCTCGCCGAGGAAACCGGGGCGACCTTTGTCGCCCACGAAGGCGATTATGGCGCCAGCCTCCATGATTATCGTGCCCTCGCCGATGGCGAAATATTCGAATTCGCGAAGGCGGGCGGCCCGAGTGTGCTCTGTACCCATTCGCCCGGGCACACGCCCGGCTCAACCACCTATATTGTCGACGATAAATACATGCTCTCCGGGGACACTGTGTTTATCGTCAGCATCGGGCGGCCCGACCTCGGTAAGCGAGTCGTCGAATGGGCCAGGACCCTCTATACGACCCTCAAGGAACGCATCACGGTCCTGCCGGACACGTTGCTGGTGCTGCCCGCCCACTTCACCGACTGGGAGCGGGAAGCCGATGAACAACTGCGAATCGTCAACGATTTTGGCACGGTCAAGTCCCTCAACGAAGCCATTTATGGCATCGAGGATGAGGCGGAGTTTGTCGAGTACATCAAGGCAAACATCCGTGAACAGCCGGAGATTTACGACCAGATTCGCCTTGTAAACGCCGGCCGGCTCACGCCCGACCCTAAAAAGCAGAACGTGATGGACCTCGGCAAGAATGAATGTGCGGCCTCTGGCCACGGAGGCGCGTAGCGGGCCTCCGCACTGCTGGAAATCCATGGTAAACTACGGCTTTGTCATCGACAACCGCTCGTGTATCGGCTGCCACGCCTGCACGGTCGCCTGCAAGTCGGAGCACGACGTGCCCATCGGAGTGAACCGCACCCACGTCAAGTATATCGAGAAAGGCACTTTCCCAAACAGCAGCCGTGAGTTCAGCGTCCACCGCTGCAACCACTGCGAGGACGCGCCCTGCGTCACCATCTGCCCGACCACCGCCCTGTTTACACGCCCGGACGGCATCGTCGATTTCGACGATGCCCGCTGCATCGGCTGCAAGGCCTGCATGCAGGCATGCCCCTACGACGCGCTCTACATCGACCCCAACCAGGGGACCGCAGCGAAGTGCAACTACTGCGTCCACCGGCTGGAGAATTCCTACGAACCGGCCTGCGTCATTGTCTGCCCCACCGAGGCCATCATATCGGGCGACCTTGACGACCCAGCCTCCAAGATAGCCCAGTTAGTGGCCTCACACGATACGACGGTGAGGAAGCCCGAGTCAGGGGCCAAGCCCAACGTATTCTACATCGAGACCAGCGAGGAGATGCTCGACCCGGCCGCCACCGAGCGCACCGGGACCGGCATGTGGAGCGAACAGATCGCCGGTGTCGGCCACTTTGCCAAGTACGCTGAGAACCGGCTCGGCGCGGCTGATACCGGCTCGCTACTGGTTCAGCTCGCGCTGGAAAAGAAGGCGAGTGAGGCGCCGCTGCGGGACCAGGCCCTCATCCGGGACGTAATGGCAAAGCTCAGCGACGACTCACCCAAGGCAAAGCGCTCCTATGACCAGCCTTCCAAGGGAATCTTATGGGGCTGGGAGGTCTCAGCCTATATCATGACGAAGTCGATGGCAGCCGGTTTCTACATCATCGCCATGCTCGGGGTCCTGTTGGATGACAATAGGCTTGTAGCCAGTAATGACGTTGTCATCTGGGTAGCCGCCCTTTGCATTGCCCTGTTGGGATTGACCGGCTTGTTGTTGGTCAAGGACCTGGACCGGCCTGATCGATTCCTGTACGTGCTTCTCCGGCCGAATTGGGATTCTTGGTTAGTTCGAGGTGCCTATGTCTTGGGTGCTTTCGGGGCAGTACTAACCGCGCATATTGGCATTGAGTTGCTCGAACTCGATGCTTCATTCCACCGGCCGTTGGCAATCGTTGGTATCCCGCTTGCGTGGATGACAGGTGCTTACACTGGTTGGCTGTTCAAACAAGCGAAGGGCAGAACGATCTGGGCTTCCCGCTCGAATTTTGAGATTTCATCGACCGCTACCCTCGAAATGATGACATTAGCATTGGTGCCGTACAGTCTGGTGAGTTACACCTTTGGCAAAACGGAGATTCAAACGCCACTGGCACTTGTCGGTGCTGTGCTTCTCCTGACATTCGTTTATTTCGCGTTCAAGCATATCAACAAGGGATTGCAAAAGGCACAGATGGAGCCACTGCTGTGAGGTGAAAAGATGGTAGTCAAGAGGTCAATCATCGAACGGATTGCCGAGGGAATCGGCATCATTCCGCACATCTCGGACCGCGAACACGCGCATGGTGCCGAAGGCCCCTTGCGCCACTACCCGGACCCGGATGAGTGGCATGACCATATCGAACTAGACGCCAACGCCTGGCCGGAGCGGGTCGAGCGCCGCTACTCGCTGGTGCCAACCACCTGCTTCAACTGCGAGTCGGCCTGCGGGATGCTCGCTTACGTCGACAAGGAGACCGGGCGGGTGCGCAAGTTCGAAGGCAACCCGGCGCATCCCGCCAGCCGCGGCCGTAACTGCGCCAAGGGGCCGGCGACCATCAACCAGATTAACGATACCGAGCGCATCCTTTACCCGCTGAAGCGCAAGGGCGAGCGCGGTGCGGGCGAGTGGGAGCGCATCACGTGGGAACAGGCGCTGGACGAAATCTCGACAAAAATCCGCGACTCGCTCAATACCGGCGCGCGCGACCGCGTGGTCTACCACGTCGGCCGCCCCGGGCACGAAGGCTACGCCAACCGGGTGCTGAAGGCGTGGGGCGTCGATGGCCATAACTCGCACACCACCATCTGCTCGGCGGGCGCCCGCCTCGGCTACGCACTGTGGCACAAGTTCGACCGGCCGAGCCCCGACCATTCCAACGCGAAGGTCATCCTGCTCGTCAGTTCACATCTCGAGACCGGGCACTACTTCAACCCGCACGCGCAGCGCATTATCGAAGGCATGATGAGCGGTGCCAAACTCATCGTGCTCGACCCGCGGCTCTCGAACACCGCCTCGATGGCCGACCACTGGCTGCCGGTCTACCCCGGTTCCGAGCCGGCGCTGTTCCTAGCCATCGCGCGTTATATACTCGTCGAGGAACTCTATGACCGTCGCTTCGTCGAGGAGTGGGTCAACTGGCCGGAGTGGATGGCGGCCGCGCACCCTGACGACGAGGCGACGTTCGAGCGCTTCGTTGAGCGTCTCATCGAGCAATACGCAGAGTACACTTTCGAGTTCGCCGCCGCCGAATGCCAGGTGCCGGTCGAACAGGTCACCGAAGTCGCGAAGGTGGTCGCAAGCGCCGGCAGCCAGCTCTCGACCCATGTCTGGCGAGCAGGCGCCATCGGCAACCTCGGCGGCTGGCAAGTGGCGCGCACGCTGCACCTACTAAACGTCCTGACAGGCTCGATCGGCACCGAGGGGGGGACCTCGCCCAGCGCCTGGACCAAGTTCCACCCTACCTTCTTTGACGTGCCGCCGCCACAGGAGGCGTGGAACGAACTCATCTGGCCGCCCGAATACACGCTCTCCCACTACGAAATGAGCCAGATTCTGCCGCACCTGATCAAGGACGGGCGCGGCAGCATGGACGTCTATTTCACGCGGGTCTTCAACCCGGTCTGGACCTTCCCCGACGGCTTCTCGTGGATTGAGATGCTCTCGAACCCGGAGGCGGTCGGCTGCCACATCGCGCTCACCCCGACCTGGAACGAGACTGCCTTCTTCGCCGACTACGTGCTCCCAATGGGGCACGCCAGCGAGCGGCACGACATCAACTCCTACGAGACGCACGCCGGAATGTGGATTGCCTTCCGCCAGCCGGTACTGCGCGAGTTCGCCCGTCGGCAGGGCAAGCCAGTGCGCTTCACCCACGAGGCCAACCCGGGCGAAGTGTGGGAGGAGGACGAGTTCTGGATTGATCTCTCTTGGCGCATCGACCACGACGGCTCGCTCGGCATTCGCAAGCACTTCGAATCGCCGTACCGGGCGGGCGAGTGCATTACCGTCGACGAATACTACCGCTACATCTTCGAGCATGTCAAGGGCTTGCCCGAAGCGGCCGAAGCCGAGGGGCTTACACCACTGGACTACATGCGCAAGCATGGCGCCTTCCTGGTTGAGTCGGCGATCTATGACAAGCACGAAACCGAGGTTACTGAAGGGGGCGTCGAAATCAATGGAAAACAGCGACTCGGCTTCCCGACGCCGAGCGGCAAGCAGGAATTCTACTCACAAACAATGGTCGACTTCGGCCACCCCGAACACGCGATTCCCGACTACCGCATCCGCTCGCACATCCACCCCAGCAAGCTCGACCGTGAGGCGGGCGAGTATGTGCTGCTGCCCAATTTCCGGCTGCCAACGCACATCCACTCGCGCTCGGCCAACTCGAAATGGCTAGCCGAGATTGCGCACCGCAACCCAGTCTGGCTCCACCCACAGGACGCCCGCGACCTGGGCGTCACCGACGGGGACCTGCTAAAAATCGAAACTGAAATCGGACACTTTGTCGACAAGGTGTGGGTCACCGAGTCCATCAAGCCCGGCATCGTCGGCTGCTCACACCACATCGGGAGGTGGCGGCGGCAACAGGACGCCGGCAACCGCTATATGTCGGCCAAAGTCGACATCACGAATCCGAAGCCGGGACGCTGGCGCATGCGCACACTCACCGGCATCGAGCCATGGAAATCGAACGACGCCGATACCCGCAGGGTGTGGTGGCGCGACGGCGGCGTCCACCAGAACCTGACGCACCCGGTGCAGCCCGACCCCATCTCGGGAGCGCACTGCTGGCTCCAAAAAGTACGGCTTACGAAGCCGGGAGCCGACGAAAAATACGGTGACATCGAGGTTGATACCGACAAGTCATTCGCCTACTTCAAGAAGTGGAATCAGTGGGCCAAGGACGCCGAAACCCACCCCAACGGCCTGCGCCGGCCGCTCTGGATGGGGCGCCCGCTGACGCCAGCTCGAGACCAGTTCTATATCAACAAATAAGAAGGGGTACCACATGCGCCTCCGTGCCGACGGCAGCGTTCTTTAACCGGCACAGGCTCCCGCGGCATGGCGCATATCGTGATGCTGCGCACCCGCCTCACTAGCGGTGCGCAGCCCGAGCCAGTCGTCGCCGACACCGCCGCTTCGCTCGCCGCGCTTGGACACGAGGTAACGCTGCTGGCGTGGGACCGCGACCGCGATAGCGACCGCGAAGCGCAGGCCGAGTGGGGGCGCATCGTGCGCTACCGGCGCGCCTGCCCGCTCAACGCGCCGCTGGCGTTCGCGCGCGAACTGCCGCGCTTCTGGTGCTGGTGCCTGCGGCAGATGTTGGCCTTGCGGGGACGCGACCTCGTGCTGCACGCGCACGACCTGGACACGCTACCGCTCGGGCTCTTCACGGCGAAGCTGCTGCGTGTGCTGCTGGTCTACGACTGCCATGAGAACTACCCGGCGCTGGTCGAGGGCGCCATCTCGCATCGAGCGGCGCTGCGGCTGCACCGGCTCGAGGCGCGGCTGCTGCGTCACTGCGACGGCGTGCTGGCGGCTGGTCCACAAGGCTTCGCACGGCTGACCGCGATGCGGCGGGAGGGGCGTGGCGCGCCGTTCAGCGCGCCGCTGGAGGAAGCGCTCGCAATCCTGAAATTGCCGCAGGCGGAGCTGGTTCATGACGGGGTTGCGCTGGTCGGCAACCTGAAACGACTGGAGGATTATCCCGCTGCGGCGGTCGCGGCGCGGAAGCCCGAAAAACAGCTGAAGATTCTTTATATAGGTGTCCTCGAGAAACAGCCGTCGCGCGGAATCCTCGAAACCGCGCTCGCAGTCGAGGGTCTGCGCGACGTCGAATTCCATATTGGCGGCTTCGGGACGCTGGTGCCGCAGCTCGAGCGGCTCTGCCACCGGCTGCACAACAGCCACTACCTCGGCCCGGTCCCGCCGGGCGATATCGCGCGTCTCACGCTGGAGGCCAACGCGGTGCTGATGGCACTCGACCCAGCCAACCTCAACAGCCGACTCAGCGCACCCAACAAGCTGTTCGAGGCGATGTGCGCCGGCGTGCCGGTCATCACCTGCCGCGAGCTGCTGATGGGGCATTTCGTTACCGACGAGGGAATCGGCGCCACCTTCGCGTGGGGCGACTGGCGGGCGCTGCGCCGCAGCGCCCGCGAGCTGCGCGACTCGCCGGCGGAGCGCAGCGCGATGGGGCGCCGCGGACGCGCGCTGGCCGAGTCGGGGTTCCACTGGGGCGCGGCGGCCGAGCGGCTGGCGCGGCTCTATGACTCGGTGCTGAAGCGGTAGTTATCGAGCTCCGCTTCGGGGATGATGACCGGCTCGGCATCGACCTGCCGGATTTCGAGCATCCCCGCCTGCGGCGCGTCGAATTGCGACATTTGCGGCCGGCGCCCTTCAACTAACTCGACAATCGCGGCGGCGAAGTTGGCGCCGGCGCCGGTGTAGAGCCAGGGGCGCGCCGCGAAGCGGGCGTTGATTTCAGTAACAAGCGGGTTGCCATCGCGGTCCTCGCGCAGGTCGACCGAGACCACACCCGAGCCATCGAGCCGCTCGCAGATGGCGGCGCCGATTACATTGAGCCGCTCGTCGTGGAGCGTGCGGCCGGTGCGAATGTTGCCGGTGATGCCGGAGACCGTCGCGGCTGCCATCAAGTAGTCAAGCCGCTCCGACGAGCCTGAGGTAATCAGCTCGCCTTCCCACAGGATACCGGTCCAGTTGAAATTGCGGCCCGGCAGATATTCCTGCACCAGCCACTTCCAGCGCCGCTCGCGCCAGTAATGCAGCCACGCCGTCGCCTCGTCCAGCTCGCGCACCAGGATTGACCCGCGGCCGCCCGCGCCCGACGCGGCGCGCAGCCAGAGCGGCGGCTCCAGCTTCTCGAAGGCGCGCGTGAGGTCCACTGCTGTGCGCACCGCCAGCGTGCGCGGCGTCGCCGCCAGCCCGTCGAGGAACTTGACCGTGCGCCCTTTGTCGAGGAAGGACGCAACGAGCGATTTCGGCAGCGCGAAGAGCGGCGCCGCGAGGCGGTCGCGCTGCGGTGAAACCAGCCCCAGCTCGCCGTCCGGGTTGCAGAGCACCAACCCGATGCCCTCGTCGGCGATGATCGCGTTGAGCGCGTCGTAGTAGCCGGGGTCGCGCGCCGGCGGCGCGGGGTGGACCGCGTCGGCGACCTGCCGCCCGATGAGCAGGTTGCGCGGGTCCATGTCGGTACCAACGATTGCATGCCCTGCCTGACGCAGGCTGCGCGCCAGGTCCATGCCGATATTTCCGCCGATGCCGGTGACCAGGACCCTCATCGGCCGCGCACGCTTGGGTCGGTATTAAGTATTGAAGTCCAGCAGCTGGTGATGCCCGAGTGGAGCGAGGGCAGAACCCAAGTTGCGCTAGTTGAAATCAAGCACTTGCGTCTCGAAGCTCTGCAGGTTGACCGCGATGGCGCGGTTGGGGTCGGGCTGGAACCCCATCATGCGCTGGAAATCGGTCTGCGACTGCCACGTTCCCGGGTTGAGCAGCAGCATCCCCTGGTGCCGCTCGACCCCGCACGAGTGGACGTGGCCGGTGACGAAGATATCTGGCATCTCGCGAATCAGCATATGGTCCTGGTCCTCGGGCGCGAGCGGGGTCTTACCGCCGTAAATCGGCGCAAGGTGGCGGCGCAGCAGCAGCTCCTTCATCATCAGTATCGGCTTGTCGTAAGTCAGGTCGCGCAGGCTCACCAGGTCGTCGAACGACTTGCCGTGGTAGCAGAGCACGTTGACCCCGGCCAGGTCGAGCAGCGCCGGGTTAGCGGTGAAGGTGACGCCGGGCGGGTAGCGCTCCTGCACGCGCATCGGCAGCGGCAGCTGTGGCTCCATCAGCCGCACCGCGTCGTGGTTGCCCGGCAGGATGATGACCTGGATGTCGGTCGGCAGCTTCTCGAGCTCGCGCTGCATCACCGCATACTGCTCCCAGACGTCGGTAATCTCCAGCTCCGCTTCCTGCCCGGGGTAGGAGTCGATGCCGTCAACCACGTCGCCCGCCAGCACTAGGTAGCCCGGGCGCGGAATCCACTCGCGATGGTAGTCGACGTCGCCATTCAGCCACGCCACGAAGCGGTCCCACTGCGCCTGCTGGAAGGTGTTGCTGCCGATATGCAGGTCGGAGATGAAGAGCGCGGTCCATGGCTCCGCGGCACGTCCCGGCTCGCGGGCGCGACCTTGGTAGGGGCGTACGATAGGGCCGTTGGCGAACAACATGTCGCCGCGCCGGCTCAACCGCCCCGAAATCCCGATGACTTCGTCGTGGAGCAGATTGTGGCTCGCCTCGTCCGCCTCTCCAAACATCACCGCCAGACGGCCGTCCGGGTCCTCTAGCACCGCGCGCACGCGGCCGCCCTGCAGCTGCCGCACTTCGGCGACCATCCCGACCACCGTGCTCTCGCCGTCGGGGTCAACCTGCCGCAGCCCACTCGCGTCGCGCATCGCCGGGTCGCGTCGCACCAGTCGCGCCAGCGTACGGAAGCGGTCGTTGAAGAGCGCGACGTAACTCTGCAATTGACCGTCGGCGCGGGTGCGCCCGATTTGCCGCTGGATGATGACCGGCGGCAGCGCACCGGTCGCCTCGCGGACAATCGGCGTCGGCTCCTCCGGATTGGGGATGAGGTCGCCGAGGCCGAGGAAAAGCTGCGGCGAATCAAGCGCTAGCAGCGACTGCTCGAGCCAGCCGAGGCCGTTGGGATGCGCGACGACACGCTCAACCAGTTCCGGCGACGGCAGCATGTTGCGCTGCGAAAGCCATGCTACCACCTCCTGCTCGTCCGCGGTCAAGTTCACGCCCAATGGGGGAGCCGGCAAAACAGTTGCCCCTTTTTCCCCGACGCGGCTGGCGCGCCATGACTCCTCTCGAAATCGTCGGCCTGCTACTGCTAGCGCTGCTCGCCGGCGCGATGTGGCGCGAAGTGGTGTGGCGGCTGCGGAAGCGGCAGCTGGAGCAAGCGGCCATCAGCCGCTCGCGCAGCGTGCTGGGCGGCCAGTTCGCCGAGCAGCTGGCGCCGTTCCTGCCCGACTTCCCCGCCGACCCGACCGAGGCGCGCTTCCTTGGCAGCCCGGTTGACCTGGTCGTCTTCCCCGGCCTCGCCGAGGGCAATCCGCGCGAAATTGTCTTCGTCGAAGTCAAGTCGGGCAACGCGCGGCCGACCGCGGTCCAGCGGCGGCTCGAGGCGCTTGTCGCGGAGGGTCGCGTGCGCTGGAAATTGCTCCGCGTCAACCTCCCCCGCTGAAGCCCTCGGAACCGCGCGGCGGGCGGTATTTAGTCGCACTCCGCCTGCGCCCCGGGCAGCCGGCAACGGCGGCGAGAGGGGGGTTAAAAATCAGCCCCCCGCGCCGCGCCGGTCCGCAGCGTTTATACGCGGACTGCTATACCTGCGACCCCGCGGTTGAGCGGGTTCCCACTAATGCAGTCAGCGCAAGCTTCCCGTAACGTTTTTGACGCCCTCACGAGCGAAGGACACATATTCCGCAACCGCAGCGTGCTCTCCTCGGACTACGTCCCGGAGGACTTCCCGCACCGCAACGACGAGATAGACCAGGTGGCGCATATCCTGCGCCCCGCCCTCGAAGGTTCGCGGCCGAGCAACATCCTGATTTACGGGCAGACCGGCACCGGCAAGACCGCGGTCGCCAGGTATATCTGCGACCAGCTGAAGGACAAGGTCACCGCCGACGGGGGGGCTATCCACACCGCGCACATCAACTGCAAGCGGGTCAACACGCCCTATGGCATCCTCGCCAATATCGGGCAGACATACACCACCAACTGGGAGGACTCGATTCCGCACACCGGCTGGCGGCTGGAGCAGGTCTACGCGGCACTCTGCCGCAAGGCGGATGAGGCGGGCGGCATCGCGCTGGTGGTGCTCGACGAAGTCGACGCGCTGGTGAAGAAATCGGGCGATGAGGTGCTCTACCACCTCACCGGCATCAACGCCGACCTCGGCAACGCGCGCATGTCGCTCATCGGCATCTCGAACGACACCAAGTTCACCACCTTCCTCGACCCGCGCGTCAAGTCGCGGCTCGGCGAGGAGTCGCTGACCTTTCCCCCTTACAACGCGCTGCAATTGCGCGACATCCTCGACCAGCGCGCCGGGCAGGCATTCCACGAAGGGGCGCTCGACCCGCAGGTCCTCTCGCTCTGCGCCGGCCGCGCCGCGCAGGAGCACGGCGACGCCCGCAAGGCGCTCGACCTGCTGCGCATCGCGGCCGAGATGGCCGAGCGCGACGGCTCGCGGCAGGTGACGGTCGACTACGTCAACCGTGCCGAGAGCATGATGGAGCAGGACCAGGTGCGCAAGATGGTGCTCCAGCTACCGCTCCAGCACAAGGCGGTGCTCGCGTCGATACTCGCTAACGAGTCGCAGTCGCGACTCGACCGGCAGACCACCGGCGACGTCTACGACACCTACTACCGCATATGCAACCGCTTCGAACTCGACGCGCTGACGCAGCGCCGCATCGGCGGCATCATTTCCGAGCTGGACATGCAGGGCGTCATCTCGGCGCGCGTCGTCAGCCTCGGCCGCCACGGTCGCACCCGCTTCATCTCGACCGCGGTGCCATTCAACGAACTCCAGCCGATTATCAGCGAAGACTCTTTCATGTCGAGCGCGCTCGACCTCGCCGCCGACGGCCACTTCGTGCGGCCGCAGCTACGGCTGATGTAGCGCTTCAGTCGCGCTCTTTCCAGCCCGCGGTCCAGCCCTGCTCCCAGCCGGCAACCCACGCTGCCTTCAGCCCCGCCTCACGCGCGGCCGCCTGCGCTTGCTGCAATATGTCGTCGCGCTGCTCGCGTGAAACTTGCGGCAGCCGCATCGGCTGCCGCAAGCTGTGGATGGCGACCAGCAACGCGCCAACACCGCCGAACGCCGCCACTCCCGCGACCACTGTCGAGGCGGCGAGCCATGCCACCAGCGCCAGTAACAGCGCGGACGCCAGCGCCAGCCACGGCAATGTGCGCGAACGCCGCTGCGGCGTGACCAGCGCGGCCAGCCGCTCCGCCTTCCCGCGTGCGGCGTCGGTCGCCGCCTCGGCCTCGCGCCATGCGGCGCCGGTCGCCGCCCGCTGAAGCGCGTCGCGGTCCGCTCCCGCCTCGGCCGCGAGCGCCGCCGCACGGCCGTCCGCTGCGCCCGCGTCGAATCGCGCCTGCTTCTGTGCCATGCCGCGCGCCTTGTTCATCCCGTAGCGCGCCCACGCCTGCTTGCCCACGGTGGTGCAGCGGACGGCGGCTAAATCAGTCGCGGTTGTCGGGACGCTAGTCGCGGTAAGTCCCCGGGAAGAATAGCAGCAGGCCGGTGATAATCTCCAGCCTGCCGAGCCACATCAGCAGCGAGAGTACGCTCAACGTGCTGCTCGAGAGGCCAGCGTAGCTGGCGCCGGGACCGACCGCGCCGAGGCCGGGGCCGACGTTGCTGAGGCACGCGATCGAGGCGGCCATCGCATCGACCAGCCCCCAGTCCGGTTCAAGGTAGAGCAGCACCAGCGCGCCGGTCAGGAATAGGATGATGTAGATGAAGAAGAAGACGGCGACGTTGCGCACCAGCGTTTCGTCGAGCACCATGGCACCCAGCCGCAGCTTGCGCACCGCGCGCGGGTGGACCACGAGAAACAGCTCGCGCCAGAGCGCTTTGAGCATGATTTCGATGCGGATGACCTTGAGGCCACCGGTGGTCGAGCCGGCGCAGCCTCCGATGAACATCAGCAGCAGCAGCACGAACTGCGCCGCCACCGCCCAGCTGCCGTAGTCCTGCGAGGTGAAGCCGGTGCCGGTCAAGATCGAGACCACCTGAAAGAGTGCCGGTCGCAGCGTCTCGCCGAAAGCCCAGCCGTTGCCCCGTAGCGGCGCCCAGAGACCGATGACTACCAGCGAAATCGCGATGCCCACGAAGCTGAGGTAGTAGCGGAACTCGCCGCTGGTCCAGAGATGCTGCCAGCCCCGCAAAAGCCGTTGTTCATCGTTGCGACGCAAGCTTATGAAAAAGCCGTAAAGCAGAACGAAATTGATGCCCGCCAGCAGCATAAAGGCGATGACGATACCTTCGACAAGGCCGCTGTCGTAAGCGCCAATCGAGCCTACCTGCGGCGAGAAGCCACCAGTCGAGAGGTTAGAGAAGGCAGTGCAGACTGCGTCGTAGAGTGGCAGCTCGCCGACGAAGCGCAGCAGCAGCATTTCGACGACGGTGAGGCCGGCGTAGAGCCCCCACAGCAGCCGCGCCGTCTGCGCCATCTGCGGTTTGAGGCGCGTGACGCCGGTTCCCGGCATCTCGGCGCGCAGCACCTGGATGCCGCCACCAAGCAGCCGCGACAGCACCACCGTCGCGAGCACGATAATCCCCATCCCGCCCAGCCACTGCGACTGCGAGCGCCAGAGCAGCAGCGACTTGGGCGCTGCGAAATAGCCGTCATCGGTGGTGCCGTTGGCGACCGAGGAATCGAAGACAGTCGCGCCGGTGGTCGTCAGCCCCGAGATTGACTCGAAATACGCCTCGGCCAGCGTCAGGTCGTACACCATCAGCGGCTCGCCGTCGCTACTTGCCATGTCGCCCGCCATTACGTAAGGTATCGCGCCAAACACGGCGAAGAGCAGCCACGCCACGCTCACTAGCGCGAACGCTTCGCGGTCGCGCAGCTCCTCGTCGCTGCGGAACTGGAAGTAGAGCAGCGACCCGCCACCGACCGAGAGCAGCAGCGGCAGCCCGTAGAGCCACGCCACCTGCTCGCGTGGCTCACCCAGCAGCAGCCCCGCGAACAGCGGCAGCAGGAAGGTGCTGCCGAACAGCGCCAGCAGCACTCCCAGCAGACTCAGCACCAGGCGTCCACGCATGTCAGCGGAAGAGCTTCTCCAGTGCCGGCAGCTGCCCCTTGAGCGTGAAAACCAGCAGGTGGTCGCCCCCCCGCAGGACTTCGTCCTCGTCGGGGAAAAGCGGCTCGCCGCCGCGGTTGATGAGCGCCACCATGCTCCCCTCGGGGAGTCCGAGCTTTGCGATGGACTTCCCCGCCAGGCCATTGTTAGCCTTGACCAGAAATTCGCGAATCGACGCTTCGCCGCCCTGCAGTTCCTCCAGCGCCTCGATTTCCTCGGTCGCCGTGGCGCGGTTCAGAATGGCGGTCACCGCCACTCGCTTGGGGTTGATGAGCGTGTCAACGCCGGTGTTCTGCACGACGTGCTCCAGCTCGGTCTGGTAGACCAGCGCCACCGTGCGGCGCGCCCCCTCTCGCTTGGCGAGCAGGCAGCTGAGCATGTTCAAATCCTCGCGTTCGGTCGCCGCGACGAACAAATCCTCGTGGCGAATCCCCTCCTCACGCAGGAAGTGACGGTCAGTCGGAGACCCCACCAGTACCGTCACGTCGTCGGGCAGCTGCTCGCTGATCTCCTCGGCGCGCGCGCGGTCGGGCTCAACGAGGTAGACCTGCACCCCGTCGTAGCGGCGCACCACCTGTTCGGCCAGCCGCAAGGCGACCTGCGTGCTGCCGGCAATCATCAGCCGCTTGATGTTCCCCTCGCCCGTAACTTCCTTCGGCACACCGAGCGACTCCGAAAGCTCCTCGAGTTCGTGGACGTCGCTCAGCAGCACCAGCAGCCGGTCGCGTGGCAGTAAGACTTCCTCACTGCGCGGAATGATGACGCCCTCGTCGCGCGAAACCAGCACAACGCGACAGTGCGGCGGCAGCTTGACACTGTCGAGCGTGCGGCCCACCGCAGGCGAGCTGTCGTCCAGCCTGACTTCGAGGATGCGCAGCTTGCCAACCGAGAAGTGCTCAAGCCGCGTCAGTGCCGGCCGCGAGAGGATTTGCCAGATGCGGTGCATCGCCAGCTCGTCAGGGCAGATGCAGGCATCAAGCCCGAAAACAGCCTGCGGGTCAGGCTCGAACGGCCAGTCGAGCAACTGCGACTCGTTGACGCGCGCAATCGTGCGGCAGCCCATCGCCTTGGCGAAGGTGCAACCGAGGATGTTGACCATGTCGTTGCCGGTCACGCCAATGAACAGGTCGGCTTCCGCCAGCCCCGCCTGCTCGACGAGCAGTTTCGGCGCCGCAGCGTGGCCCTGGATGACCTGCACGTCGAGCCCCTGCGCCCGCTTGATGGCGGCCGGGTCGGAGTCGATAATGCTGACGCCGTGGCCGCGATTCACCAAGTCCCGGGCCACCCGGTAACCTACGTCGCCGGCGCCGGCTATGACCACGCGCATTTTGCGCCTTCACCGAAGGCGCGATTTAAGCGCTGCGGTTCGTCTATCGACGAGAAAGCCTTTCCAGCGCCAGCACTAGTATTCCCCCTAGCAGCGCCGCCAGCGCCACTTCGGGCCAGTTTTCGCCCACGAACTGCGGTGAAAGGTCGCCCGCGCGCACGTTGTAGCTCGCCTTCCACGGCCAGAGCGCGCGCAGCGAACCAGCCATGACGCCCGTGAGCACCGCCAGCGTGCGCCCCGGCCGCTCGATGAGCAAACGCTGTAGCCGCGGCACCACCACTAGCGCCGCGACGAGGCCACCGCTGCCGAACCAGAGCAGCGGCGCCAGCCGCAAATCGTGCACCGCGCCGGCGATGGTTGCATACTGGCCGAGCATCACCAGCACCAGCGAGCCGCTCACCCCCGGCAGCAGCATCGCCGTCAGCGCCAGCGCGCCGCCAACTGGCAGCATCCAGCCGGCCGGCGTGCTCGTCGCGAACGGCAGCCCCAGTACGACGAAGGTCACGACCGCTCCCGCTCCGGCGAACGCCAGATGCTCGCGCTGCGGCGCGTCGATGCGGCGCCACGGCTCGCGCAGCGAGACCGCCACGAGGCCGCTGAAGAGGCCATAGCAGAGCGGTGCCGTGGTTTCGCGCAGCAGGATTCCGGGGTTGCTTTCGGGGCCAATGAGCAGCCGCGATACCAGCCAGTAGGCGACCGCCATCCCGAGGCCGAGCGGCAGCAGGAACGCCAGCGGCGCGCGTAGCGCCTCAAAATCGCGCCGGCGCGGGTATTCCAGCACTGTCGCGATTGAGTCAATCAACCGGCGATAGAGGCCAATCACCAGCGCGACCGTGCCGCCGCTGATGCCCGGCACCGCGTCGGCCGAGCCCATCAGCAGCCCGGCGGCGAAAGGGGGAATTCGCACGCGCGCCGAGCACCGCCGTTATTTAATCGGGTCGTCGGAACCCAGTGCCGCCAGTAATTCGGCGCCGCACGGCTCCCCGCCGTAGCAGTCGACGCGCGCCGCAATCGCTGCCTTGGCGGCCAGCCTCCGCGCCATGCGGCCGCGCTCCCGGTGCGGGGCGTCGTGCACCAGCGGATGCGCCAGCAGCAGCCCGTGCTTGGGCGGCGGCGCGCCACCGCCTAGATGCGCGAAGAGCGCCCGCTCGGCACCGAGCGTCTGGATGGTCGAGCCGGGCAGCCGCGCCAGCCGCGGCAACGAGCCGGCGGCGGCAATCACGCGCGCCGTGAGCAGCGGGCCGAGCAAGGCAGCCAGCGACGGCGCCACGTCGGGCGCCTGCACCTCGAGCCAGTCGCGCAGCCGCTCACCTCGCGCCCCGGACTCCCGCCAGGCGACTTGCAGCTCGCGTAGCGGCTCGGGCGCATCGGGCGGCAGCTCCGCCGCGGGCGGCTGCCGCGCTGCGCCAGCCGCTTCCGCCGCCCAGCGCGCCAGCCGTTCGGCGAGCCGGTTTTCAGCTTCGAGAGCCTCGTCGAGCGCCCTGACGCCCTGCAGCAGCCCGCGGTCGGGCGTCACCGCTTCCGCCAGCGCAGCGCGAGCCTGCTCGAGCGTCGCTTCACGCAGCGCTGCCAGGTCGCCGGGCGGGGGACTCACCGGCGCTGGCGCAGCCGTGCGACCGCGCCAGCTGCACCGAAGGCGGCCAACAGGCCAGGGCCCGGAATCGAGAAGCCGCCTTCGTCGCCATTGTCGGTCGGCGGCGGGGGCGGGGCGCCCTCGACGCTGAGGCTCATTGACTTGAGAATCGAGACGCCGTTGCTGCTGAGCGTGGCGTTGAAGCTAGCGGTGGTGTCCATGGTGGGGGTATTGCTGGGCGGGCTCGCGATGACCGTTATCTCGCGTGTATCGCCCGGGGCCATGTTGACCGACGCCTGCGGAAGGTTGAACCAGCTGGAATACTTGCCCTGCACCTTCAGCGAAACCTGCTCGTAGGTGTTGCCGGTGTTGGAGAGGTTGAAGGTGAAGCTGCCATCCTCGCCCGCCTTGACGTCGTCGTTCTTCTGCACCAGCGTTACCGTCAGGCCGGGACTGGCTGGAATCGTGACCGTGAAATTCAGCGTGTGCTTCTCACCGGTCTCGTCTGAATTGATGGTGACCATGACGGTGTGGCTGCCACCCCACACTCCTTCAGGGGTGCGCAGGTTCAGGTAGACCGTCTTACTCGCGCCGGGGTCGAGGGTAAACTGGGTGTCCGAGAGCGTCGCTTCCCAGTTCAGCGGTGGAGTCGGGATGGGGAGCGAAACGTAGTCTAGCGCGTTGCCGTTGTTCCTGACCGTGAAGGAGAACGGAATCGCCTCGTTGGAGCCGCCATCCTTGGCCATGGTGCCGGTCATGACTTCGAGGCCGTGCGTCTCGGCAATCGTCAGCGTAAGCGTTGAATCACGGGTGATGCGCTGGTTCAGCCCCGAGCGCACGGTGAGGGTGAGGCTGCGCTCGCCCGGACTGTCGCTAGCGAGTGTAGTCACGAAGATGTCGACCGACCGCGTTTCGCCAATCGGGACCGAAATCTGGCTGATGTAGGCGCCGCCGTCCGGGAGCCGGTACTGCACCTGCCAACTGGGCGGCAAGTCGTCGATATAGAAGCCGAAGCTATCGTCCGAGTTGCCGGTATTGGTGATGCTGAAAGTGTAGCTGGAAGTCGCGCCCGGGTCGCTACTAGCGGCGGCAGGGTCGACCACGACTGTCATTGCGGCAAAGTTCTCGACCTCGATGGCAATTGACTGCAGCTGCTCGATAGAGGAACTATCCTTGACGGCGACGCTGACTGTGAAATTATTCCAGCCCGGGGTTTCGTCATTTGGGACAGTCAGGGTAGCCTGGAAGGAGGCGGTGCCGCCGTACGCACTGACGCCAGCGAGGTCGGCGTGCGGCAGGCCGTTGACGTCCCAGCCCACCGGCAGGGTGGTGTGGTCTATCGTGAAGTCCTCGACACCGTTGCCGAAGTTGGTGACCGTGAAGCTGAAGGTGGTGCTGTTGCCGGGGTTGACGGTGCGCTGCCAGCCGTCGACCGAGAGCGACATCGAGTAGACTGTGTCAACCGAGAAAGTCGCCATAATTGCCTGCGAGACTGAACTGTTGCCGCGCGAAGTGGCGGTAACGGTCGCATCAGCCGAATCGGTATCGTGCGCGAAGCCGGGAATGACTCCCGAGAGGGTGATGGTGGCGCTGCCGCCGTCGGCCAGGTCCTCGACCGTGACCTGTGAGAGCGAGATGTCCCAGGTGGGCGGCTTGGTGAGCGAGAGGTCGTAGCTGTCAGGGTCGCTGCCGGTGTTCACCAACGTAAGCGTGAAGCTGACCGTCGTGCCGGGCGTACCGCCCTTGCCCGCCGCGTCGCTCGACAGCGAGACGCCGCGGACTGGGATGCGAACCGAAGTGTTGCTCGCGGCCGAGTCGCGGTGGTGGTTGCGGCCGGTCGACCACGCGCTGACGTCAGCGGCCGCCCAGTCGTCCTCCTCGGCATCCGCGGGAGGCGTGACGCTGAAGGAAATATCAGCGGTATCGCCCGGGTCGAGGTCGGCGACCGAATCGGGGCTTACCAAGCCACTCCAACCAGCCGGCAGGGCAGACGCGTCCAGCGCGAAGCTGTCCGGCTCGTTGCCGTCGTTGCGCAGCGTCAGCGAGTAGCTGGCTGCCTTGCCGGGGATGGTCTCCTGCGAGCCAGTATCAATCGTGAGCGTCAGCCCGTAGGTGCGGCCGTCGGTGACGGTAGTGTTGACCTGCTGGACGGCGTCAATATGGTCGAAGCCGGTCGCCTTGGAGATTACTAGCACGGTAATGAGCGCATACTCGTCTTCCTCGGCCGAATCGGGAATGTCGACATCGACGTAGAAACTGCGCATCTCGTCGACCGCAACATTGTTGATGTTAACCGTGTCTGATTCTGCGACCCAGTCCCACGGTACGTGGGTCAGCGAGACGCGGTAGCTGTCGCTATTGTCGCCGACGTTGGTCAGGTCGAGCTGGAAACGCACCATATCGCCGCGTTCGGCCGACTGGGATTCGTCGCCCCGGATGGTGAGGTCGACCGCATGGCTCATATCAATACGGATGTTGAAATCCTCGCTGGCGCTCACCGTGGTCTCGTTGGTGGAAGTGGCATTCAGCTTGAACTGCTTCTCGGCACCGTCGTAAACGCCGGCGCGCGGGGTCGAGAAAGTGAACTCGACCGACGCGGTCGCGCCAGCCGCGAGTGAAACCGAATCTACGTCGGCTACGCAGTTCCAGCCCAGATTGTTATTGTCGGTCCAGACCGCCGTGATTTCATAGGTATCTGCATCGCCGCCGGTGTTTTCGACCGTGAACTCGAAAGTGTGGCTCTGGTTACGCGTCAGCTGGTCATCGTCGGGGTCGGGCTCGTTGGCCAAGTAGATATCGACGCTGTACGAACCGTGGTCACGGCCTGCGTCCGGGTTGCTGGCCGGGTGCAGACCGCTATCGGAACCGGGTAGGCTGAGACCAGCCAGGGGTGAGAGCAGCATCAGCGCCAGAATGAAGATGACGCCAGACAGAGTCGCGCGAGACATGCGCGGCCACCCCCCGCGATTTTTATAAAATGGTTACTCCGAAGATTCCTCTTCAGGTTCCGCCTGTTCCGGCGTGCGTAGCAGGCGGACCTCCTCGTGCAGGTTGTGCACATCATCGCGTAGTTTGAGCATCGAAACCTCGAACGGCGTGAAACCTTGGCTCGAGAGCGCGCGCGTGGCGATGAACATCCCCAGTAGCACCCCGCCCAGCACCGCGAAGAGTGCGACAGTGAACACCTCGAAGGTGTAAAACGTGAGTAGCCAACCGACTGAGTAATCGATGAAGCCGAGCTGGAATAGCACCAGATAAATCAGGAAGGAAACCACGGCGGCAATCGTGAGCTGGAAGCTGAGCGGTGCCCGCAGCAGGTTCATGGCAGCCGCTCCAGCGGGCGGCTGCGCGGCAGCCCCCAGTCCTCTTCGTCCGGCTCCTCCCCTTCGACCGGGATTTCGACCAGCGCGTGATACTCCGGTTCCTCGAGCCCCTGGTCCTCGAGCGTGATATTGCCGCTGAAGCCCCAGAAGACACCTGAGAACTCCACCTCGACCGTCAGGCTGAACTCGACTGCGTCGGTCGCACGCTGGAGCGTGTAGACCCCCGGCTCGCGCAGCGTATCGTTCCCGAAGGTGATGGTCAGGTTGTCCATCCGCACCCGTGGCGTCGAATAAAGGTAGACCCATGCCTGCTCACCATCCCAGTCGAGCTGCAGGCTGACGACGGTGCGCGCAGGGTTCGGCTCCTGGCAGCTCGGAGTCGCGGCCAGCAGCAGCAGGCTGACCGCCACGAGGCGCGGGTCCATGCACGGCGGACGGGCATGGCTTAAAAAAAAGATGGGCGCCGGCACAAAGGTGATTAAACCGGCGCGGGTGGCGGCCGCATGGGCGTCAGTGGCTTCCGCATCACCGGCATCGAAGCGCGGCGCCATCGCCGCAGCGGGCGGCCGCAGCAGGTGCGCATTGACCACAACACCACCGTGCTCTCGATTCGCAACGCCGGCAAGGAGCGCGCGACGGTCGAATATCGCTACACCGTGACCTACGGCGGGCTGGGAATGGTCCAGCTCGACGGCGAAGTCACCTACGCCAGCGGCGACGGCGGAACCGCGAAAGAAGTGCAGAAGCTCTGGGAGCGCGACCACAAGATGCCCGACGGCGCCGCCGAGGAGGTACACAACGCAATCCTGTCGCAGGGCTCGTTCGAAGTTTTCGTGCTGGCGCGCAAGCTCGGCCTGCCGCCGCCGGTCAAGGTCGAGGTGCCGCAGGTCAAGTTCCAGAAAGGCAAGGGCGAAGCCCGGGGCTCGACGGCCGGCCCCGAAGTGGCTTAGATGCGCCGCCACGCTTTCAAATGCCCGGTCTGCCAGGGCGAGCAATCAGTCCTGCTGCCCGACGACGACACCAGTGCGACCAGCAGCTGCCGCGAATGCCGCAGCAAGCTCGAGTTCCTGCCGGATAGCGACGCGGTGAAGGTCGTCCCCGCCGGCCCCCCGGCGCCAGCCGGGACGCGCCGGCCCCCCGCCCAGCGATCGGGCACGGCTGGCGAGTCACCAGCCGCGCCCGCAACTGTGCCGGACGATTACCCGCGCTACCGCGGGCCGCAACTGCGCGAGCAGTCGAAGGCGGGCGGGACGCTCGCAATTGCGCTGCTGATCTTGGCGGCGTCGCTCACCGGGCTGGCGACTGCGTGGGGAATCCACGCTATGCCTGAGGAATATGACGGGCGGCAGGAAGTCCAGATAACGGTCGAGGTCGCCAACACCACCGGGCCGCTCGCTAACGTGACGCTGCTGGTCGACGGCGCGCCCGCCAATCTTACGGCGGGCGCGCCAGGGATCTACACAACGATGGTGAGCAGCGGCATGCGCTCGCTCGAAGTCGCCGCGGCAGGGCATCGCAACGCTACGAGCGAAGTATTCATCGCCGAGCAGGACCCCGGAATGGACCCCACTGCCGGCGTGAACCTGTTCAGCTTCACACTGCTCGAGGGCAAAGGCGGTGCGACCGAGCAGGAACAGCCGGTGCAGGGGCTCTGGCGCGGTATGTTCTCTTGGTGCCCGTTCCTGATGCTCGCCTTCTCGCTCATCGGGCTCGGCGGCGCGTGGGCCGCGTGGCAGCGCACTTCGTTCCTGGCAGCGCAAGTCGGGGCGCTCTTCAGCGCGCTTGCGCTCGGATTCCTGCTGGTGGGGCCCATTCTGGGGCTGATAGCGCTTATTCTCCTGCAGCGGCAGAAGCACGCCTTTTCCTTTAAAACGGGCGAGCATCCGCCACCGTGACACTCACCGCCGGGCTCGAGGTACACCAGCAGCTCGACTGCGGCAAGCTCTTCTGCAGCTGTCCCGCCACCAACGGTAGCCCCGACCCCGGCTTCAGCCGGCGGCTCCACGCGACCGCCAGCGAGATGGGGCAGGTCGACGCGGCCGCCGCGGCCGAAAACGTGCGCGATTTCGGCTACCACCAAGGTGACGGTAACTGTCTGGTCGAGGCGGACGAGGAACCGCCGCGCGGCCCCAACCCGGAGGCGGTTGAGGTCGCACTGCAGGTCGCCGGACTGCTCGGTGCGCAGCCGCTCGAGGAGGTGCATTTCATGCGCAAGGTGGTCGTTGATGGCTCCAATACCACCGGATTCCAGCGCACCGCACTAGTCGCCACTGGCGGCCGGCTCGACTACGACGGCGGCAGCGTCGACATCGAGCAGCTCTGCCTTGAGGAGGATTCCTGCCGGCGCGGTGAAGGCGAGGACGAGTTCCTGCTCGACCGGCTGGGGGTGCCACTGCTCGAGATTTCGACCGCGCCGCAGCTCCACTCGCCCGAGGCGGTGCAGGCGGCAGCGCGCGCGATGGGACAGCTGCTGCGCGCCTGCCGCGTCCGGCGCGGACTTGGGACCATAAGACAGGATTTGAACGTCTCGATTCCCCAAGGCGTGCGGGTCGAACTGAAAGGCTTCCAGGACCTCGGAACAATGCCGCAAGTCATCGAGCGTGAGATGGAACGGCAGGCAATACTCGCCGCCGTCGAAGCGTGCGAGCCCGGCCCCGCCACGGAAATTACAGCGCTGCTGAAGAAATCGCGCGAGGCATGGGGCTGCCGGCTGCCGGGCTGGGCTAGCCTGCTCGGCTCGCCCGAATCCCCGGCAGGCCACCCGCGGCTGGGGCGCGAGCTGGCCAACCACGCGCGTCGCGTCGGCGTGGCGGGGCTGCTACAGAGCGACGAACTGCCGGCGCACGGCGTCTCGGCAGAAGAGGCGGCGGCAATCGCCACTGAGCTCAATTGCGGGGAAGCGGACGCTTTTATACTGGTCTTCGAGAAAAAAACGCTTGCCAAAGCGGCGCTGGCGCGTGCCTGCAACCGCGCGCGGCAGGGCGGCGTGCCCCACGAAGTGCGACGCGTGCTGGCCGAGGGGGGCAGCCGCTACCTGCGCCCCATGCCGGGCGCGGCACGCATGTATCCCGAGACCGATATTCCACCACTGCGGCTGGCCGGGAACGCGGTCGAGCTGCCGCCGACGCTCGTGGAGCGCATCGCGGTTCTGCCGCTGGGGGCGCAGCAGGCCGGGCAGCTGGTGCGCGCCAGACTTGACGCGCGCTTCCACGCGCTCGTCGCGGCGGGCGGTCCACCGAAGGCAGTCGCGCGACTGCTACTGCACCAGTTACCCGAGCTACGGAAAGCGGGGCTACCGGCACCGTCCGAAGCGGTGCTCGGGGAATTGCTCGCGGCGGTCGCCGATGGCAAGCTGGCGAAGGAAGGCGTCGAGGACGCGCTGGCGGCGCTGGCGCGCGGTGAAGCGCTGCCAGAGCAGGCGGCGAGCGGTGCGGGCGAGTTGGACGCGTTCATCGAGCAGTTGCTCGCAGAGCGCAAGGACTTTGTGCAGCAGCGCGGGATGGAGGCGGTGGGACCACTGATGGGAGCCGTGATGGGCGAATTCCGCGGCCGGGTCGACGGCGCGCTGGTGAGCGAGCGGCTGCGGGTGAAACTGGGGGAATTCCTTGGCTGAGCAGGCACTGATTCTCGCCGCTGGCAAGGGCACCCGCATGCGTCCGCTGACGGCGCGGCTGCCAAAGCCGCTGCTGCCAGCCGGCGGCGCGCCGTTCCTGGAGCACCAGCTGCGCGCGCTGGCCGAGGCTGGCGTAACGCACGTGGCGGTGTTGGTGGGCTACCGCATGCGCGAGGTGCACGAGGCACTCGGCGACGGCCAGCGCTTCGGGCTCGCTCTGGATTTCCTGGTGCAGGAAGAGCAGCTCGGCACCGGCCATGCGGTGGCGCAGGCGGCCGGGAAGCTGGATCGCAATTTCTTCTGCCTGAATGGTGACACGCTCGTCACGACCGAAACGCTGCGGGCGCTCGCCAGCGCAAAATCCGCGCATGCCATGGCAGTCGCGCAGGTCGCCGACTGTAGCAGCTACGGACTGGTAAAGACGCACAAGGGAAAACTGGCAAGCATCATCGAGAAAGGCGCTGAAGGACCGGGCAAAATCAACGCCGGCATCTACCGCTTCGCCCCTTCCATTTTCGAGGTGCTGGAGGCGCTGGAACGGTCGCCGCGCGGCGAATTCGAGCTGACGACTGCGCTGGAGGCGGTCGCGAAGCAGGTCGCGGTCGTCGACGTTGAGGGAGACTGGCTCGATCTGGGGCGGCCGTGGGACCTGCTGACAGCGAACGCGCTGCTGCTCGCGCGGATGGAGCCATCCATCAAGGGAACCGTCGAGGAGGGCGTGGTGCTGGAGGGAGCGGTGCACGTCGCCGCCGGGGCGATAATCAAGGCGGGCAGCCGCATCGAAGGCCCGGTATGGGTCGGCCCCGGTGCGACCGTCGGGCCGAACGCCTGCATCCGCGGTGCGACCATGCTGGGCGCCGGGGTGAAAGTAGGCAGTGCTTCGGAAGTGAAGAATTCAATCTTGATGGACGGGGCCAAGGCACCGCACCACAATTACGTCGGCGATTCCATTCTGGGGCGCGACTGCAACCTTGGTTCGGGGACCAAGATTGCCAACCTGCGCCACGACGGCGCCAACGTCTACGCCATCATCCGCGGCGAGCGGGTCGACAGCGGGCTGCGTAAGCTGGGCGTCATCCTGGGCGACGACGTCAAGACCGGCATCAACGCTTCGCTCAATGTCGGCACCATCCTGGGCGAAGGGACGATTGTCGGCCCCGGACGCGTCGTCTCCGGCAGCTGGGCGGCCGGCTCCCGGATACTCTGATGCGAATTCTCGAAGTAACGCCCTACTTCCACCCCCACTACGGCGGCGTCGAGTCGCACGTGCTAGGGCTGTCGACGCACCTGCAACAGCGCGGCCACACCATCGAGGTCGTCACTTCACGCTACGCGCGCATGCCCGCGCGGGAGACGGTACGTGGCCTGTCAGTGAACCGGGTGACGCAATGGCTGAACCTGTTCAACACCCCGGTCGCCCCCGGTTTTGGCGGGCACATCGCCGCGACCGAGGCGGATGTGGTGCATGTCCATTCGCCGCCCCCCTTCACCGAGCTGTTCGCCGCGCGCGGCGCCCGCAAGGCGGGGAAGCCGCTGGTCATCACCTACCACTGCGACCTGGAATTGCGCGGCCGGCTCGGCTCGCTGATGGTGCGCGGCTACCAGCGCTATGCCGGG
>Ga0208879_1000555_pt1 | contig 38321 bp, 32 predicted proteins | sample Knorr_S15_td_Bot_FD_185605 | JGI IMG/M metagenome (GOLD analysis project Ga0208879, IMG submission 185605) | Marine microbial communities from Southern Atlantic Ocean transect - Knorr_S15_td_Bottom_ad_5009_LV_A (SPAdes) (version 2) | ecosystem: Environmental > Aquatic > Marine > Oceanic | place... | reverse complement strand
GCATCATCGAGATTAGTAGCGACGGGTGGCTTTGTGGGCTGTTTTTTACGTGGCATGAAACCACTCTGACAGACTGGCGGGATCAATCAATAGGATCCCCACGATCATTGAAAATAAATATTACTAACTGTCAATAGGGCCCTGGAGAACGGTTACCCTGTGCGGAGCCGCATGCAGGGTGTTGTGGGGCTGGAGACTAGATACCTCCGGCTACCCGATTATGTGCAATTTTCATTCTGAGGAACTTTGCTAACGTTTGATAACGATATGCTAAGGCCTGTTTAGCTCCACTGTGCTTACATGCACAAAAGTAGCTATTTTAAAATAATTTGTTATTATAGCTACTTAAAGGAGACCACTATGAACAATAAAGCTATTGCTCACAATCTTAAGAGATTGCGCTCTAATGCGCGATACAATCAGTCAGATCTAGCTGAAAAAGCTGGGATGTCTCTCAGTGGTTACCAAAAGCTAGAGCGAGGAAAGGCGACTCCTAGAGCTGACTCCATACGAGCCCTAGCCATCGCACTTCGAGTGCCAATTCAAGAAATCTTGGCAGAAGTTAAGCCTCTAAAGCATATTCGATTTAGATCACTCAAGAGACTGAAAACTAGAGAGCAGATCATCTCCGATGTGGTTACTTGGTTATATGACTTTAGTTCTCTCGAAGAGCTAACTGAGGATAAACAGGTAGCAGACTTGCACGAATTTTATGCTTATAAAGAAGGTAGTTCGTATAGTATTCCTGACCTTGCAAGCTATTGTAGGGATAAGTTTGGACTAGGTCCCAAAGAGCCGGTTTTAGACATCTGCGGGCTACTTGAGGCAAGAGGGATCAAAGTCCGCTCAATTGAAGTGGAAACCGACTCATTTTTAGGTTTATCAGTTAGCGAGCAAGAAGAAGGTGGGCCAGCTGTAATAGTTAATACTTGGAAAAGGCTGCCGGTGGAAACTTGGATATTTAGTGCCGCCCATGAACTCGGTCACCTTCTAATGCACCTCAATGCATATGACATCGACCAAACTACCGAAATTGATGAGCAAGAATCTGAAGCCGATCAATTTGCTTCACACTTTCTTATGCCACAAGAAGCTTTCGAAAGAGAATGGAATGAAGCTGCAGGTTTAAGCTTTGTCGATCGAGTATTGAAAGTTAAAAAGGTTTTTAAAGTCAGTTGGAGAACTGTTCTATATCGGTACGCTGAAAATATGCCGTCCGAAAAGAGAAATAAGCTTTGGATGAACTTCAATGTCGAGTTTAAGACTCGCTATGGGAAATCTCTTCAGAAACATACTGAACCAGTAGGCATTGAAAGCGATAGTTATAGAATTAACCATAGGTATACCACTGCAAGCGAGCCCTTCAACCTTGATGTATTTGATTTTAGAGAAGATCGCTTACCATTCCTTGTTAGAAAAGCAGTCGAGAATGGCAATATTTCACTATCTCGCGGAGCAGAAATATTAAGGTTGCAAAACAAAGAAATGCGTCAGTTGGCGTCTTCATGGGTTGGTTGATTCGGGATTAAGAGATGCCAGTAATAACAGATGCAAACGTCCTTATTGACTATGCCGACGCTGATATAACTATGCTGGCATTGTATTCAGAAAAAATTGAAAGGGTTGTTATACCTTCAGTCATACTGGATGAGGTTAATCAGCTTACGCATGATGATTGTTTACAATATGGTTTTGAAGTAGTTGATGAGGAAATTGAGCTTCTATCAGAAGCTTCAAATGCTCAACATGGCCCATTATCTTTTCAAGACAAAGTTTGCTTGTATCTCGCCAAAAGTATTGGCGGCATTACATGTATAACTAACGAAAAAGCATTACTGAAATTTTGCGATGAAGACAATATACCAACAAAGCGAGGATTGAAGTTATTACTTGAACTGGCTGAGCTTAACCATATTTCCAAAGACGAAGCTATCGGTGTGGTTTATTCTATACACGAGTGCAATCCTCTCCATATACACCAAGGGGTTATAGATGAGTTTATTCGCCTGCTTGATGAATACAATACGTGATCGCTGTTAGCATTGCTGTAGTGGCATAGTGAATTTGGCCACCTGATTAGAGCTGCTATGATAGCAGCATAACAAAATTAGGTGACAACATGGCAAAGAAGAAAGGCCCGAATTTCAGCCCTGAATTCAGACTTGAAACTGCACAACTGGTTCACGACCAGGGGTATACGAATAAGGAAGCGGCTGACGCGATGGGCGTTGGTTACTCAACATTGAGCAAGTGGGTGCGGCAGCTACGTGAAGAACGGGAAGGCAAATGGCCAAAGCAGGCCACGCCAATGACGCCGGAGCAACGAGAATTCCGCGAGCTGAAGAAACAAGTTTAACGCCTTGAATTAGAAAATGAAATTTTAAAAAAGGCTTCTGCTGCTGCGCAGCGCCTTATGCTGATGTCGGACTCCATAAAACACTCTCGTTAATCGAGAAACTGAGTCAGAGCAATAAGCACAGATATTCGGTCAATCATCTGTGTGCGGTACTGGATGTCCACCGCAGCACATTTAAATACTGGCAACAGCGCGATAAGCGGCCATCGCCGGAAGCCTGCGTGGTGGCTCTGCCCGAGCGAGAACCATATCAGACATCATTACGAACGATGAGTCTCATGACATTACTCTGAGCCGTTACCGTGCTGGAAAGTTGACGAAAGCGCTCAGCTTGTTCAGTTGTCAGTTGTCGAAACATGCGTAACGGAAAGCAACTCAGGAACACGTTGCTATCCCGAACTTACTCGACAGGCAGTTCGCCGTTACAGCACCAAATCAGGTCTGGTGCGGCGATGTGAGCTTTATCCGGACAGGCAATCGCTGGGCTTATCTGGCTGTGGTAATCGATCTGTTCGCCCGCAAGCCAATAGGCTGGGCAATGAGCCATTCACCGGACAGTAACTTGACTTGGCAGGCGCTGACAATGGCATTCGAATATCGGGGACAACCAGAAAAGTGAGTGTGCCACGGAAACAGAAACGTGCGCATGGTAGCACTGATTATTTGGAAAAGGTGTTAGCGGCGGGTTTGGTAGCGTTGAACGATATTTGATCGTTCATGCTCTCACCGTGCACTTTCAACTGTACTTTCAACTGTACTAGCTCAGAATTGATGCTTACTCGTTTTTTTAGGCGCCGCTGTAAGATTAGATTTGAGCTAGATTCTTCTCAGCCAAGCCCGTTTCCCATCGATTAATGTTTCCAGTGGTGTTCTGCTACAGCACATTTTGCCTTGCTGAGTCCTTTCATTGTTTTACTAATCCATCTACACTGTCTCATTAAAGGGGAAGCGGACAAATGCACAACAAGTAACTGTTCATTATCGGTAGCGGGAAAAAAGTCAGTCAATTCATCAGACGAAAACTACCATACCCCAAGGGGGCTTCTAAGGTGATCGATTGTTATCGGCATGGTAATTTCAAGAAAAAATACTTTGAGGAGGGACAAGCCATTAATAAGATTCAGTTTATCGGCACTATCTTTATTATATTAACATTATTAGTGGTAGGTATTGGCTTTTATTGGATTGCACGTCGACATGATAAATAGATCCTGTTGCAAAAGGCTACTTGACAAGAAAGTTAGAAAACAGCTGACATACCAAAACATCCCATACTGAATTTTTGCTCCTCCAAAAAAGGATAACTAACCATCACATAAGGATGCCACCGCATGATAATGCGGTCGATTATTGCCTCTAACGTCTAGAACAGCTTGAGTACATGAAGGTATATCAGTATGGAATTTCACGATACTCCGAATGCCTCTCCCGACTATATTGATTGAAAGAGTGGCCTTTCGGATGTTCAGTTGCCATACTTCGTGACAGTTCTGCTATTCCCAAAGACATGGGATAGGCAATAAATAAAATTCACAAATGTAACCCTTAAACACCAGAAAGACAGCAGGTTTATAAAGCGGTGTACGTCCCGATGTAGAACTTCAGATTGTATACTGAGTATATAAGTTAGGGAAAAATAGGTTAATATAGGCCCATTCAACAAATGCGAATACTCGCCGTCAGCTGGACTTTTGAATCACATTTTTTGCTGTAACACGTATTGTGGGAGTGCATCATGTTAACGTACACGCGCGACAGAGGGAAAAAGCAGACTATATGGGATATCATTGACATCCCCCAGAGAGGTCGCCAGCTTCAAGAGGCCATAGCAAGAGGTTTACCCTATTCCACCTTTTTGCGCATCGCACGTTACGCTGAAATGACCAATGCAGAATTGGTTGGGTTACTCGGGATTTCAGTATCCACGCTACGTCGTCGTGCAAATGCTGGAAAGTTGAGTGTTATTGAAAGCGAAAAAGTAGTTCGCCTCATTCAAGTGATTAATGCAGGGATAACGCTTTTTGATGGCAGTAAAGAGAAAGCGCTGTCATGGCTTAAGTCTCCCTCTCGTGGATTGAATGGCATTCAGCCTATCACGATGATATCGACATACGCGGGGACAAACGAGGTTATGGCGTTGATTGGTCGTCTAGAGCATGGTGTGTATTGTTAATTAGAACGCGCTATAATGTCTAGTAGCGAAAGACAGCACAAGGCTAGTACGACATTGTTATATTCGCTGAATTTTGACCAACTTAGAAGAAAAATTGCCTTTACTAGAACGGCAGAGCATCGATTGAAACAGTGTTTAAAGGTGTATCATGGCAAGAGTGTCGAGAGTTCCATTGAGCTTCATTTTATCAAGCAAAAACCCACGGCCTGAAGACAAGGCTCGATTGGATAAGTTTATGAGTACGTTTAGAGAACGTTCAAAAGAAAAGATTGCGAGAAAATTTCCTCACCTTCCCGAAGTCGAAATTGACTAGATTTTTACAGGTTCTCGTTTTCGGTTTTGTTTTAGATTTAGTCTTAGTTGATGCTCAGTGAGCGCTTAGTTGAGTAACTCACTGAAGGCGACACCGCTTTTTGTGCTCAACATTGTTCGATGTGTGTGGGCATCTCATCATAAGTGGCTTTATCAAGTTTACATGCCCCCCTCTCTGCCAGCATTTTACCTTATCAACGAGTTTTTAAATTTATTGCGTAAACTGCTCTGATTGTTCATATCGGGTAATGGCACAGCTTAGTGCATCTATAAGCAATAGGTTGTTATCGTAGTCCTGTAACAAAATTTCCATAATGTCTAAAGCTTTTTGGTGCTCTTCTTCGTTATTTATAATACTTAATATTGGAAATTCACTTTGAAGTCGCTGCCCCATTTCTCGCAATCTTAAGAGAGCATTGCTACGTTTTTGCATAGTCTCTGCCGAATTTTCGTCGTCAGAGATTACATCAAATATATTCTTATATTGAAGAACCTCATCTCCTGTTTGTTGCTCATGCTCAATGACTTGTTTACTTCGTGCAGTGTCATCAGCTACTTCATCAATAAGTTCTTCTTCGCCTGTTGGCCAGTGAAAATCGTTTGGGCTAAGAAGCTCCTCTAGCGTGTACTTATTTGTGATTATTTCACGTTTTTCACACCAATCTCTCGCTATCACATCAAAAAATTCTGCAGGAATTTTCACCGACACCTGAGAGTCTAATATTTCAACTGGTAACGGCATGGAATGCGAAACAACAATATCTATTTGGGCACTACTCTCGGGGGGTAGTGCTTCACTATTGCCAGACTCATTATTATCTATCTGATAGAGGCTCAATGCGGTGGAGGCCTGTGATATCAAACTTTTCTTGCTCATACTCTTGTCCTGAAATTATCAGCTTCGCTACATTAATGGTTAGGCTCTGAGCTTAAATATATGCTCACACCTCAATATTAACTCAGCGGCTTATTCTGCTTTTGGCGATAATGATTAAACTAACCCGGGCGGCTAGCGCCGAACTATTAACCAATGGAGCAAATATTGATACTAATATGAAATCGAAAACTTTCACACGAAAATTCCTACGATAAGTAGGTTTAGCCAACTATCTTGACCGGGTCTCTATAAATATTCGACAAGACAATAGCTATGCCGAGCTTAGAGCGATTTTGGTTGCGCTGTTCAATCCACTTATCTTCCACCAGCGAGCCTGTGTCAAAAGTCTCAGTGTCTTGCTGTGTTAGCATATCTAGTAGTTCAGCGGTTCGAAGATAGACTGTGACACTAACCCACGTCGCTTTTTTCTTGTTGCTGACCTTGGTTACCTTTGTACTTCTTTGTTGTTACGAGTGATAGATTGGAAACCAAGTCACTTTACGGAAATGTGTTCACTTCAATTGAGCCGATATTTGCTCTTTACTCTCACATTAAAAAAACCTTGTGACATAGTGTGTATTTCCTCAAATTGAATTAAGGTGTTCAATTTTTTCTCGAAAAATGCCTTAATCATGCCCTATACTCGTATGATAGCTGCTGATTGCTTTGGGTCTATAGTACGGCTTCGTTGTTAATCCATGACTGTGAGCAGCATGGTTAAAACTAGGAAGCCTGCTAACATTTGTGTTTGTTAAATGTGAGGAACGCGATGTATCAAATTATTGTGTACGGAACGATTGGTATGCTGGTGACGCTAGCCTGTGCAGCCATCTTCATTGACTGGGATAAAATAGGTCACAAATACTTTCCAGAAACCTTTAAGGCGCCAGAGGATAATTCCTGAGAGCCGCTCAATATCAAGTGCCCTAGGGAGGATGCGAATAAGTCCCCAATGTGAGATCATAGCTGCATAGTAAATTGCAGTCATTACCGTCCATGAGCCAACAGTTAACTTTTGCCGATAGTGAGTTTTCCAGCAAGCGCCGCCAGACCCGCAAAGAAATTTTCTTATCCCGGATGGATAATTTGCTGCCGTGGTCTCAACTGCTGGAAGTGATTGAACCCTTTTATCCTAAAGCAGGCAATGGCAGACGTCCGTATGCGCTTGAGACCATGTTTCGCATTCATTGTATGCAGCAATGGTATAGCCTTGGTGATGAAGCGATGGAAGATGCGTTATATGAAATTGCTTCGATGCGTCAGTTTGCGCAACTGTCATTGGATAAAGCCATTCCAGACCGCACCACCATTATGAATTTCCGGCACTTGCTGGAAAAGCACAAACTCACTCGAAAGTTATTCAAAACGGTCAACCAATGGCTGTCGGACTGCGGTGTGATGATGGCGCAGAGTACACTGGTGGATGCGACGATTATTGAAGCTCCCAGCTCCACTAAAAACAAAAAGAATGAACGTGACCCAGAGACGCATCAGACTAAGAAAGGCAATGAATGGCACTTCGGTATGAAAGCCCATATTGGTGTGGATGCCAAGAGCGGTCTCCACCATACATTGGTAACCACCGCCGCCTACGAACATGACCTGAATCAGATGAAGAACCTGTTGCGTGGCGATGAGAAATTCATCTCTGGCGATGCTGGTTATCAAGGCGCAGAAAAACGCCATCAACATCGAATATTTAAAAGCCAGCATTCGGGCGAAAGTAGAACACCCGTTCCGGATCATCAAATGTCAGTTCGGCTTTATCAAAGCACGCTATAAAGGGCTGACAAAAAATGACTCACAGTTAGCCATGCTATTCACCTTGGCGAACCTGTTTAAAGTAGACCAGATGTTACGACGACAGCCAAGATCTGTCTGAAATCCGGGAATAGTCCGGAATTAGGTCGAAATCCGGCCTAAAACGGCAGTATATTGACCAAAATTGAGAATTTAGCGTTCAAAAATTAGACGGCGAATGCAAAGGCTAGTTCAAGAACTAAATTGCAGGACTTATTCGCAGTTTCCTTTGAGCCTTTCAGCATATTCTAACTAACTATCGTAAAGTCGATATCGGTCCAGTGTGATTATTATCACCACAAATGAGATTTGTAGAAAATTTATCAAAACAACTGAGGTTTCATATCACATAAATGAGACGATTTATCAAACTTCATGAGAATCCACACTGTGTGTCGTACACATGGTGCGTTACCCACTTAAGTTCGAGTCATGGAAGAATTACAAAGTTGTCACCGCAGATTTAAAGCGCGTATATCGCTCAGCAACAGAAGATGAGGCACTGCTAGAGCTGGAACGGTTTGCTGAAACATGAGACGGCCAGTATCCACAAATCGCTAAGTCATGGCGGACGCACTGGCACAACCCCAACACCTTATTTAATTATCCAAAGGACACCGCAGGCCAATTTACAACACTAATGCCTTTGAATCTCTTAACGACGTTATCCGTAAAGCTATCAAGAAGCGGAAAAGCTTCCCCAGCGGGGATTCAGCAAGGTAAATGGTGTACTTAGTAATAAAAGACGCCAGTAAGAAATGGTCGATGCCAATACAAAACTGGCGTCAGGCTCTTTCTCTATATTGCATTACCGCGATCCCTTTTTTATTCGTCTGAAAACTGGATTTATTCACAAAAACCGTATAATACCTTCGCGTGGGTATGCGGTTTGCCGTTTTGGGCATAAATAGGTTTATATCGGCGCCGAAAACGGCATATCGCCAGTAAAAACTAGTTGCAATTAGCATGACTGCTCTATGCATCTGCCACAGTGGGATTACCTATGAGCTTGTATCATTCGGTAACGGGAAACTATCTAGCGATAATGATACTTGTTTTTTGATACCGTTCTTTCATCAGATCGAGTAAGTAATTAGCCTGTCTTGTGCTCAGTTTTTCCATTCCCCATTCGTTTAGGATGAGTAGCTTATTCTTGGCGAGTTGGGCAAGCTTTTTTTGGTAACTGCTATAGGCGTGGCCGATATTCATTTTATCAAGGAGTTGACCAAGTCGGTAACATCGCACTGTATGATGCTGCTCACAGGCTCACCTGGCTAATACGCAAGCAAGGTTGGTTTTACCGCACCCCGTTGCACTACTGACGATAATGTTATGGGCGTGATGTAAGTATTGGACGCTGTCTCGATGGCTTAATCCTACTTCAAATTTGAGGATCGGAACGTCTTTAATATTTCTCATATCTGTTCTATTTCTCGCCATGGCTGCTCGTTCCTTCAATCAAATGATTAAGTTAAGCTTACTAATTGGTTTGGTGAGAAAAAGAAGGAGATCTCGGAATGGTCCGGAACGTCTCTACAACCTTATTAAAGTCTCAGTCAAATAAAAAAATAGTTTGTGGGTGGGTTAATCCCCCCTACCCTTTTCTTTCTTTTTCTATCTTATTCTAATGTGGTTAGTTTTGGCACGTTCTGAATGTGGTTGGAATTTTAAGCATATCTGTGGAGCATTTCGATTATGGATGGAGCTAGTTCTATCCATCTGCGTATGGATGGCACCACTTATGTTTAGCGCGGGTTCCATAGCTTTTGCTTGTCTCTTATTTTCATTATTTTATCGTGTATGGTTAAAAACTTGAGCGTTCGCTTTGTTGAATTGTATAAATTGCAGACTAATCTGAATTTTAGGCACGAGAAAACTCCAGAACAGTGTCTGGATTCCAAATAGTTGTTTTTTGTCAGTGGTTTTGTGCTTTTTTCATTGCTGCAAGGTAGGACGCGTGTTCCGCTGGCGTAGCATGCTTACCCGGCCTATTTAGTCCCATTGGCTTATTTATTGAATTGCGAGTAACACCAACAGTTTTTTGTCTCACGTCAAAAAGTCGAGATTTTAGCTGCTTGTATCCTTCCCTGACCCGCTCAGCTAATCTAACTTGTAAAAAAGCGATTCGTTTGCCCTCTAGCTTGAGAGTTACTAGCCCGAGTTCGACAAGTGTATTCACTACCCGCCTTACGGTATTCCTTGACCACTGCATCATTGCTGATAAGTAAGGTACGCTTAGTGACAAGGTCGATTTATCAAATTTGTCTCTGAATTTGATCTTATTGTGAAGGTACCCATGCAAAACTATCGTTTTATGAAGGTGCCGAGATTGATTGCGCTTCCACTTTTCCCCTTTTTTAGAGGCTTGCAGCGCGTTAACATAAACTTTGAAAAATACATTTTTCAAATCTGGCTTTTTATGTTTACTACTTTTCCTTAGAAAATTTAAGATTTCTGACAATTCAGATGAGAATTCCTGAGCATACTTATGAGTACCAAGTACTAAATAATGTGATATGTCGTCAAAGTAGTTATAACGAAGAGCCTTATTTTTGTCGTCAGGTTTTTCAGCACGTGCTAAAAAGTTCTTCTCGACAAGCTTATCTATTGTTGACCTTATTGTGTTCGCGGAGTATCCAAGATTGTTACAAAGACTTGCTGTACTACGTTTAAATACTTGTCCCTTTTGTTTATCACAAGCAAAATAAGTAACAAAAGAGAAAACATATGATTCTGTTTCGTTGAGGTGTTCAAAAAGTCCCGTGCTCATGAACACAAATTCTGTGTTTTTTCTCATGTTTTTACCAACAAATCGAGTTATTGTTGATAAAAAACGCCCTAACAGTTGACGTGATCGATCAATCCGCTAGAATTGGATGTGTAACTCGTTCCAAAAAGTTACATCCTAAGACCCGTGCAGTGCGCCAACACTTCACGGGTTTTGTCTTTTCAGCGCTTCTTATCTTCCCAAATAATTTATGTTGCTCTTCAGTGAGCAAATTAAAGATTCAATATAAGTAAGAGAATGTCTTTAACAGATGTAATCTTTATATGAAAGGTAATAGAGATCAAGTTGGATCGTGATCTAATTTAGATCTTTTTAAAGATTCGATCCGAGCCATAATCTATTGATTTTCCTTGCTGTAGATTCGATCCAAGGATTTTTTAACATCAAATTATAAGTTACCGCTGACTATTGAAGTGGCTCAAAATATGTAATGCAGACATATCTCGTCTAAAAGCTATAACTGATGACCCATGCTCTGGTGAATAACCAATATTTATCAGGTAACCTTGTACCGTGGCCCGACCGTATTCGACTACCAATTCACCTTTTCTTGGCTCAGACAAATGACATGTCTCTATGATTCGAACGATCTTGTCTTTGACAGCGTTATGAATTTTAGCTTTATATTCGGGATCTACATTCGTAAGTACCATGTTTGAAAACTTACGCTTAAATTCACTTAGACTGGTCGAAGGAGCTACTGATTCACGAAGCTCGTTCCATGTATACATCTGCTGCGCCTGACGTCCAGTAATGAGATGTTCCCTCGCCCATAGACCAAACAAAATTTCAATTTCATTCTTTGTTGCGAAAATATCACTGTCAATCAACAACATTTCGTTAAGAGATTTTTCAGCGCGCACGGCAGCTATAATATTTTTCACTGTCGAGCGCGGAAACTGAATAACTGCTGCTTTTTTTTCTATCTCTCTTTCATCTTCATAGGTAACAAGAGCCTCAAGTCTGAAAAGCTTGTAATACATTTCAATATCTTTAATTGTACTGTGGTCTTGTCCATATAAATCGCGCATATCAAATGTAGTTGCTGATATTCGCTGCAACGATTGGATAGCATTATTCATATAACCACCAGCTGATGCATCTGAAAGCGGAATATCCTTCGCCATTGATATAAGAGGCTCTAGTGGTAATGTGAATGTTTCTCCAATAGTATCGGCCTGTTCAACTCGTTCAGAAATATGATTGATAAGCCAGGTAATAGCGCCTGCGTAGTAGCTCATATCAGGTAAATAGATAAGCCTTCCCTCTTCTGCTCGGGCGGTGATGGAGATTGGTTTTACTCTACCGTCTACTTTTAGTTTAACGTTGATAGTACCTGCTTTATCTTTACGATTGGTTCGCATCGCTTTGACTAGATATCTAACAATTTGTAGCTCAAGAAATCGTGTTTTATCGTCATATCGGTCAATATCTATGGTTTCAACGGTATTAGATGACACCAATTGATAATTATCTCTCTCCGGTATTGATGAATGGTCTGCAGCTGCTACAGCTTGCCCTTTAGGTATCGCTAATGTAAAAAGCTTTCCTCTACGACGTCGTATTGGATCAGTTGTAATAAATTCACTTTTTATAAGATTAGCTTTTTCAAGAGTGACGAGATGATGTCGAATATTTGATACTTTTCGATTTATACGTTCGGCGATATATTGGATACTTGCAATGCGTTCGTCGATATCCTGTAGAGCTATAAAGACGTCAGAAATCACAGCAATCGTAATTGGTGAAATAGATAATGCTCCACATAAACGAAGGTACAGTTTCAAATCGAGTGATTCAGGAGCGTCAACCAGAGGCGCTTTAAATCCATATTTTTCTGACAAGTCAAAAAGCTCTCGCACTATAATTTCCCCCGTTGTTATAGATTACAGTTATTTCGTAGATTCGATCCTGAGGTTACCCAACTATCTTTATCAAGTCCATTTTAAAGGTTGAATTCAGTAGTATGTTCAAAAGAAGTAAAACCTTTACTAGGTTCAGGTGAACCTGATAGGAGTTAACACCTCGCAAGAGCTTGCCCGTAAAAGCTTTTAGGGAATTTCTTATTAATAAATCAAATACCGAATTTATTAGGTTTATTGACATTAAAGTCTTGGTTTTCTTTGATGATGTTTCAATAATAGGTACAAACTTTTAATCTTCTCTTAGCTTGCGGGATAAGCTTATCTACTTAACATTTTCTTTATTGGGTTCATGTGAACCTAATAGGCATCAACACCTCTCAACACACTGCCAGTAAAGACTTTCAGTTAGCTATCAATAATTGAACGAAATAAACTACACAGCTTTTCTGAATGGATTAATAAAAGATTCGATCCGAGACATTGAAAGATTAGCATGTCAGACTGATGTTATGTGCTGATACAAGGTTGAGATTATGAATACAGACGAAATGTACAACGGACTGCGGGTGCTCTCTAGTTACCATAGAAAAGGAGGCGTTGGAAAAACGTTTCTTGCATCAACAATTGCATATCTGTTAGCAACCGGCGGCCCAGGCGGAAAGGGGATAAAGCGTCGTGTTTTGGTGCTGGATTACGATTCACAGCAAGATTCGTCCAAAGCATTCTTAAAAATGGATGCTATACCAGGCGATGATGAATACGCTGCTCCGCTACACCCAGAATTTGAAGAGATTAATGATCCAGAATGGAGTGGCCGAAATACTTCCACTGATATCTTGTTTGATTCACCAGTATATGAATATCCAACTGCTTTCGAAAACATCAAAGTGTTACCGTCTGAAGGTAATGTTGACCGTGTACTAGCTCTGACACCGCAAGCGGATAGACTGGTTTCAAAAATTTCGACACATATGCGCGATTGGTTTTCAATTCCAGAACTGGCGGAAGATTACGACATCGTTATTGTTGACAACCCGCCAAGTAAGTCACCGGTTAGCGCTGGTATGTTGGGAGCCGCTACTCATGTGATAATTCCGACTGAACCTGAATACGACTCTATAGATGGTGTACCTATGCTGCTTAATCGAGTAGACCGTATCAACGAAGACCGACAAAAATCACCACTGAAGATAGTCGGTGTTGTTCCAAATAAAGTTCCAAGCAAATCGCGTCTTACACAGAAAGATGAAGTGGCACTTGCGAAACTTTACGACAAAACTGGTCCTACCGGAGAATATATGACGCGCTTTTGGCTTCAGCAACGTAATTGCTATCGCGTTATGGAACGCCCATCTGTTGATGAGTCACATTTTAATTACGTGCATAATCATCACGCGCAAAAAGAAATGCAGAAGCTTTATGAACTGATTGAAGGCAGCTTATGGGGGAATGAATAATGAACAGCCCTAAAAAGGCGAGACGTAGAACAGTCGGAAAAGTTAATACTCAAGAAGACTTAATAAGTCAATTTGAGTCAGGGGAGGGCGTATCTAAAAAATCTCAACAGATGTTGGATGACCTCAAAGCTCGGGACAAATCCAAAGAAAGCGAAGTACATGACGATCCTATCTTTAAGACATCCTCTGAATTAGATAGGGTGCTGGTAGATTATATACAACCACAGTCAGATAATTCACGATATTTACCCGTTACCTTTGCACAGAAATCAGATGATGAGTCTATCGCAGCTTTGGATAATTGTGTTGTCTGTGAAAAGGGAATTCTTGAGAATCGATTATCAAAAGACAACCCTCGTTATGACGCGGTTAATTTAGAAATAGAAGAAATTAAAAATCTAGCTGAAACGCTAAAGCACAGTGAACTAGTTCATCCGATTTCTGTGTGGAGAAAGAATATGACTGACTATCCTATTGTAGCTGGTCATAGACGTTTCTATGCAATTCGTTTCCTTTATGGTGGTTTGATAAAGGTTAAAGTTAAAATCTATGCTGAAAAGCCACGAAACCTTAGTGTGCTTCGTCACATTGAGAATTTTTCTCGCTCTGATCTAACTCCACCCGATGCGTTAAACAGTTATGCAAAAGCTGTTCGCGAATTAGAAAGTTTGGAAGGGGCAAAAATGCAGACTGAACGCTTATCGTTAGTGACATCTTATTTGGGAATTAGTCGCACTTCATATTTCCGTTATGACAAGCTTTATGAGCATTTTGATATTGTTTATAAACTTCTTGAAAACAAGGTAGTAACAAGTCTTGTTGCGCTTTATGAAGAGATTAAGAAAGCAGAAAAATATAATGATGCAGAGCTTTACCTCAATAGGTTGGCAGACCTCGGAAAGTTTAAAAAATATATTCCTTCTGACGTATCTAAGAAGCCGGGAAGGGCGAAGCAATACATTACAATGCCAAAAGTGAAAGTGACAGAAACTTCAGCAATTCGTCGATTATTAACAGAGGATGTTACAAAGCTCGATGTTGGAATTGACTGGGAAAATGTTAACTTTGACGATGCAGTTGCATTAGAAAAGGTATTAAAATCTTTGTTAGTATCATTATCAAAATAACATATCAAAGTTCAAGTGAACCTTTATACCTTATTGGCTATGCAGGCCAGTTTTTACCTGGCTTGCAGATATTTTTAATTTAAAAATTAAATGAAGAAAGAATTAAAGATTTTATGTAATTTCCGAATTCGATCCGGTAATTACCCCTCCTATTTTTACACAATTTCAACCTTTAATTTCTGTCAACAGAAGCAACGGCTGGTTGACGGTTGAGAGTTTAGTGCCAACGGTATTTATTTACGCGTCAAAATAAGCGAATGATTACTCATGCTGCTTTTAGTCCATTCCGAGGATTAAAGCATTTTGTATTCAACTAGAATGCCAAAAAGGAAGAGTGAAACACTGATTTCTCTATGTATAAAAACATATCTGTCGAACAATAATAGTGTCTATTTTCTTTACATTCGTTTTAAATTAGTTACGCCCTGTTTGCTGCAGCACGCAATATATAAGGCAAGGTATATATTTTGCTAATGTTTCACTGCTCAAGAAAAGGAAAACAGCATGAAGCATATTCTTACCACCTTATTACTGTTATTTATCAGTAAGACAGCGTTTGCCGACATCATAAAATATGAGTATTTACTCAACTATACTGGCTATGAATACTACGGCGTAAATTATCTCGATGAGTCACAGATTGCCTCTGAACTTGATGAACTGAATACCAACCCGATTGAAGTCTCATTTACCTATGATGACACACTTGCTTATTACTCCAACTGGCTGTTGATTTTGAAAGCAGCCTAGTTTCTAGAACCGTCACGCCATCACAATCCAATATTTCTGTTCCAGAACCACAAACGGTTATTATCCTCGCGATGGGGGCCATGCTTTTATTATTAAGGCGCCGTTATTAATAACTAATTTAACTAGGGCGTTCCTCTGTTAACCAAAGAGGGCAACGCCCTGCAAACGTCACCAGATTTCACGTACGCGCGCCTATTTTTCCACCGCAATCACACGAATTTTCTACTCCACGATAAAGAAGCAAAACACCGAATACAACGATACCAATCAATAATTACAGACCACCTTCAAACCGGTATTCCAAAGAAAGGCGTCCCTCATCCACCACCGAGGTGCCCCTCTTGCTCAACTCGCGCGCGCCTTCGGCTGGTCGGGCAGGGCGGGTTTCAAGGTTGATGCTTTTACCTTTTAATCGGTAATATTTTATTGCCTCAGGACGGTTAATGCTCATATGCTATCAATAATCGAGATTTAGATGGGAGCAATTACGAACAACCCCTGAGACTATGATTTTGTTTTTAAAAAAACCGAGCGAATCACAAATGCGTGCGAAGCAAACAAATCTGCGTTCTATGCTGTCATGAAGGTGAAGGCCGCGCTCGCATCAATTAATTTGTCTGAGGTGAAATTTTCAGTGCGCCATTGAAACATGCCGTCGTATTCTTCATCAAAGTTCGTCAATTAATGGTTATGATGACAAATGGCTATTTACGGTTTACATTCATAAGTCGTATATACGGAGATGCGCATGAATTCACCAGATTTCCCTGCTGACGAAGCTTCAAGATTACTTGCGTTAAAGCGCACTGCGTTACTCGACTCACCACCGGAAGAACGGTTCGATCGAATTACTCGGTTAGCTGCGTCTGTATTTAATGTTGACATCTGCTTGGTTTCCCTTGTCGATAGCGACAGGCAATGGTTCAAATCAAAAGTGGGTATTGATGATTGCCAGACAAGCCGTTCAATATCGTTCTGCGGGCACGCGATATTACAAAATGACGTATTGATAGTACAAAATGCTACCAAGGATGCGCGTTTCTCTGACAACCCCTTAGTACTACAAAAGCCAAATATTCGTTTTTATGCGGGTGCGCCACTGCGTGAACCTGGCGGGCAGCCCATAGGCACCTTATGCCTTATCGACCCTGAGGAGCGAGAATTTTCACAACGAGAAAAGCAGCAATTACGCGGGTTTGCTGATTTGGTTGAACATGAAATAGCTAAAATCGATATTGAACATCTCGAGCAGCGCCTTATGACGAGCAATCTGCGTACGGCCTCAATTATTGAATCGTTACCGGATATGGTCTTTGTTATTGACACACACCATCGGTTTACGCTGTGTAATGAACATCCTGATTTGCTCAAGCCAAAAGATGAGGTTTTGGGGCAAAAGCTCTTCGATGTATTACCTTTCGAATTGGCTAACCAAATGAATCGTTACGTTGAAAAGGCGTTTAATAGTAATACGTTACTTCAACATCAGTATACCCTCAATAAACTGAAGCAATCTTTCGAAGCAAGGTATCAAAAGTTAAATAACAGTGAAGTGCTAGTGATTGTGCGCAATATTACGAATGAGAAGCACAAAGATGACATTATCAGCGATAACCAGCACTTACTTGATGCGGTTATTGATACCAATAATATAGGGGTATGGCGTTTAAATTTACAAGATGACCAACTCATTGTTAATGAGAAATGGGCAACCTTACTCGGCTATGAGTTATCTGAGCTCATGCCCATAAACAGGCAAACATGGGAGTGCCTGACCCATCCAGACGACTTGGTTTATGCCGCACAGCAAATTGATGAATACGCACTGGGTTTAACATCGCATTACGATGTCAATATTCGAATGAAACACAAAAACGGCCAGTGGAAATGGATAAACACGAGAGGAAAAGTGGCGTCAAATTCACAAAATGGTGACGTTGAATGGTTATTAGGTACGCACTTTAGTATCGATGAGCAGCTGCAAGCAGAAAGTCAGCTCAAAGAGACATCGTCTAAAATGAGCGCTGTAGTAGACAACTTACTTGACGGCATCATCACCATTGATTCAAGCGGCATAATGCTGACTGCTAATCAGGCTGCGCAAAGCATTTTTGGGTACTCACATCGCGAGCTTATTGGTCAAAATGTCAATATGCTGATGGGCTCGCCGCATCGCGAACACCATGATACGTATTTAGCAAACTACCTTAGTCGCGGTATCAGTAATATTACGGGACAAATTCGCGAGCTGGACGCACAGCGAAAAGATGGGTCAGCATTCCCTGTTGAACTGGGCGTTGTTGAAGTATCCCTTGATGATGACATTAACTTCATCGGCATAGTGCGTGACATATCAGAACGCAAGAAGCGCGAAGACAAAATACACCAGCTCGCTTTTTACGATCCCCTAACATCCCTTCCAAATCGTCGCTTGTTGTTAGACCGTTTGTATCAAGCACAATCCAATTGCAGCCGCACAGGCGCCCATGCAGCATTACTGTTTCTCGATTTAGATAACTTTAAGGATTTTAATGATAGCGCCGGGCATGATTAAAGGCGACTTATTGTTGTGCCAAGTTGCAGAGAGACTGGTGCAGGCTACCAGGCATGGGGACACGGTTGCGAGGCTGGGCGGCGATGAATTTGTTATCCTCATGACAGAGTTAAGTAATACTGAAGAGGTCGCTGCGGTACAAAGTGAAACGCTCGCTGTAAAACTGTTGACAAAAGTTAGTCAGCTCTACGATATCGAGGCCATTTCGTATCAGTGTTCAGCGAGTATCGGCATTACTATTTTCAATCGAAGCGCCGACGTCGTTGGCGATTTATTAAAACAAGCCGATATGGCGATGTATAAGGCCAAAGCGACAGGGCGAAATCGCGTATGTTTTTTTAACCCGAAAATGCAGGCTGATGTAAACACAAAAGCGGAAATTATTCAGGAGTTATACACCGCAATTTCAAACGAGCAATTTGAACTGTATTATCAAAAGCAGGTTGACGACCACGGCCATGCCATTGGCGCAGAGGTGTTGCTGCGCTGGCGTCACCCCATGAAGGGAATGATTTCGCCTGCGCAATTTATTCCCGTCGCAGAAGATACCGGCCTTATCGTTTCAATAGGGCAATGGGTTCTGCAGCAAGCGTGCCAAATGCTAGCCAGCTGGGCAAAGGCGTCTGCTACAGAAGCACTTACCATTGCCGTTAATATCAGTGCTATCCAGTTTAATAAAAACAATTTCGTGCAGACAGTGCTTGATGCGCTTCACAAAACTGGCGCGAATCCTCGTCGCCTAAAATTAGAGTTGACGGAGAGCATGTTGGTCAGCGACATAGCTGATATCAAAACTAAAATGTCTGCACTGCAGCAACACGGTGTGATGTTTTCTATAGATGATTTTGGGACTGGTTATTCATCGTTATTTTATTTAAAGCAACTACCGCTAAATCAATTAAAAATAGACCAGGCCTTTGTGCGAGATATCTTGGTTGATGACAATGACAGAGCTATTGCACAATCAGTGATAACACTCTCGCAATCATTGAAGTTAGAGGTTATCGCTGAAGGTGTTGAAACACAGGCGCAGCGCGCACTGTTACAGAGTATGGGCTGTAGTGCTTATCAAGGATACTTGTTTGGAAAGCCGTGCAGCATCGACGAATTAGAAATTTAATACCAATTAAGCCTACGCAAGGTATTAAAAGGATTCGGTTAAAAAATAGCATCCGACAGGTCTGCGTACCTGTGGCGAATGTATTTAGATTGCATATATGGCGTTGGGTGAGGTTGATGATAGATGTTTTGCCGCTCGAGCTTTGCGGCCCTAATGGATTTGGTGCTTCCAAAGGGCATCTTTTTATTCTAAATACAAAAAAAAGACAGCGGTGAAAGAAAGTGGAAGAAAAAAACAAACTAAACGAATTGCACATGGAGGTTGCGCGTTTACGACAGATAATTGATGGAACAAACATTGGTACATGGGAATGGAATGTGCAAACCGGTGAGACGCGCTTTAATGAGCGCTGGGCGCAGATTATCGGCTATACATTAGACGAGATTTCTCCAACCAACATAGACACATGGCTTAACTTTGCCCATCCCGATGATTTAGCTGAGTCGGAGCGCTTGCTGAATGCGCATTTTGACGGACACACTCCCTTTTATCACTGTGAAATTAGAATGAAACACAGAGATGGCACCTGGGTTTGGGTAAGGGACCATGGCAGGGTGGTGACTCGCAACCCTGAAGGCTTGCCCGAGTGGATAGTGGGCTCGCATATCGACATTACGCAAGAAAAACGGGAGCACATTGCTGCACAACGCTTAAATAAAATAGCGAGTTCTGTACCCGGTGTAATCTATGAGTTTGAAATGGACGATGATGGGCAAATGGCCTTCCCTTATGCCAGTCCCGGAATTGTCGATATTTACGGCGTTACGCCGGAAGAGGCAATGGAGCAGGTTGATGACGTGTTTGCAGCAATACACCCAGCCGATGTGGAATATGTTGAAAAGAGTATATTGCAGTCAGCACAAAATCTAGAGCCTTGGGTCGCGGACTATCGTGTTGAGTTACATGGCCAAACTCGCTGGGTCTCTGGCTATGCTACGCCGGAACGCCTCAAAAATAAAACGCGATGGTATGGGCTAATCGTAGATTCGACAGACGCAAAAAAGGTGTCGCTCAAATTAGAAGAAAGTCAGCGTAGGCTTAAACAAGCACAAACGCTCGCGCAGCTTGGTCACTGGGAGGCAAATACTGAAACAGGCGATTTATTTTGGTCTCCACAGATTTTTGAGATTCTTGGGTTTGAGCCCGATAGTTTTCAGCCTTCGACCAAGGCATTTTATGATGCCGTTCATCCAGATGATAGAAAGAGAGTGCAGGCGAGTGAAGAGCAAGCAAAGTTAACAGGCATACAAGATGTAGAGCATAGAATTGTTCGACCTGATGGCACAATACGCTGGGTACATGAGTATGCTCATGTTGTTCCGCAGCGTGACAATGCTGATAGCTCGGTGTTAATTGGCACGGTGCAAGATATTACAGAGCGAAAAGCGCTAGAAATAAGATTGATAGAACAGTCTAACACCGACGCCCTCACACAAATTTTTAATCGCCGCTATGCTATGGCCTTCTTGGAAAAGCGGTTCAATGTCAATCATGGCCTTTTGAATGACAATGAAGAATGCGCGGTTATTAGCTTTGATATTGATCATTTTAAGAAAGTTAATGACACATACGGTCATGCCGTAGGCGACAGAACGTTAAGGCTTATTGCACAAACAGTGAAAGAAGTGCTTCGTTCAGATGACGTGTTCGCCAGAATGGGCGGCGAGGAGTTCATGATAATTCTACCGGGGACAACCCTCAGCGAAGGCTACTGTTTAGCCGAACGTGTTCGGGAGTTGGTTGAATATACCGCCATTTCGACCCGCTCGGGCGTCACTCATATTACAGTAACGCTGGCGGTTGCTTCTTATTCAATGAGCGATTCGTCCGTCGAGGGTTTCTATGTACGACTTGATGATGGCTTGTATAAAGGGAAAAGAGAAGGGAGAAATCGAGTGGTATTAGTGGACAATGAAGAAGCTTAAAGTGTATAGCCCATCATAGCCGACCGCATTGAGAAATTTTCGTTCACTTCTTCGATAACGCCGGTGACAAAAAATCGAATCATCACCATGGATTTATCTTAAGAGCGTTGAACGTTAGACAATTTTGTTTCCGCTTGCCTCGCTGCTGTCACATCATTTGCAATTTTAAATATTTTCCGTATGTTTCCACCATTGCTGACAGGATCGCATATCGCCTCAAGCAAAACTTCATTTCTCTGTTTGTTGATACGGGAAAATGTTAGGGAAGATGATTCACCGATTCCTAGGTCGTGTTGATTTTTGTTGTTCATGTTCTCATCAACCCACATCGGTAACCACATAAGCGCAAAGCCAATGCCAAAACACTGCGGTAGTTTCTGGCTAACTTATCATATCGGGTCGCTACGACTCGATACTTCTTGATTTTCAACATTGCATTCTCGACTAAATGACGATAGCGATACATCGCACAATCAATATCATTGTTGCCTGTTTTACTGTTCCCTTTCCTGCTTTTTTTCTTGGCATAACGCCGTATCCGCATATTTAATGAGATCGTCAAGAAGGTGTCCACGCTGACAAATAATAATGCAGCATACATACTTTCGAGAGCTGGAAAATTGCAATCAATATGATGCCAGCCGATACAAGCGGGAAAATAGCATTCCGTGTAAACAAAAACGTGCACATCGCATCACAGACTATCTGAAACGGGTATTAACAGTTAGTTTGGCTGCACTAAGTGAAAATTGAGCACTCGTGCTTCCTCAAGTCAAGAGTTAGCTTTAATTTAACGTTTTCAATATACTTTGAAATATTTAGTGTTTTTAATTTTCTCGGGGTCAATTATGTCTCGCCGTAATCAAGCTATCATCGATGAAGAAGTGACGTTTTCTGATGAGGAAGAGTTAGTTTCAGTCACTGATAAGCGAGGGGTCATCAAATATGTTAACAGTGAATTTTGTCGAGTTGCTGGTTTTACCAGCGATGAACTTATTGGCAAAAACCATAACATAGTCCGTCATCCAGATATGCCAAAAGCAGCATTTGCTGACATGTGGTCAAAGTTACAAGCAGGAAAGTCGTGGCGTGGTGCAGTAAAGAACAGGTGCAAAGATGGAAGATATTATTGGGTTGATGCGTTTGTTACACCTGTTTTTGAATCAGGTGAACTGGCTGGATTTCAGTCGGTAAGGACGACACTTTCCCTTTCAGTTAAAACGCGCGCGGAATCACTTTACGCTCGCCTAAACAGTGGCGAACGTATTAAAGAACCCATGTGGTCTTCTCATCAGTTTCGGCTATGTGGTTTTATACTGTTGTCATTGATTGCTTTGCTTTTGTCTTTTAAATCACCGTATTTTGCCCTTCTTTTCCCTATTGCGACATTCTTTTGTTTTTATGCCGAGCTCATCAGAATACCAAGCATACTCAAAAAGATGTGTAATGAAAACGATAGCGTTTCCAGGCATGTTTACAGTGGCTCATCGCTTATTGATGTCATACATTTTAGGGAGTTGTTACATCAAGGTCGAGCGCAAACGATTCTGGGCAGAGCCAGTGATGGCGCAAAAATGCTATTAGAGAGTGCGGTGACTTTAACGCGTGCCTCTTCAGAAACGCAAAAGGGCGTAGAGCGGCAAACTCGAGAGCTTCATCAGTTGGCTGCGGCAATTGAAGAAATGTCTACGACTATTCGCGATGTGGCATCAAATACTGCCAGTACATCAGAGCGTGTTGATGCTGTACATGCGGAGTGCAGCAAAGCAACAGACTCAATGAAAAATACTATGGATGCCGTTACGGTTTTATCAGATGAGGTCTCTGTGTCTGCTCAGGCGTCAAAGGTATTAGCTGATGAAGCAGAAAAAATTGGCAGCGTGACGAAAGAAATTCAAGGTATTGCAGATCAAACGAATTTATTAGCCTTAAATGCAGCTATTGAGGCTGCCAGAGCGGGAGAGCATGGTAGAGGATTTTCTGTTGTTGCAGAGGAAGTGCGAGCGCTATCAACGCGCACCCACGATGCCACAGAACAAATCCATCATTCCATGGCAGGTATTAGGGAAACGTTACTTGCGTGGGCTGGAAAAATGCAACAGGGTAAGCAAGCGGCAGAGCAGTGTTTGTTAGACACTCAGGGAACCGTCAATATTATCAATAAGGTTTATGATGACGTCGCTACAATAGCAGACTATGCAACACAAATTTCAACTGCAGCCGAAGAGCAAAGTGTGGTAGCAGAAGAAATTAGTAGAAATGTTGTTAACGTTAATCACGAAGCGGACAATAACCTAGTGTTAGCTAGCAATGTGTCGGAACAATCGGACCAAATTACAAAACGCTCAGAGTCACTGGCTTCTTTACCACTCTCGTTCCGAGAATAGCGGTGTATCTTCAGTCCTATTGGTGGAGAGTGTTTTAGCTAGGGATATTAATGTTTAAATATAAAATAAAATATGACAGCGATGCATTCACGGTATTGGTTTCCGATGAGGCAGTTTATCTTCAGGAAAAACTTGATACTCTGCTAAATATACTAGGTGCTGAAGCCCTATTTATTGGTGTAGTTGGCAACCATAAGATCTCGACATTATTAATGGCTAGTTCTCGTGCCATTGAGCAAACAATTACATTTACCATAAATAATTCACATAACGACACAGCTGAAAGGGAAGCAAAAGATCCGAACCATATTCATTCTTCATCAATAATCTGCACTAACTTGCCTAACGAGATAGAGGTGAGTATGAATGCGCCCATTGCCAATGAAAACGCTGCTACTGTAGGTATGCTTATAGGGTGCTTTGCAGCTTCAGCCGATGTTGAGCCACTGAAAAAAAAGCTATTTGAAACCGTTGCAGAGCAATTGAGTGCTTACCTTCAAAAGTGCTTCGTAAATAAACAAACGACGGCACAGCTAGGACTGTTAAACGACATTCAATCTATCGCAAAGATTGGGGCATGGGAGTTTCACTATCACGCCAAAGACGTATTTTGGTCTGATGAAATTTACCGTATTTACGGAGTGTCAAAAAATCAATCACTCACGCCCAATGAAGCCATGGGCTTTTATGCGCCTCAATCGCAAGAAAAAATAAAGCGCGCATTTCACGACCTTACAACAAATCTTGAGGCTTATGATTTAGAGCTTGCTTTTACCGACGCCGGTGGCAATGCGAAGTGGGTGCGAACCACCGGAAACTCTGAGGTAGACCAACAGGGCAAACTGGTGCGGGTTTATGGCACATTTGAAGATGTAACAGAAGCAAGGCTGATATCTGCTCGCCTTAAGGAGCATTCCGAAACTCTCGAAAATATTTTGAATAACTTGAACGATGCAGTTATCACTATTAACTGCGAAGGCCAAATACGGCAGTGCAATGAGGTAGCAGTTAGGTTGTTCGGCTATGATAAGAATGAGCTAATAGGCGCGAATGTTGCCATGTTAATGCCACAGCCTTATGCCATGAAGCACGATAGTTACATGCAACACTACAAAGCAACGGGTGAGGCTAAGATTATAGGTGTAGGTCGGCAGCTCCCGGCTAGAAGAAAAAATGGCGACGTCTTTCAAATGGAGTTATCGCTAACTGAGTCGGTGGAAAAGGGAGAGAAACAATACATTGGGCTGGTAAGAGATATCACCGAGAGGCTTGAAGCTCAAGATGCCATCTATAATTTAGCATTTACAGACAATGTTACACAGCTTAGGAACAGTCAATGGTTTGAGCGTGAAGCGAAGGAACTAATGTTTGAAGCGATGCGAAAAAATCATTGCATTTATGCGGTGCTGCTCGACGTAGACAAGATGGCATCGTTCAATCAGCGCTTCGGCTTTAATGCGGGAGATAAGGCATTGAAGCAAATTGCCGACAAGCTGCAAACGGTTATTGGTAACGAGTACGCTATTTTCAAGTTTGATGCCGATGCTTTCATTATTTTATCCCGTCGCACCGCTTGTAAATCAGATACAAGTGCGTTTGGCGCTCATTTGTTGGAAAGTGCACTGCTAAACGCTAAAAATTATAAAATACAAATAGGCGACGCGCGCCACACACTCTCATGTTCAGCGGGAAGTGCTATATTTGACCCCAGTGAACATTCCTTTGAAACTATGCTAATCGTTTTAGAGCACGCATTACGAAATGCAAAGAAATCTGCGCCTTTTGGGCTTTGCCATCTGGCTAAAGACGGCATAAGAGAGTATGACAAATTTGTAGCACTACAAGAAAAAGTACATTCGGTGGTGAAAAACGGCGAGCTAGGTTTAGCGTTTCAACCTCAATTCAATGTTAGCGGAAATGTAGTGGCGTTTGAGGCGCTAGTTCGGTGGCACTCGCCAGACTTCGGTTGGGTAAGTCCCGCTGACTTTATTCCCATTGCCGAGGAAAATGGTGCTATTTATGTTATTGGTGAATGGGTGGTGTCGAGAGCATGTGACGCGCTAAACGAGTTAATCACTATGGGTATTCAAACTACGGTTGCTATCAATATCAGCGCGATGCAAATTGTTATACCCGAATTTTCCCTGTTTTTAATTCGAACACTAAAAGAAAAAAATATCCCTCCTCAGCTTCTTTTACTTGAGCTTACAGAAACAGCGCTCGTATCTGATATGACGCTAGTTCGCAATACTATGCATGAATTGGCAGAGCTTGGATTTCGGTTTTCTATTGATGATTTTGGTACCGGTTATTCGAGTCTTGCTTATCTCAAAGAATTACCTATTGCAGAATTGAAGGTTGATAAATACTTTGTCGATGACATAGACGATGACTCAGACAAGGCAGAGTTTGTGATTGTGGACGCCATTATTAATATTGCCAAGGCCCTAGGCGTACAATGCGTGGCAGAAGGTGTTGAAAATGAAGTGCAACGAAATTATCTATCTCGGATTGGTTGCGATATCTTCCAAGGGTATCACTTCTCCAAACCGCTATTAGATGAAGAGTGGAGGCGGTTTATTCGCTCAGCGCATTTTAGCTAAATTGTCTTCCGTTGCTAGTGGAGTTGAGCTTACTTACTAATATTGAGCGAATGGATAAGTGCGGTTAGCTTTTCTTAGGTAAAAGGCTTAGTGGTGATGTTATCGATACTGGCACTTTTGTTTCTCTGCATGAAAAGTGCAGGGAGCTAGGCTGCCAACCAGCCCAGATTTCACGTACAAGCGCCTACTTTTTCTACTGCTACCACGGTTACTGACTATCCTCAAAGAATAACCAACCCAGTCGGAATAAAACATTTAGCTTATATTACAGACCACCTTCAAACAGGTATTCCAAAGAAAGGCGTCCCTCATCCACCCCCGAGGTGCCCCTCTTGCTCAACTCGCGCGCGCCTTTGGCTGGTCGGGCAGGGCGGGTTTGCAGGGTAGATGCCACTTTGTTGTGTCCGCGGGTGGGTTTTATTGGTGTTTTTATGTGTAGGTGGTCTGTAAATATAATACAATAGGGGTATGTTTGATTGATAAGAAGATGTGGTCATGGTCAATGACTTTGCGCGCTTTAATGGTTTGCTCACGACTTTGGATGAGTTGTATGAGTCACTTTATAGTGCCATGCGGTTAGCACCTACTGCTTATTTTGCCAATATTGATGACGTCACCAAAGAGGACTTTAAAGCGTTCTCTGCCGGTGAGCTAATGCTTGGCCACCGCGATATGTTCAACGTCCAAGCGCAGATGCGTTGCCTTAATGCTTTGAAATGTTTTCATCGTTCTTCTCATGATATTTCAGGCCGGGTGGCGGGTAAGTACCCGGGTATTTTGCTGCTTGAGAACCATGACGACGTCATTGATACCATTATCGCGATTAACAGTACGAAGACGGCTATCAAACACTGCGTGCAGGATAGAAAGCCTGATGGCTCACACGGGCGCAATCATTTGCAGAAACACGAGTTCTTACATCAACACCGTGGCGCCGAAATTATCTCCTATCAGCTGTATCGGCATATCGATGTCATTAACTGTCGCCCTGATACGGATACCGCGCTTAAAAGTGTGAATTTCTATTGGGCTTACAAGAATGCTGACCAAAGGCTAACGCCTGAGCGCGCTGTGTTGTATCTGTATAACAGCAAGTCTGGTCTCAATGATACACAACTAAACGAGATAAAAGCGCGTATCATGGGCACACAGCACACCCACCGCTTTTATATACGTAAGACACGCAATGCATCGGTGAATTTGTCTCTCTACTATGGCGCGAGTGACGGTAAGCCAGTGGTAAATACCATTAATGCCGCACAGCCCGTTATTTTATGTAATTACGAGGATGTCCCCAAAATTCGTCCGTTAAGCGCGCATGTGCCGCAAAAACGTAAAGCGAATAGACAAGGGCATGCGTGGGAGTGTTTGAATGAAGCCATCAACCTCTATACGAGGCCGATTAGCGAGGCAGACAATAAACGTGAAGCTCATTTAGCGAAAATCTAACCTTGTTAGGTTACCGCGATGGGCGAATGTTGTTGCCTATTGCTGTGTTTATACTTTTGACTCCGCTTTGTTGACGAGGTGTTTAAGGTGCTGCCTGAGTTCGGGAAATTCCGTCCTGGCCTCATCTAAATAATCGTCAAAATACGGCGTAGCGGGATATCGCCGGCAATTTGCAGCCAATTGCTGTGCTAATAAGCTTTCTAACTCCTGAGGCGTTTTCCCCTTCATCGTCCAGCGTCTCGATTCTTTATACAAGAGGTCACTGTTCTCTTTGATCAAGTTCACTGCCGCCCTAAAAAGTGAAGCACCAGATACTTCACGCACTTCATCACTAGGAAGGAGCAATGAAAAATTAGCGATGGGAGGCACATTACCTTTCAACTCTACTGTAAAGTTATCACTGTATTCGCTATGAAGCGCCAAACCACTCGCAGGACTCTTAATGGGTACTTTCGAGATGATATCGTTAAAAAAGATATCATTAATCAATCCAAATTTTGTCTTTGGACGGCTAATATACACTTCTGCAATGACATCCCCCTTTTTTACCCAGCTGTACCTATTCGGCTTATAACTTACTGTGTCGATACCACCAGCTTGTGTGAAGACGCTACCTATCAGGCTTGGCATAACAAGCACTTCAGTACCAAAGGTAACGCCATTAGGTATAACGCCGCTCTCTCGTTTATCTTGCATCACAGAAGGACTCTCCCTCTAATATGTTTTAGACCTGTACCAAGCGTTCAATTACGTAAATTGGCAAACAACGAATTGGCTAAGGAGCGGCTACTCACCAAATAGCCATTAGGTTTCGGTGACTCCCATTTATTACATCTGTCACGTCTGCAGGTACTACGACTCACACGTTCATCCACGCAGTACTTCTGTGGCGATCGCTTTTCAGAAAAGGAAGGTATTTTTTATAGACAGGGTATTTCTTGTTACCGATGACAACGACGGTGGGCTCATAAGGAAACCCCCAGCTGAATTCTTCAAAAGCATTGCAGTGAGGCAATTTGGGTCTGATTTGATAGTCTTCTGTATAGAATTGCTGTGTTGTCGTAGACCACCATCCTCTGGCTATCAAAAGCCCTTTGGTATAGTACCGAGGGTACACACTCTCAACAACATTGATCTCAACAGTATAATTACCATGCCTATCTTTTGCACCAGACGAAGATACTTGAGAAATACCTTTGGGTGACACCAGGTACATGCCGTCAATCGCGTCGATATTGGCCCTTACCGGTGAGGTAAATAAAAGCAGGATTGCTGTAAACAAACTTATTTTCATTTCGATGATACTCCCAATGTTTCCGAGAGCACTCGAGTAATACACCTAGCATGCATAAGATTATGCTAATTCACTTCCGTGCGAGCATTGATTGCTCAAAAAGCAACCCGATAAGACTGCCACATGCCTTGATAGACAACAAGGAATAAATAGTGATGCTTAAAATCGAGCTTTTCCAGGCGTTTGTTTTGGACATATGGTCAAGGCTCTTCAGGCAGGTTTAACAGCAAAGCACCTCACCACTTACAGGCATGGTTTAAAAGCCTGCGTGATTTTTTGAGTTTTTATGCTCCTAACTACATCTAACTGCCCACGATTGACTTCACAATTTAGCCTAATATTGTAAAGCATCATCGAGTCAATGAAGTTATGTTCCTCAAAGGGATATGCGGATGAATTCGAAAGTTATTAGATGAATACCAGATTACAAAGAAGGTTATGGAATGAACATATTAAAGACAACGGTGGCGCTGACGCTGGCAGGATTAATCTCAGCGTGTGGCTCAACATCAAAGCCCACTACCTTAGCTGACATTAACAACTATTCAGGCTCTTTCGCTGAACACCGCTCATATGCGCTGAACTTGATGGAAGCAGCAAAGCTCGGTGGGGCTAAGGACGTAAAATTAAAAGATAGTGATTCAGTTATCGACTTAGCAGAAAGTAATGCTTCATTTGGATTTGTAGACTCTCTAGGGAAATGGGATGGACTCCCCTCACAATCGGCATCGATGTGCCATGATTAAGGTAAATATCGTTAATCAATGAGGAGAGTCCATCCCATTTCCCTAAGCCTTTTTAAAAGAAGTCGGCGACTATACCTTTATCCATTTACTCATCGTTCTTAAGGAAAATTTTTCACGGTCTTTTTGGATGCATAAAATGACTGAGAGATATAAAATAAGAACTGCAAAAACATTATTGGGTACTTGGTTCAGAAATTGGCTGGCCAGCGGCCATGTCAATTTCTATCCATTGCAACGAAGGCAATTAAAGGTATAAAGAAGATAACTTTTTGTGTTTTCAAAGTGATTTCTGATTGTATAAGATGTTAAGGTGAAATTGTAAAATACCGCTTCGTCAATCATCTCAGCATCTGCTTCTGAAATTTCGAGAGCCCTCTATTTATTCGCTCCGCCAGTGCCGCACTTAAAACTTTTGAACCCACCGGATATTGATAGGTCACTAACATTTCCCCATCTATAAAAATAGCTTCAAGACCAGTCTTCACATTGTAAGTTTCCGCTATGTTGTGAGGCTTACCACCTTTAAGTGTTGGCCTACCAGATTTCCCGTCCAAAGGAAGTTTAAGCTCATGATTACCTTGGCCAACAATATACAGCCTAAAACTCAATGACTCTTTGTAATCTCCAGCAGGACGAAGTATTGACTTGCCTCGATCATTTTGGAAACTAAGCAAAATTCTGTTCTCTTTATCGCTTTGGTCTTTTCGAAATATTTCATCAATCCCACTAGCGGCCGCTAGAGCAGTAATCGATTCGGTACGCAGTAGCGAACCCAATAATGATTTGTTAACGCTGGTGGGTATTATCGCAGGTCACAACATTCAGGCTGAAGAGCTGCTTATCGCGATTAGAAATGAACTAATAGCAGTATCAAATTCCTAAACCCGGCCTTAAGCACCTCCGATAACAGGTGCTATAGTCCCCCCTGCCTCTCAGTAGTATCACAACGTTTCGCTTTGTTTACCTCCAGAACCACCGAATAACGGTGTGGAGGTAACGCCCTTTCTTTCTTGTCGCGTTCTCAAATATTCTTTATATAGAATAAATAATAATATTCTTTTTAGAGAATATTGAAAAATATGCAATATAAGGTATATTTATAAATATACTTCTTATGGAATATGTTGAGTTAACAATGAGAATTAAGACCCCAAAAGACGTAGGTCACTACATAGCATCTACACGCAAGGCGCTAGGGTGGTCTCAAACAGACTTGGCCACTAAAATTGGTAAAGACCAGCGCTTTGTATCGAGATTAGAGAATGACCCCACCAGCGTGTCATTTGGTACTGTGCTGATGGTTCTAAACGTTCTCAATATCAATATCGATATGACAAACCAAAACACTCATAAAACAGATGGGACAGCAGCAGCAGCTGGTGGACAGCGTATTCCCCAGAACGCCCCAAAAGGCGTTAAAAGCCCATTAAGAAAAGTGGAATCAGGTAAGTTTGTCAGTAAGCCAATGAGAACGCCGGTGGTTGTTAGTAAGAATAAAGCTAAGGAATAGTTATGGCTAAGAGGAGAAAAACTAACAATCTCTCAGTGGGCATCAATGGCCGGCACGTAGGTACATTCGAGCGCTATGGTGCCACGCATGCATTTATTTACGATGATGAGTGGCTATCCGCAGAATACGCACACCCAATTAGTCTATCGATGCCGCTTACCAAAAAGAAACACACCGGTGACCTGGTGCGCTTTTACTTCGACAACCTACTGCCGGACGACATAGAGATTCGTAAGTTAATTGTTGACCGTGTTGGCGCCTACTCTACAGACACAATGGATTTGTTGAGTGAGATTGGCCGTGATTGCGTGGGCTCTCTTTCTTTCACACCGGAACCCGTCGATGGGATAGACGAATTGAAGCTTGAGGCAATGAGTCATGCCGATATCGAAGCGCACCTTAGGAATACAGTAAGACGTAAAACACTGGGTATGGATGATGATGACGTATTCAGAATATCCCTTGCAGGTGCACAAGAGAAAACCGCGCTGACACTTCATGAAGGAAAATGGCATCGCCCTCTAGGTACCACTCCAACAACCCATATATTCAAACTGCCAATACATGATTTAGAAAACGGGCTAAAGCTAACAAACAGTGTAGATAATGAATGGTTCTGCCTGAGATTTATGCGTTACCTGGGATTCAACGTTGCACAAGCGGACATACACACTTTCGGTGACCAGAAAGCGCTGGTGGTTGAACGGTTTGATAGGCAACAAGGTGAGGACGGCCTAATATATCGACTGACTCAAGAAGACATGTGCCAAGCACTTGGTAGAGCTGGCCAGTCAAAGTATGAAGCAAATGGGGGGCCGGGTGCGAGTGAGATAGCCAATCTACTTCGCTTTAGTACTGATAGCGAAAATGACATGTATCAGTTCTTTCTTGCGCAATACGTATTTTGGCTGTTGATGGGTATTGATGGCCACGCAAAGAACTTCAGTGTTTACCTTGACCATACTGGCCATTGGCTCACCCCGCTTTACGACGTGATTTCAGCGCATCCATTCAGAAATCAATTCAGACGCAAGGAACTGCGGATGGCCATGAAGGTAATGTCTAAAAATAATCATTACATCTGGGCAGACATTCAAATGAGACATTGGAAATCACATGCAGCTAAGACGTTCTTAAATGATGAGTTGGCTATGGGTTACATTGAAGCACTTAACGCGGATGTTGATGTTGCTTTGAGTAAAACCTTTGCTGATGCTTCTGAAGGCTTCGACAAAGAGAATGGGGATCTGATAGCTGAAGGCGTGTTGTCCAAAGTGAGAATATAAAAATGGGGGGCTATCCGGCCCCCACTAATGCAGTATCCTACTAGCTCTTACGCTTTATAGGGATACGCCACGCTTTATACCCATAATCATGAGCATCTAACATCTCTGTACTGTTTTTCTTGCGTCTAAAGCGACAAAACACGTAGTTACCTTCAATGTAATTACCACTCATAGCTCGAACCCTCCAGTAACGGTGGGTTTGTCACACACCAAAGGTTCAAACTCAGAATGTGTACAGATTTTGCCATATTTATGAGGACATGGCGTGTCCTTAAATCTTAATAAAGCCATTATCTAGCTCCTAACTTAAAGTAATTAGGAACTCATTGAAATCCTTATTAAAGCCGCCAGGGCCTGCAAAAGGTTCTATAAATATGTAATGTTGAAGTACAAATTTACTTGTTAACTCTCTTGATTTTTTATAGCCATTTACGATACTTTGAGCATGAAGATGTCCAATGCCGATTGATAATCTTCATGGGTCCATTTACTAAACAATGAGTCCCGATTCAGAGAGGCCAGTTGCCGCTGGCCTTTCGGTTCCCAACCCTAGAAAGTCACAGCGCTTACACCCTGCTCACATATCCTGCGTCACAAAACAAGATAGTGAGGTTTTAGTCGTATTGCGACCCAATTTCTGGTGGTATTTCAAGCACCTAAACTGGCACAAAATTTATGTTAGTAACAACTAACTTTTTAGCGTTATCCAAGCGTAAAATATCCGGATTGCAAGCGTTTTTATAAAAACACGACATATGGTGTTCAAAATTTAAGTAAAACAGCACATGTAGTGTCAATGCTTATGAAATCACGTTAAGTTCATAAGTGTAAAAGTAAACGGCTTAGTGGGTGGATGGGCTTTACAAGAATCAACAATACACCATAATGTCGACAGGGTGAGAGCATGAACGATTAAATATCGTTCAACGCTACCAAACCCGCCGCTAACACCTTTTCCAAATAATCAGTGCTACCATGCGCACGTTTCTGTTTCCGTGGCACACTCACTTTTCTGGTTGTCTCCGCGCGAAGCATGTTCAAGGCAAGTTTCCTGGCCCCTGACAGGATTTCGGCGGCATTGCCACGATATATCTGACATTCATCTTCTTTCATCGAGACATCAAGAACCCAATGAAGACTGTTTTCTACTGCCCAATGACTTCTCACGGCAGTGGCGAAGCGTGCTTTTGTCAAAGCGGCTGAGCTAATGTAGTACCGGTATTCCAAAGATTCTTTACCGTTTTTTAGCTGCCGATAGCTTAGCGTAACGCCTATAGTTTTAAGCCCTTTCCATTCAGGGAACCTATTCACTAACGATGCCGCATCCATAACATCGTACGCTCTCGCTTCGCCTCGTCCATGATGTTTTTCTGTGAGCGTCCGGTAATCCCCACATTCAATTCATAAATTAGCTACGGCATGGTGTTCTCTTTTTGTTAAGGAGAATGACCATGCCGCAATATCAACGAAGAGAAGTGCAAGACTGGCTCAACTTATTCGAGCAGCAAAAGCAAAGCGGACTCACTGCGGTAGAGTTTTGTCGTCAGCAACAGATTAACGTTCAAACTTACTATACCCGACGTCGCGATATCCGGCTTCAACGAACAAGTAGCAAGTTTGTTCAGGTGAAGCGTGAAGTCACGAAGGTTGAATCCTACACCGAGGAAATGGGTGGCGAACTTCTCCTGCAACTCGGAGAGGTTCAATTGAGCGTGCCAACCAATATTAACCCTCACTGGGTTGCCGCTGTGATGAAGGCATTAAGCGAATGAAGATGTTCGTTGAGCCTGCCGACATTTACCTGTACATGGATGTCGTCGACTTCCGCAAATCGATTAATGGCTTAATTGTCGTCGTTGAGCAGGATATGAACCTGAATCCGTTTCGCGATGCACTGTTCGTCTTCTGCAACAAAAAGCGCGATAAGGTCAAAATACTCTATTGGGATAAAACGGGCTTCGCACTCTGGTACAAGCAACTCGAGAAGCATCGTTTTAAATGGCCTGTCGATGCGAACTTAAAACAGATGCATATGAGTGAACAACAGCTACAATGGCTGTTATCGGGCTACGATGTCATAGGGCATCAACCGTTGCATTACAACGCATCCGGCTTATAACCTGTGATCATAAGTAGCGATTAACGATCACGAAATAGTCTTAATAATGTAAGGTAATCAGCAGCTTAATACGGGATAATAGCGGTATGAACGAGAAAGAATACCAATCCCGCATCGCTGAACTTGAAGCGCTTCTTGAAGAGAAGAGCGCGCGGATTGCCTATTTAGAAGAACAGTTCCGTGTTGCCCAGCACAAGCAGTTCGGAAAAAGTACCGAAGGCCACCCAGGGCAAGGTGAGTTGTTCAATGAAGCGGAAGAGCTGGTTGTTGAAACTGAAACAGCTGAAGAAGCGATTAGCTACACTCGTAAAAAGCCGACACGTAAACCATTGCCTCAAGACCTGCCTCGCGAAGTTATTGTTCACGATATTAGTGACGAAGAAAAAATCTGTGGCTGTTGTTCGGGCGAATTACATCGCATTGGTGAAGATACGTCGGAGAAGCTTCAGTTTATCCCAGCTCAAGTAAGAGTGATTGAGCATGTTCGCCCCAAGTATGCATGTCGTACTTGTGAGAAAGACGGTATCAGCAACACGATTAAACAAGCGCCCGTACCTCACAGCGTGATTCCAAAAGGCTACGCAACGCCAAGCTTGTTAAGTCAAATCATCACCAGCAAATATCAGTATGGGTTACCGCTTTATCGACAAGAAGCGATGTTCAAACAGCACGGTATTGAATTAAGCCGTAAGACGATGGCGGACTGGATAATCCGCTGCGCTGAGTTGTTTAAACCGCTTTACGAGCAGCTTCATCAACATCTGTTAAAGCAGCCTGTTATCGCAGCGGATGAAACCACGCTTAAAGTTGTTGAGTCTGAGAAAGTGAATAGTTATATGTGGCTATACGCCAGTGGCGCTGACTTACCTAGCGATAATATCCCCGATACAGCGACATCCAATATCGTGTTGTACGATTATCACAATAGTCGCGCCGGGCAATGCGCAGTCGACTTCCTTAATGGCTATAACGACTACCTGCAAGTAGACGGCTATCAAGGCTACGAGCAAACGCAAGCGACCCTTATCGGTTGCTGGGCACATGCACGTCGTAAGTTCATGGAAGCCAAAAAAGGTGCGGGTAAGAAAGGCAGCGGAAAAGCAGATTGGGCACTCAATCACATCCAAAAGCTCTACCGCATCGAAACGCAGCTAAACGATAAAACGGTCGAAGTGCGCTACCTTACCAGACAAGAAAAGAGCCTGCCGTTGCTCAATCAGCTTCACGCATGGCTAATGAAATCAGTTCAACAAGTGCTACCGAAAACCAAATTAGGTGAAGCGATACAATACTGCTTGAACCAATGGGAAAAGCTTGTACGTTATACACTCGACGGCCAACTAAAGATTGATAATAATCGCGCTGAGCGCGCGATTAAACCGTTCGTGATAGGCAGAAAAAACTGGCTATTTAGTCAAACCGCCACGGGCGCAAACGCCAGCGCAATGCTCTACAGTATCATCGAAACCGCTAAAGCTAACGACCTCAATGTGTTCGAGTATGCGATGACTTGCCTTGATGAACTCAGCAAGCCCGACGTCGATATCGAGCAACTGCTACCATGGCAGTTTGCTAAGCGATAGGTGGTATTGCCGGACGCTTACGGTCAAAACATCGGATTGTAATTTACAATCGTCATTTCTCAGTAGGTCAAAACATCGGATTGTAATTTACAATCGTCACTTTTCAGTAGGTCAAAACATCGGATTGTAATTTACAATCGTCACTTTTCAGCAGGTCAAAACATCGGATTGTAATTTACAATCGTTACTTCTCAGCAGGACAAAACATCGGATTGTAATTTACAATCGTCACTTTTCAGCAGGTCAAAACATCGGATTGTAATTTACAATCGTCACTTTTCAGCAGGACAAAAAAACGGATTGTAAATTACAATCCGTAAATTTTTCAAGAGTTAATGGTTGATAAAGATAGTAATTATTGTAAACCACCAACATCCTTTAGAGCCGCAACAATCTCATCTATACTCGATTCACGAGGTAAACCTTCAAACGTCATTGTCACTTTATTGCCAATCCGTTTAACTTTAAGTTTTGACCCGTTTAGTATGGTTGTTTTGTTTACAGGCTTCTCTTCCTCTTCAATAACAGAAATAACAGACTTTAAAAAGAGATTGTTTTTTCTATCAGGATAATTGGACTTAATCTTTTCTACAGCTTGAGATAACGCTTGAGGGTCCTCTTTGTATAAACTTCCGATTCGCACAAGTTGGTTTAGTTTTACTTTAGTAACGTCCACCAACTTTTCAGCAAGGCCTAGAGCATCATATGCATCTCTGGCCTTCATTGTTCGAGCAAAATTACCAGCGTCCCAGCCAATCATTTCAGCTATTTCTTTTCCTGTAAGAACTTTGTCGTCAACAAGAGGCAAAATAGAAAGCCATCGTTCGAATGGTAGGATGTCATTTCTATCCTCGTTTTCACTAAACATAAGTTTAGCCGCTTCAGCATCATTAAGCGTTTTAATAAAAGCCTTGAAAAAGCCCACTGTTCGAGATGCTTCAAAACGGAGTCTACCTACTATTAGCTCATAAACAATACGACCATCTTTAGTAGTTTCATTTGTTTTTCTCACGACGCCCGGAATATGCTGACCATCAGCTTCAATAGACTTGCGTAACTGTGCTATCCGTTCTGTAACAAGAGAACTATTATGTCTGTCATGGTATTTAAAGATTTTTACTTGATCATGCTCTAAATGTAGTACCGGCTCTTTGATAGCTTTAGGGCGCTTTTCATGAACGCCCATGGCAAGGTTAACGGCAGGGTTAACCGTTTTTTTGTTCTGTGGTTCGCGTTCCTGTTGATTAGTATTTTGTTCTTCATCGCTTTTGATGACATCAAGCAAACTCCGCATATGACTTGTCTTCTTACTCATCTGTTAAACCTCGTTCTCATCTGTACTATTTTGGAAACTATTCAAGCTTGTTAAATCAGTAATAATTTCGTTGAATAAATCTTTCATGTTTTCAGTAATGCGTTTATCTGGCTTAACAGACTCATATGGTGTTTGAAACACTGCTGAAGCATTATCAATGGATTCAGAATGAAGCATGCTGTTCGTATACATATGTCTACCAAGTACAGCTTCCATAACCTCTATAAATTCATTGCTCTTAGTATTTCGGCGGTCATACATTGACGCCATAACTTTGATACTATTAAAAACCTTCCCTTCAGCTACTTTAAAAACATATTCAGTTGCCATTTCGAGAAATTGTCGAGTACTGACAAAATCAAGCATACGCGGAGGGCAGGGGATAATAATGTTGTCTACACTGAGAAGTGTTTGAAGGCCGATAATGCCAAGGCTAGGAGGTGCGTCTACAAAAACAAAATCATAGTTATGTCTAACTGTATCAATACCTTCTTTCAGTCGTTGAAAATATTCAAGTGGATCATCATCGCCGCTGCTAATCTGAGTAACAGCTTCAAATTCAGAACTAGATAGATGTTGCGTAGCAGGGATGATATGCAGATTATCGAAATGAGTTTCACGTATCGCATAATCAAGCGTCGTCTCTTCTGAATATAAAGTAAAAGGTAACACAGTGTCATAAGCATCGAGATCACCATCACCTACTATACCAAAAAGAGCACTCGTGCTCGCTTGGCTATCCATGTCAATTATCAGTACTTTATAGCCATTAAGCGCACAATATTGAGCAATGTTGACAGCCGTTGTCGTTTTACCTACGCCACCTTTAAAGTTATATAGCGCGTTAGTTATTCCGTAAGCGATCAATATAGACCGTTGTGATTCGTTTAGTGTTTGAGGCTATCTTCGTTTAAGGAGATGCGTT
>Ga0208879_1000554_pt1 | contig 38423 bp, 44 predicted proteins | sample Knorr_S15_td_Bot_FD_185605 | JGI IMG/M metagenome (GOLD analysis project Ga0208879, IMG submission 185605) | Marine microbial communities from Southern Atlantic Ocean transect - Knorr_S15_td_Bottom_ad_5009_LV_A (SPAdes) (version 2) | ecosystem: Environmental > Aquatic > Marine > Oceanic | place... | reverse complement strand
TAGATTTTTCTTCAGGTTTTTTTGCTACAGGTTTTGGAGCAGGTTTTTCTGCAGGTGTAGATTTTTCTTCAGGTTTTTTTGCTACAGGTTTTGGAGCAGGTTTTTCTGCAGGTGTAGATTTTTCTTCAGGTTTTTTTGCTACAGGTTTTGGAGCAGGTTTTTCTGCAGGTGTAGATTTTTCTTCGGATTGTGCATCTGTTGCAGATTTTTCAGAATCAGAACTCATTATACAAACTTCCTAGCTTTCATTCGTTTAATTTTTTCTTGCAATAAAAGACATCCTTGAATTAAAGTTTCAGGTCTAGGTGGACAACCCGGAACATAAACATCAACTGGAATAATTCCATCAATTCCTGGAAGAACATTATATGAATCAAAATATAATCCTCCAGTAATTGCGCAAGCCCCCATTGCAATTACATATTTTGGTTCAGGCATTTGATCATAAACTAATCTAAGACGTGGTGCCATTTTTCTTGTAATAGTTCCTTGAACAACAACTAGATCACATTGACGAAGTGATCCAAATGCTTCAATGATACCAAATCTTTCAACATCAAATCTAGGACTAGATGCTGCACCAAATTCTACACTACAACAAGCTGTTTCAATGTGTACTGGCCACAGTGACCAAATTCTACCCCAATTAATTGCATAACCTAATGGTTTACCGATTGCTTTTTCTAAAATATCTCCTAGTTTTCCTACAAAGACATTTGCATTTTCCGGTGTCATTAAGTCTTTAAGCAATCTTATCCCCCATTTTGTAAATATTCTTTACATAAATAACTACCAAATTCTTCTTCTCCCTGATTGATACAATGCAAATGCCATTGCTCCAAACATAATAGCTAAGAATCCCATCATAGGCAAAGTTGCACTCTTTGGAAGTTCTAAGATTGCACTTCCCCATGCATACAAGAAAATCGCCATGACATCAAATACAACAAACATCAGAATGTAAGGATAATACTGCATCATAAAATGAGTTCTTCCTTCCCCGGATGGTACTTGACCACATTCCATCGGTAAAAATTTCACAGGGTTACTTCGTTTTCGAGGTGAAATCATTCTTGAGATTACTAACGCTGGAGCCATTGCAGCAACCGCAAATCCAAACATTAAGACAATGTTACTGTAATTGCCCGCTAATTCCCCGACCAATTTAGCTTTTGTCCCTGATTTTTGTATAAAAAGGTATGCGTTCTTCTTTCGATCTATTTTTTAAAAACCCTATTTTTCTAAAGTACTTTATAGAACATTGATAAAAAACGTACATGGCATCAAATATTGGAGATATTGCTCCGGGTTTTGAACTTCCAGACACCGAATTAAAAATGAGGAATTTGGAAGAATTCAAGGGGAAGAAAATAGTACTATCATTCATAGTAGCTGCTAGCTCTCCAGTGTGTGAAGCAGAACTGTGTACATTAAGAGATTCTTGGCAAGAGATATCAGATCTTGGTGCACAAATAGTTGCAATTAGTAATGATGGTCCATTTGCAAATAAAGTATTTGCAGAAAAAAATAATTTTAAATTTCCATTGTTAGGGGATTACACTAGTAAAACAATTCAGGATTATGATGTTTTGATGAAGGATTTACTTCATCTCAAAGATTACAATGCTGCAAAACGTTCGGTATTCATAATTATGGAAGATGGAAAAATTGGTTATAGATGGGTTTCAGAAGATCCATTAAAAGAACCAAATTATGAAGAAATTAAAAATTTCCTAAAATAGGAAAAATTTCTTTTTTATTCTATTTCTGCAATAACGTCATTTTTGGCAACAATTGCAGTTTCTTTTACTTTGATAGTTTTTACAACTCCATCTTTATGTGATTTAATTGCAACTTGCATCTTCATGGATTCCAAAGTACAAACAACGTCACCTTTCTTTACAGAATCACCTTCAGCAACTGCAATGGATACAACCTTTCCAGGAATTTGACTCTTCAAAAATAGTTGTGCATTACCTGTACCACTACTACCAGAATTTTTGAAAACAATTTTATCAAAATGAGTATTAAGGTTTAGAGTAATTGGAACATTATCAATTACTAAACTCATTTCATTTGTAGATTGTTCAAGATATTTTGCTCTATGATAATTTTTATCTAAAATAAATTCAATTCCTTTTGAATCCATAGTTATAATTTTTAATTGGTGTTCGTTATCGTTGATTTTAATTGTATAATCATTATTTCCGAGACGTTCTACTATTTTACCTTCAAATGATTTTTCAATATCTTGAATTTTATAATTCATTTATCATCAATCCAGTTTGTTTTTCCAGTTGGAGTTATTTCCAACATTGTTTTGTACACGACTCTTAAAGTATTCAGAATGAATAATGGCTGCAGCTAAGGCTGCTTCACTTTTATCTTCCTTTTCTTTCTTTAGATCTTTAGTTAATCTATCAATCATATCATAACGCTTTAGAAAATCAGTTGTTAGTTGACCATTTTTGTATTCATCTGAATTCAGAATAGTTTTGTATAGCGGAATTGATGTTTCTACACCTTGAATGTAGAAATCATTTAAAGCTGCAAGCATTCTAGTTCTAGATTCTTCAAATGTTTGCCCCCATGTAACGAGTTTTGCCATAAGTGAATCATAAAATGGAGATACAGTGCATCCAGGATATAGATATGTATCACATCGTACACTTGGTCCTGCTGGAATTATTACATCTGGAATAGGTCCAGTAGATGGTGCAAAATCCAAGAAAGTATCTTCAGCATTAATTCTACACTCTATTGCATAACCATTCATTTTCAGATCACTTTGTTTGAATGGGAGTGGTTCTCCGTTTGCAATATCTATTTGTAATTTAACCAAATCCAAACCAGAAACAAATTCTGTAATAGGATGTTCTACTTGCAATCTTGCATTAATTTCAATAAAATAAAATTCACCATTATCAGCTCTAAGAAATTCAGCAGTGCCCAAGTTTGTATATCCAACTGCATCAGCTGCATTACAAACAATTTCACCTATACGAGCTCTTGTTTCTTCATCAACAATTGGTGAAGGGGTTTGTTCAATTAGTTTTTGATTACGTCGTTGTATTGAACATTCTCTCTCAAAGATGTGAACTGTATTACCATGAGTGTCTCGAGCAAATTGGTATTCAATGTGTCTTGTTTTCTCTAGGAATTTTTCTACAAGAATGGCTGATTTTCCAACAGATGCAATAGATTCTGCAGTAACTGCTTCATAACCTTCATGTAGTTCTTTATCATTTGTAACTATTCTAATTCCACGTCCACCGCCACCATAAACAGACTTTAGCATTACTGGATAACCAATTTCATTTGCAATTTTTGCTGCATCATCTGCATCTTTTACTAAATCAGGGCTTCCGGGAACTGTCGGAACTTTAGCTTTGAGCATTGCATCCTTGCATCTCATTTTGTCACCACATAGATTCATAGAATCTGCAGAAGGACCAATGAAAATAATTTTATTTTTTTCACATAATCTTGCAAAATCATCATTTTCAGAAAGAAAACCATAACCTGGATGAACAGCATCACTACCAGAAGATAGCATTACATCTAGAATTTTTTCTTGATTAAGATATGATTTTGCAGGAGCAGCCTCGCCAATATGATATGCTTCAGTTGCTTGTTTAACGTGCATAGAATTTGTATCTTCATCAGAATAAACTGCGACTGTTTTAATTCCAAGTACTTTACAGGTTCTAATAACTCGTAAAGCAATTTCGCCTCTATTTGCAATTAGAACTTTTTCAATCATCATTAATCACAAATTAATATTTCCATGTTTTCTAGGTAGTTGCGTTGCTCTTTTGTTTGCAAGCATTTCAAGTGCTTTAATTAACATGGGTCTTGTTTCAGCAGGATCAATTACATTATCAACAGTTCCATGAGAAGCTGCAACATATGGATTTTCAAATTTTTCTGCAAATTCATCTATCAATTGTTTTTTAAGATTCTCAGCATCATCAGAAGCTTTTAGTTCTTTTCTATACATTATTTTTACTGCAGCTTCTCCACCTAAAACAGCACATCTAGCAGTAGGCCATGCATAATTAACATCAGTTCTTAAATTTTTACTACCCATTGCAATGTATGCTCCACCGTATGCTTTTCCAATTACCAAAGTGATTCGTGGGACAGTAGCTTCACAATATGCAAAAAGTAACTTGCTTCCATGTCTAATAATTCCATTATGTTCTTGATTTGAACCTGGCATGTATCCCGGAGTATCAACTAAAGTGATAATGGAAATATTAAATGAATCACAAAATCTTATGAATCGGGCTGCTTTATTTGAAGAATCAATATCAAGTGCACCTGCAAGATGCATTGGATTATTTGCAACAATTCCAACGACAGTTCCATTCATTCGTGCAAATCCTACAACTACGTTTGGTGCAAATAGTTCATGAACTTCAAAAAAGTCATGATTATCAACAATTGAGTTGATAATATCTTTCATATCATAGGGTTGCAAAGGATTTTCTGGAATAATATTTATCAAATTATGATCTAATCTGTTTGGATCATCATCAGTTTTGGTTTTAGGTGGGGCTTCCGTATTATTTTGAGGAAGAAATGAAATTAATTTTTTGATATAATCCATACATTCGTATTCATTTTGTGCAACAAAATGTGCAACACCACTTTTTGAACCATGAGTCATAGCTCCTCCAAGATCATCAAATGAAATTTCTTCACCCAATACAGTTTTGACCACATCAGGTCCTGTAACAAACATAGTTCCAATTTTTTCAACCATGATTACAAAGTCAGTCATTGCTGGCGAGTATACTGCACCACCTGCTGAAGGTCCAACACTTGCAGTAATTTGTGGAATAATACCTGATGCTAATTGATTATGATAAAAAATATCTGCAAATCCATCAAGACTCATAATTCCTTCTTGAATTCTAGCACCACCAGAATCCATGACGCCAATAATTGGACATCCAGTTTTAAGTGCATGACTCATTAGTTTAGTAATTTTTTTAGCACCCATATGACTTAGGGTTCCACCAAGAACAGTAAAATCATAAGCAAAAACAAAGATTTGTCTTCCATCTACATTTCCATAACCACAAATAACACCATCTGTGAAAAATTTCTTTTTCTGCATATCATACTCGTGATAGTGATGTGTAACTAATGGATCAATCTCAGTAAAAGTACCTTCATCAAGTAAAAGATCAATTCTTTCACGTGCAGTTAATTTCCCTTTTTCATGTTGGGCTTTGATTCTATCTTGTCCCCCACCTTGTAATGCGATCTTGTTATTTTTAATAGACTTTTCAATCTTATCAGAATGCATAACGATATTCTAAAGCATGAGGGTTTCCTATATTAATTTAATTTGAAGATTCAAAATTAATCAAAATTTTACTATAATCAATAGATCATTGTTTATTTTTGAAATTTATGAGTTCAGGAGTGGAAATTTCTTGTTTACAAGTTTTTGATAAGAACTAAAAGCATCTTTTTCCTCACTACATTTCTTACATATACATAATTGAGATACATTTGGAATATCACAATTTTCTTGAAATTCACATTGTGGGCAACCAGCAGGAGAACCACACACAACGCACTGTAATTCATTTATCTGAGCACATTTTTCATGTTTGACACCCAATCCTTTTGCCCATAATCCTATTTCATTTACTGGGATTTTTTCATTACATACAATACATGTTCCTGGAAACTTCATAGGTATTTTTCTCCAGCTCATTGAATTAATTCCATCTCCTTTTCGATTACATCACCAAATGTTTCTTGTAATTCTAATTCTAGTGTTTTATTTTTAATACAAAATAAGACATAGGGTAAACAAATGGTAACAAAAGCACTAGACGACAAATGTAATTTTTTTGCCATTACAGACGATAATGATTTAATTTTTGCACCATCCCAACGAATTCTATTGAGTAAAGGCCATGATAGATTGTATTTAGTATATCTAATTCTATCATCATTTTGATATAATTTAATTAAGATATCATTAAGATAGCGTAATAATCTCCAATTCTGAGTTTTCATAATTTTCCCATAAATCATGTCAGCATCAGAAATTGTTTCTAGATATTTTGCAAGAGTGGGATTATCTAAATTACTTGTAACAATACTAGAATAAAATGCATTAATTTTTTCTCTAGGATTAATTTGCATAGAGTATAAAACACTTCGAGCTTCGTCAATTGAATTTGCTTTAAAGAATGCATTAACACCATCCTCAACATTAATTTTCTCAAAAGATGTTTCAGTTTGAGGATTAAACCCAGTTACTAAAGACTGTGTCAAATTAATCATAGAACGAATATCTCCACGAGATTTGGAAATAACTTTAATCAGAGTTCCTGGACTTAATTTTACATCTTCTTTTTTCAAAATATTTTCAAGATAAACTCGTAATAGTCTAGGCGGAATTCTTTTGAAAGAAATTGTTTTAACTACTTTTTTGATATTTTTCATTTTCTCCAAAGTGTCATCATTTGCTGCAATAACAATTGGCACTGTTGGTTCTTTCAAAATATCAACAAGTGCTGCAGCACCACCATAATCCCCACGACCATGTAATCCATCTACCTCATCGACAAAAATCATCGGAGTTCCCAAAACACTAACATTTCCCAAAACAGGCGTAAGAATTTCATTAATTCTTGATTTGCTTCGAACATCACTTGCATTAAGCCCAATCATATCATATCCAAATTGTTTAGCTACAAGAAAAGCCATAGTAGTTTTTCCAATTCCAGGAGGTCCAACTAGAAGAAGGGGTTTTGTTCCTTTCTTCCATTTTACAAACCACTCCATTATAGCAGTACGAGGTTCTTCATTTCCAACCATATCAGAAATAATCTGAGGTCGGTATTTTTCAGACCACATCAATTTTATCACTTGGGAAGTTTGGATTCAAACTCTGACCATTTGTTAGCCTTTTGTAATTTGTTAAACCAATATTGATTATAATGCTCTACAGTCAAGAACAAAAATTCTAAAAATTCTTTATGAGAGAATCCATCAGGTAGTAATTCAAGAGTAAGACGTGCATCTTGTAAATACAAATTACTTTTTTCTAAAGTTACATCAAATCCTTTTTTCACATCATTTGCCAACAAGGAATAGTATAGTGGCCAAGAAGGGATTTTGACAAATCCATTTTTAAGTGAATCTTCAATTTCATTTCCACATCCAACACCTTCAGCAGCTCTTGCCATTCCTAAATAGAAAATTTCACCTAATGGTCTTTCTGCCAACGCCATGTTTCTACCAGCAGTTCCCATTACTGCACGATATTTTTTGTAAGACAATGCCATGTCTTCTTCAGTGATTTCAGTTGGTTTTGATTTTAATTTCTCATCAAGATACTGTCCAATTCTAGCATCTTTGAATCCTTCTTCAAATTCTTTTAAAACTTGTTCACCACCTTTAGAAATTTTATTTCGAGCTAATTTTAAAATATATGGATTCATTAATTTGTAATCATCAAGAAAATCTAGATCTTCATCTTTGTCTACAATTCTATCCATTGGTTCACTAAGATCAATTGCCAAAATATGTCCCTCAACTACATCTTGTTTTAATTGAGGATCATTTCTTCCAGAATATTCTGCTGCAGCATCAAACAATCCATTAAAAACAGGGAAAGTCATTTTTACAAAATTAGAATTTAAAATTCTAAGAACTCTATCTTTTAGAACATCAAGATTTTCTAATTTTGATTTTATAGGCTCGATTTCAGAGGCATTTAAGATAATTTCAGTAGAACCTACCTCATTACCAAATGCCTGCTGAGTAGCGTTAGGATTTGTATCTGATTTTATTTCATTTAGAAGACCTTCGACAAATCTATTAGTAAAATTTGGAAATTCATTTTCTGTTTCTTCTTTATATTTTTTAAATAATTTGTAACCTTTTGATTTGAACAAACCCTGTTTGATAATTTGTTTACCAGGTTTTGTGCTCATTAATGCTTCTTTACTTACAACTGATTGATCTTTACCACTCACAAACATAATTTTCTTTGTTGTTATTTATGCTTTCAAATAAATATTTTGTCACTTAAATTACGATGAATTAGAAATCAGTTATGGAAATAATAGAAATTCTTCGTGAAGCTTCAAATAAAATTTATGAAAATGTAAAAGATCTTGCAGGGACTGAACAAGCTGCAGGAGATTTTGGAATAGGTGCAGGAGGAGATATTTCTAGAAATATAGACATTGTTGCTGAAAAAACTGTTCTTGATTATCTTAAAGAAATTAATTTTGAATGTGTTGTATTGGGAGAAGAATGTGGAAGAGTGGAATTATCAGACAATCCAAAAGGATTTGTAATAATGGATGCAATAGATGGTTCTGCAAATGCAGTACGAGGAGTTCCATTTTTTTGTAGTTCGTTAGCATTTGCAACTGAAAATAAACTTAGTTCAATTACTGATGGTGTTATTACAAATCTTTCAAATGGAGAAATGTATTGGGCATCAAAAAATAAAGGTGCATTTTTCAATGACAAACAAATTAAAGTTCATGATAAAGAACCAATCTACAAAATAGTTGGCATCAATACATCAGGTGCATCAATAGACTTGATGAAACGCTTACATCCAATATTTGAAAATCACAATCACACAAGACATTTTGGAGCAAATGCACTAGAAATGGCATTATTTGCAAGAGGATTAATGGATATTTTTATTGATTTAAGGGGCAAAATCAGAATACAGGATATTGCTGCAGGTTATCTAATTGTAAAAGAGGCAGGAGGATTACTAGTAGATGCTGATTTGAATCCACTTGATGCTGATCTCAGTTATTCTACAAGAGTATCTTTTATTGCAGCTGCTAATCAAAAAATTCTTGATGAAATAGTATCACAGATTAATCAGTAGAAATCACAAGAAAAAAACTGAATTTTTGGGATTAATTTATAGATAATTTGATACTATTGTATAATTACAGAGTTTTTTGAATCATTCCATAACAGAAATATATTTAACCAAAATCACAAATTAACTTCTTGTATGGTAAGTGAAACAAAGGCTAAAGTTGTTTATAGAGAATTACTAAAAGTAGATCTTGTAGTCTTACGATTAGTCCCAGAAAACGGAATGCCAAAATTTCAAACAGGGCAATTTCTAACAATTGGTGTTCCAATTCCTGCAGAAAAAAAAATTGTCAGACGAGCATATTCAATCGCATCCCATGCAGAAAATAAAGATTATTTTGAATTTGTAATTAGATGGGTGAGAAAACCACTTCCAGGCCGTGTTACAACTGAATTATTCTATGCAAGTGTAGGTGATGAAGTATATCTAGGAGATCCTACAGGAAATGCATTACAAATTAGTGATACATTACCTAATGGACAAAAAGATAACAGACGAATAATCTGTGTTGGTGGTGGAACAGGACTAGCACCATTTATTGCATTTGCAAAACACTTCCATGATGCAAATGACAAAAGAGAAGTGATTATTTTACATGGAGCAAGTTATGTTGATGAACTAAGTTACAAACGATTATTGACAGATTTAGAATTAGAAAGTGAAAAAGTAGGTAGAGATAAATGGAATTTTAGATATAGAGCAGCCATTAGTAGACCAAAAGAATACTTTAACAGATCATGGAATGGTCATACAGGTAGAGTAGAGTCATTTTTTAAACCTGATAAAAAAACCGGCATGTCACCAGTAGAAGAGATGGTAGGTGAGGAGATCACTCCAGATAATTCAATGATATACATTTGTGGATATCAAGGAACAATTGATGGTGTAATAGATTCAGTAGAATCAAAAGGTTTCGTAACTGAACATGACAAGAAAGATGATGGAAGTTTTGGAATCAAGTTTGAATCATACGGATAAAAAATACAAGAATTTGTGTTGATTTTATTTTTAGATATCAAAAATTAGTTGTGTAGATTAAACATACATGTTGATTTTTATATTAAGAGTATTTTTTTAATATATGGCAGAACTCAAGTGTAGAGATTACGGGTTTGAATGTGATTTTGTTTCTGCTGGAGAAATGGATGATGTAATTAAAAAATTTAGAGATCATACAGAGGAAGAACATGGAATAGATTATTCTAAAGAAGCAGTCATGCAGTTTCTCTTAAGAAAACAGTGATTATAATAAAATCAAGCGTCGAATCGCGTCATTCTGATTGACAAAACTGGGAGTTCTTTTTCAATGATTTTTTCAACTGCAGGAACAATACCAGTTCTAGATTTTACATTCTCTTCAAAAATTTCAAAAACTTGATCTCTAAACAATAATTTAATTCCCGGAAGTGCAGTAATTCCTTCATCAACAGTTCTAGGATCGGATAAATCTAAAATTAGTGTGCCTTTTTTCTTTTCTGCCATAACTACTCTAATGCTATCATATGTAATCAAGAAATAGTCAGATGTAGTTGCAACTAAAATAATATCATATTTATCAAAACCAGCTAAAACATCATTAAAGTCAACAGGAGTTCCGCTCAAAATTGTTGAAAAGCCAGTAGCACGCTCAAGAGATCTACTTGTAACATCAAAAGAAACCCCTCTTTTGTTCAAAGTTTTTGCAACCATGGCTGCAGCCTCGCCAGTTCCAATTAGCAATACTTTTTTCTTTGAATCAAGTCCTGCTTTTTCATCTACAAGTTTTATTGCAACATCTCCAAGAGAAACCACATCTTTTGCAATACCAGTAGTATCCCTCATTCTAATGGCCAATCTAATTACACTATCAAATAATTTATTGAGAATTTTACCTGTTAAACCACTACTTTTTGCCTTTGCTAATGATAATACAATCTCATCAAATATTTCTTGTTTTCCAACAACAACAGAATCTAATCCAGATGCTAAACGCAATAAATGAAGATACACATCATCTCCCTTGTATACTTCAAGGGTTTGATCAAAATGATCAATATCTATTTGTTCTAATGTAGATAGAGATACCCAAGTATTTTTTATTTTATTTAACACAAGAGCTTTTCCTTCTGATCTTCGTGCATCAGGAGAATCTTCTGATTCAGTATTACTTACTGTAAAAATTTCAACTCTACTTGCAGTTTGAATAATAATACATTCATCTACGCCAGGAATTTTTTTAAATTCTTCACAAGCTACTTGTACATCTTTGAAAGTAAATTTAGATAATGTATGTAATGGAATATTTTTGAAGGTTACTCTTGCATTCATTACATCAAAATTAACTTGACTCAAACCATATCACCATTAAGAAATTTTACTTCGTCCACCTTTAGCAGTTCTGAAAACATTCATTCCAATGTAAAAATTTTCATGTATTGATTCTAAATATTTAATATCATTTGCAGCATTAAGGATTTCTTTTTCAGTGGATTCAGGATCATTTTTTAGTTTTTCAAAGTTTGATTTGGATTCATCTAAAAAGTCATTAACTCCACGTTCATAATTTGACATGCCCTTAAACTCTGGGCTTAAAACATCTTCAGGAACATATGCAGGGGTTTGATCTTTTGGAGTTTCTGCTGTTCTTGTAAGAGATGCTTGTTGTTCAGGTGTGAGAATTGGTCGAGGGAATCTATCTTTTTTATCTAAAAAGAATTCTGGTTCACCCATATCTCGTCTGAAAATTTCTTCGCCTTGTCGCTTGAAAGTAAAAACAGATTTTTTTGCAGTTTCTGCTTTAACTTCATTTGTAATTGCTTTGTATTCTGCTTCTGCTGCAGATTCTGCTTCTGCTTTTGCTGCTTTTGCTTTGGCAATTGCTTCGGCAACTGCTGCTTCTGCTTCTTCTGCTATTTTAGATGCAGCTTCTGCTTTTGCTGCGGCATCCATTGCTAAATTTGATTCATCAGCAGCCTTAACTGATTCTTTTTTTTCAGTTTCTTTTGTTGATGGTTTTTCTGATGCTGAATTTTCACTGGTTTTTACTTTTTCAGAATCTTTTTTCTCTTCAGACATCAAAAATCACTGAGATTGCCCGAATTTTAATATTTTTGTAAGAGAAAAATCTGTTTTTTCCATCTCATTACTAAAATAGATACGATATGACCCTAATCGATCAATAAAAATAATTTTCAAATAAATGAATTTAAAGAAATAATGGCGCCCTCGGCGGGATTTGAACACGCGTCTCAACCGTGACAGGGTCGAATTCTAGACCAGACTATACTACAAGGGCACAAGTAGAGTGAATTGAAATGCCAGATTAAAAGTTTCGGTCACAACAAAAAAATTTGTAAAAGACTAAATTATACGCGTGAAACATTTTTCATGAGGGTCTATGGCGCAGCCAGGTAGCGCACCGGACTTTTAATCCGGTTGTCTAGGGTCCGAATCCCTATAGACCCGCTACTTTTCTTTATCTTATCTATTTGATAATCTCATTGATTTGTTTCATAAAGGATTCAATAGAGGAATTGATCTTGTTTTCTCTTTCAGCAATATTTGCCCTATACTGATTAATCATTTGAATTCTATTAGAAATCATCCTTTTTTGTTCATCATAGCCTGAAGAGCCATATGATTTTCTATCTTGTAAAGATGAGACAACTGTAGTTGTAGAAATAATTTTTGAGACAATTTTTGGATCAACTTTAGTGTTAACTACAGATTTTTTTATTTCTGAGAAAGTTAATTTTGAAAGAGGTTTTTTTGATTGGTGAGCTAACTGAACTAAAATACCTGAAATTTTATGAGTTACTCGAAAAGGAATTCCTTCTTTAACTAATTTTTCAGCAATATCAAGTGCAATAAGATTACTTGATTCGGTTACTTTTTTCATTTGTTTTTCATTTACTTTCAAAGTAAGAAGAATTGATTTTAAAATTAATAATGCACTAATAGAAATTTTTGAGGTAGACCAAATAGATGATTTAATTTGTTGTAAATCACGTCCATAACCTGTTGCTAGTCCTTTGATAGTAGTTAGAATGGCAGTTAGATTTCCAATTACTTCAGCAGTTTTACCTCTAGTCAATTCTAAAATATCAGGATTTTTCTTTTGTGGCATTACACTTGATGGAGATGTAAATTCATCAGCAAGTTCAATAAAAGAAAATTCAGAGGTAGACCAAATTACAAAATCTTCTGAAATTTTACTTAGATTAGTCATCAAAATTGAAATCATTGCAACGTACTCTGCTACAAAATCACGTGTACTTGTTGCATCAATTGAGTTCTCAACAACACCATCAAAACCTAACATCTTTGCAGTACTATGTCTGTCAATTGGAATGCTAGTTCCGCCAACAGGTCCTGCACCAAGTGGACTTTGGTTAACTCGTTGAAATGTTCCATAGAGTCTTTCAAAATCTCTAGACAATGCATCGGCATGAGCTAAAAGATAATGAGAAAATAAACCAGCTTGAGCTTGTTGAAGATGAGTATAAAGGGGCATGATTGTTTTTTGATGGTTTTTAGCCACAGAAACAAGGGATTCTATAGTATCTAGTATACAATTACAAATTATGTTAATATCATCTCGAATTTTCATTCTAATATCTAAAACAACCTGATCGTTTCTTGATCTTGCAGTATGCATTTTTCCTCCACTTGCCATACCGGCTTTTTTGATTACAAGGGATTCAATTAATTCATGAATATCTTCGGCGCCTGATGATAAATCAAATTTTTCTTTTTTTAAATTTTCTAAAGCAGACAAAATTTTTTTTGCATCATTTTTTGTAATGATATCATTTTGAAATAGCATCAACGAATGTGCTTGACTACCAAGAATATCATACATTGCAATTTCAGAATCATCATTAATTGATGAAACATAATCTAAAGTAATATCATTCAAATCAGTACCAAGACGTGACCGATACATTACCTAAGGTTCTAGAATGGTTATATATAGCATCGACGCTTTTTCGGACATGAGTCAAGACATTAAAAAAATGCGAGTAAAAATATTCGATGAATTATCAAAGATAGTAGATCCAGAAATTAACACATCAATTGTTGAATTGGAATTAATTGATGAAGTTGATATCAAAGACAGTAATGTCAAAGTAGATTTACATCTTACCAGTCCATTTTGTCCAGCAGTATTTGGTTTTAAGATTTGTCAAGATGTCCACGATAATTTATTTAATGTGGATGGAGTTGATGATGTTAAAGTAAATGTAACAAACCACTTTATGGCAGAACAGATTAACACTCAAGTAAACAATAGTCCAAAACCAAAAAAACTAGGTTAACTTTTAAAACCTAACAAATATCCTCTAAGGAGTTGAATTCCCATAGCAGGGTCAACACCTTTTGGACATACTTGACTACAAGAGCCAGCAAAATGACATCTCCATATACCATGAGATTCATCAATAATTTTGAGTCGAGAATCTTTTCCCTTATCTCTACTATCTGCAACATATCGGTATGCCTGAGCTAATGCCTGAGGCCCTACAAAGGAAGAATCTGTTGCCATAGTAGGGCATGCTGAATTACATAAACCACATTTGATACAATTAGCAAATTGGATGTACTGTTCTACTTCTTCAGGGGTTTGTAAAAATTCTCGTTCGTCAGTTTCAAGTTCTGTATCATCTCGAATAAGATATGGTTTAATTTTTTGATGAGTGTCAAATAATCTTTCAAACTTTACTGCCAAATCACGAATTATTGGAAAATTATTCATAGGTTCAACTGTAATAACATTTGAATTTAATTCACTAATTTTTGTAAAACATGCTAATCTTGGTTTTCCGTTAATCATCATTCCACATGAACCACATGTTGCTTGTCTACAAGAGTAACGAACTGCTACTGAATGATCAAAGTATTTTTTGACTTCAAGAATTGCTTCAAGAACTGTTGTCCACTTTTCATATGGAACAGTAAATTCCATAAACTTGCTTGAATCATCATGTTCAGGATTATATCTAAAAATTTTTAGTGTGATTGATTTTGAAGAGGGAACTGGAGTAGATATCGGTTCTTCTGCAATATGAGATACTAGTGCCATCCTCTATGTCATCCCCATGTTAGTTCTAATAATTGTATTTGAACCATATGCTATTAAACCAAACATTGCAACTAGGCAACCATAAGAAACAGCTTTCTCATACATTCTCCCTTGCTTTAGTTCTAACAGAATTACTCTTAGTCCATTAAATCCATGAACTGCAAGTAAAATGAGAATCAATTCCAACATTGCAGCATATGGTATAAATTTGTAATTAGCAAGTACGTTTTCATATTCTAAGGATTCTGCAAATCCTGTTGTGAGACGCATCAAAATGTGTACTGCCACTAGTGCAACTGCTGCCAAAGCAGTCCCATAGTGAATTTTCATTATTGTGCTTTCTCTCATATTACTCACCAAACATTACCGCCAAACCATACATCATTGCTACTGCCGCAAGAACAATTGCAGAATAGATACCTATTTTGTGTCTATAGTTTTGTGATGCTGGGTCATATGGATAATCAGGTCTTGCAGGTTTTCCTACACCAACTCCCCCATGTCCCAACATTACTCTAACTCCATTAACAGTATGAAATACACACATTCCAATTACAATTGCCAAAAAGATATGCCCTCCAGTAGTTTGAGTTAACTCTAAAAATTCATTCCATCCTACTTGACCTCGTAAAATATTACTTGTTTCATAAATATGAGCCACAAAATATGCCAACAAACCTAATCCACTTAATCGCATTAACAGATATGCTACTCTTTCAATTCCATATCTACGAGGATTGGCCATTCCACCAATGCCTTCTTTATTTTCATCGTTAGTCATCTAATATTTTCTCTCCACTGGCGGATACTTAGTGATTGTTACAGGATGTGTTTTCATTATTGGTTTATTTGGATCATAGTATGCAAGGGTATGATGTAAAAAGTTTGCATCATCTCTATTTGGATAATCAGTTCTTGCATGAGCTCCACGTGATTCTTTCCTGTTAATTGCACCAATTAAAACAATCTCGGCTACTCTAAACATAGAGTCAAGTTCCATTACGTTTGAAAAATTAGTATTGTATTCTTTTGCTTTATCATCAACATGTTTCCAAGTTTGTTTTTTTAGCTCACGAATTTTTTTAAGCCCATCAACAAGATCAGTTTCATTTCGATAAACATAGGCTTTGTCATTCATTGTATCAGTTAGTTGTTGTCTGATTTCATATGGATTAACATCGCCAGATCCTCTAAAAATTCCGTCATAGATTCTCTTTTCTTCTGCTACAACTAAATGATGAGGCCAAGGACTAGATTGTATATTTTTTTGAATATATTCTGCGGCTAGCTCACCAGTGATTTTCCCCCAAACAATACATTCGGAAGTGGAATTTGCGCCTAAACGATTTGATCCATGTACACTATTACAAGCAGCCTCACCTGCAGCCCAAACACCTTGTATTTCTGTTGCACCATCAATATCAGTATGAATTCCACCCATCATATAATGACATACAGGTCTAACATCAAGCATTTCTTTTGCAGGATCAATTCCAGAAAACTTGATTGATATTTCTCTAATTCCCCCTAATTTTTCTTTAATTTTTTCATCACCAATATGTCTTAAATCAAGTTTCATACAATCAACTCCAGTTTCATGTTTGAATCCATTCCCTTCTTGAATTTCAGTCATGATTGATCTTGATACAATATCACGTGGAGCTAATTCCATTGTACTTGCAGCATATTTTTTCATAAATCGTTCACCTTTATTGTTAAGAAGGAAAGCTCCTTCGCCTCTTGCACCTTCTGTGATCAAAATTCCAGATGGTAAAATTCCTGTAGGATGAAATTGTACAAACTCCATATCTTTTAGGGCCATACCAGCACGATATCCCATATCCAAACCATCAGGAGTTGAAGATAATGCATAAGTTGAAAAGCTATACAATCTACCTGCACCACCAGTTGCAATGATGAGAGCTTTTCCTTTAATTGTGTAAAATGTTCCTGATGATAATTCTATTGCAGTAAGTCCCATGAATCGTTTCCCATCATGAATAATTGATGTTGCAAACCATTCGTTAAGATATTCAATATTTTCATATTTTTGACAAGTGTCATACAGTGTTTGCATTTCAAAGAAACCAACTTTGTCTGATGCATACGTTGCTCTTGGAAAACTATAACCACCAAAATTTCTTTGATCAATTCTTCCGTCAGGTCGTCTAGACCATGGCATTCCCCAATGATCTAATTGATGTATTTCTTTTGGCATTTCAACACAAAGTCTTTCTGCAACATCTTGGTCTGCAAGAAAATCACTTCCCTTTACAGTATCATAAATATGAGATTCAATTGTATCTCCTTCTTCTTCAAAAAGTACTGCAGCAGTTCCACCTTCTGCAGAAACAGAATGAGAACGCATAACTTGTACTTTAGAAACAACACCAATTTTGAGATGGGGTCCTTTTTTTGCAGCAGCAATTGCTGCTCTTAATCCAGCAAGACCAGAACCACAAATAATTAAATCAAAATTAAGTGAATCAACCATTTTTCAGACAAACTTGCTTTGGGTGGGATAAATATGTAGTAATTGCTAGGCATGATCCACAATATTGAAATATATCACTAGTGATATTACTAGTGATGATTTCAGAGTGGTTTCAGAGAGTTGGAAGTTCTGTACCAAGAGGGTTCTCAAGGTATTTCATTTTAGAATTATTGAAGAAAAAGGCCCATACTGGAAAAGAAATTATCAATTATGCAGTAGAACAAAGTAACGGGATTTGGAAGCCATCTCCAGGATTAATCTATCCTTTGTTAGGTAGATTACTGGATGAAGGACTAATTGAGGAAACAAAAGATGGTAGATATCAATTAACGAAAAAAGGTGCAGAAACCGCACAAGATGTAGATAAAGTTAATGAAATTGTGAAAAAACAACTGGATGTTTTATTTAGATTGGGAAATGTAGGAAGATTTGTCGCAATTGATATTTTAGAAAAAATTTCAACAATGGGATCTATCTTGAGTTCAAATTTTGCAAATTTGACTGAAGATGAAACGAAAAAATACAAAGAATTTTTGGAATTGGAATTAAAAAAAATTCAAGATAAAGATGTAAAGAAGAAGGGTAAGGAAATAAAAATAGAATAATTGAGAAATTATTCAAAAAGAACCATATCAAAGGGAAAATATAATTTATAATGAAAATCATTTAAAATCATAAATAATTCAGATAAAGTACACAATTATGAAAAATTTAAAATCGATGTTAAAATCAAAAAAACCTTTAGTTATTCCAGGAGTATATGATGCACTTGGTGCAAAAATTGCTCAAAAAGTTGGATTTGATGCAATGTTCCAAACAGGTTATGGGACATCTGCAACCCTATTTGGAATGCCGGATTTTGGATTTGTTGGAGCAGCAGAAACTGTAGATAATGCAAGACGCATATGTAGAGCAGTGTCAGTTCCAGTAATTGTTGATGCGGATACAGGGTATGGAAATGCATTAAGTGTATGGAAATTAGTAAAGGAATTAGAATCAGCAGGGGCTGCTGGAATTTTTCTAGAAGATCAAAAATGGCCAAAGAGATGTGGACATATGCAAGGAAAAGAAGTAGTTCCACAAGAAGAATATACAGAAAAATTATCTGCTGCAATTGATGCACGAGAAAATAAAGACTTCATAATTGTTGCAAGAACTGATGCAAGAGCTACTGAAGGATTAGATGCAGCCATTGAACGAGGAAAACAAAATAAAAAAACAGGAGCTGATGCGGTATTTGTGGAAGCTCCAAGATCATTAGATGAAATGAAAAAAATTGGAAAAGAAATCAATGCACCATTAGTTGCAAACATGATTGAGGGAGGAGCCACACCGTTAAGTTCTGCTGAAACATTAAACAAAATGGGATTTAAAATAATTCTATATCCTCTATCTGTATTATATGCAAATACATTTGCAACAATGAATATTCTAAAAGAATTAAAAAAATCAGGCGAAACAACAAAGTATAAACAAAAAGTGGTAAATTTTGATCAGTTCAATGATTTGGTGGAACTGGCAAAGTTTAGAAAAATGGAAAAAAAGTATGGGTTTTCAAAAATTAAGTAAAAGAAAGGATATAGAGTAAAGATTAACTGTTTAGGGCTCTCTCTATTTTAATTTCAATTGTTGAAACATTTCTTGTTCTACCGTCTTGTGACTCTAATGCTTCTGAATCAATTTTTATTTCACCAATAGTATAGCCTGCATTTTCTGTTTTTCGTGCAATGATTTGAGCTACATCTACAGCACGACCAATACTCATACCTCGAGCTTTGATGCTGACGGATGGTAAGTTTGCCAATTGAATTAGCGTTGATGTTACATAAGCCATCAATGGTTTCTTACCAATGAATACGGTGTCTCTGGTTTCATTTGACATGCTAATTTTGGTATTTAAGGTTAATTTAAAGCTAAATGGATTTTTTTGAACATAATCAAAAATAAATGAAAAATTTGAACTATTATTAACTATAAAAGATGATTTTATTTGGAATTGGAAAATATTTCAAAAGTTTTAGAAACAGGTAGTAGTGAGGAAAAAATCAAAATTTTAGAAAGTTTAGAAAATATTAAGAATCCTGAATTTTTAGAAAAAATAATTTCAAAATTAGATGATGATGATATTCAAGTGAGGGGGGAAGCATTTAGTACACTTGTATTAAATGAGAATAAAATTTCAAAATTTTTAATTAAAAGTTTGAAGTCTACAAATAAAAATATCAGAGGTTTTACATCACTGATATTAGCAAATAGAAATGAAACATCATCTATTCCAGATATTATAAAACTCGTAAAAGATGAACGGTCCATGGTAAGATCATGTGCTATTGGAGCATTAGGACATCTCAAAGCTCAAGAAGCAAAAGAGATTATTGTACAATCACTTTTTGATTCAGATTTGGAAGTAAAAAAAAGTGCTCTTCAATCGCTCATTGATCTAAATATTACAATTTCAGAAGATAAAATAAATAAAATAATTACAGAAGGGGATATTGAAATTGAGAAATTATTAATTAAATTAAAAAAATAAGGTGGACCGGAAGGGATTTGAACCCTTGATCCGATGCATGCCATGCACCTATCCTACCAGACTAGACGACCGGCCCATATCAGAATTCTGATTGATATGAATTTCTCAAATTGGTTATTAACGTTTAGCGATTAAAATGAGAATAAATGTATGAAATTAACACAATATATTTAACCATGATAATCTTGATTCAATCGTCGCCATGGTAGTAGATAACAAAGCAACCATCACCTATGTTCAATTATTAAAAGAAGATCTTGTCATAATGAGAATGGTTCCAAATGATGGTCCTGTTCCAGATTATAAAGCAGGTCAGTTTATCACACTAGGATTAACAAATCCTGCAGATGGTGGAAAAATTGTTAGACGTGCATATTCAATTGCATCACATCCAGAAAATAGAGATTACATTGAGATAGTTGTCAGATGGGTAAGAAAACCACTTCCAGGTAGATTAACCACACAAATATTTAATGCAAAAGAAGGAGATGAAATTCTTTGGTTAAAACCAACAGGTAGAGCATTATTAATTAATGAAGAATTATCAAATGGTGAAAAAGATACCAGAAGGATAATTTGTATAGGTGGAGGTACAGGTCTTGCACCATTTGTAAGTTTTGCACAGCATTTTCATGATACAAATGATAAACGAGAAATTATAATTTTACATGGTGCAAGTTACATTGATGAATTAAGTTACAAGGATTTGTTAACTAGCCTTGAAAATGAAAGTATTGAAAGAGGTAAAGATGAATGGAATTTCACATATAGAGCTGCAATCAGTAGACCTCAAGAATGGTTTAACAGATCATGGGCAGGTCAAGTTGGAAGAGTTGAAACATTCCTAAGACCAAGAGATGGTGGAATGTCACCATTAGAAGAATTAATTGGTGATAAAATTACCAAAGAAAATACAATGTTGTATGTTTGTGGTTGGCAAGGAACAATTGATGGTGTAATGGACTTTTTAAACCCATTAGGTTTTGCTACAGAACATGACAAACGAGAAGATGGAAGTTTTGAAATCAAATACGAATCATACGGATAAAATTTTATTAAAATCAATCATTGAAATATGAGAATTATTGAGTTAATCTAATTGATTACTGCACTATATCTAGCACATCTTAATCCAGTGACAAATGCTCATGTAGAAATAATTAATGATTTGAAAAAGAAAGCAGATGTTGTCAAAGTTATGCCAGTAGTTTTCAAATTCGAGGATAGAGAAATCAATAGTAAAAGTTTCCCATTTAATTTTGAATCAAGAAAGAAAATGATAGAATCAGTCTTTGGTGATTCAATTAAAATTACTGAGGATTATGCATTTTATGCCCCATTTAAAAAATATCTACCACCATTAATCAGACGAAAATCATGGAAATTAAGAAAACAAATTCTTGATGGAGTTGATGGTAAATTTTTTTCATATACTGGAGACAAAGCTGAAGGGTATATGTTAAAAATTTACAGATTAAAGCCAAAAATCGGTAAGAGGAAATCGCTTTCTGCAACATCAGTCAAAGAAAAATTATATGATGCCGCACTAGGTGGAAAAGATTCATGGAAAGAAGATGTGCCAGAAAGTGTAGCCAAAGTAATTGAAGATGAATGGGAAACAGTTGAGAAATTTGCAAATACAGAAGATCAAACTAGAAGAGTTGTAGGAATGAAATTTCCCAAAGAAGGCTATTCTAAATAAATAGAGATTAATACACATTCAATAAAATTTTCCTATGACACTTCCACTCTCAAAATATGTATGGTTTGACAAAAAATATGTCTTGACAGAAAAAGCCAAAGTTCCAATTACAACTCATGCAATTCATTATGGAACATCAATTTTTGAAGGAATTAGAGCATATTGGAATGGAAAAAATTTACATGTGTTTAGATTAGATGAACATGTAAAGAGATTCAGAAGATCAGGACAGTATTACAATATTTCATTAAATTATTCTGATAAGATTATTTCAGATGCAATAATTGGAATTTGTAAAAAAAATAATATAAAAAAATCATGTTACATAAGACCATTTTATTTTATTGGAGATTATGGAATTAATCTACATGTAACTGAAAAAGCTCCAACACATGTTGCAATTTTCACTTTTCCATTTGGAGATTTATTTAACAAAAATGGAATTACTGCAGGAGTGGTATCATGGAGAAAGTTCTCAGATATGTCCACCCCAACACAAGCCAAGATGGGTGGGAATTATCTAAATTCCATAATTGCAACTCAAGAAGCAAAAAGAAATGGATTTGATGAGGCAATTTTACTTGATCATAACGGAAACGTTAGTGAAGCACCAGGAGAAAATATTTTCATTGTTAGGGATGGACAATTACTAACCCCATCTCTTGCATCATCAGCTCTTGAAGGAATTACTCGTGATGCTATAATTAAAATTGCAAAAGATTTGGATATTGATTTTATTGAACGTGACATTTCACGAAGTGAATTAATAATTTCAGATGAAATCTTTCTAACAGGTACAGCAGCAGAAATTACCCCAATCATATCAATGGATTCAAAAAAAATAGGTAATGGTAAACCAGGAAGTATCACAAAGAAAATGATGCAAGAATACTCAGACATTGTAATGAATAAAAATGATGACTATGCTCAATGGTTAACGTCGGTGTATTAGATGAAAATCGTTCAAATCGGAACTGGTGGATGGGGGAAAAATCACACTAGAGTGTTATCGGAATTAGGAGTACTAGTTGCTGTTTGTGATGCTGATTCTCAAAAAAGTAAAGAATACGGTGAAAAATTTTCTGTAAATCATTATGAATCACTAGATGAGTTATTGTCATCAGAAGAATTTGATGGAGCGTTTGTTGTTACCCCTACATCTACACATACAGAAATTGCAAAAAAATTGCTAGAGTCAAAAAAACATGTATTTGTAGAAAAACCAATGACATACAAATCAGAAGATGGTGAAAAACTAGCAAAACTTGCAGAAAAAAACAAAGTGATTCTCACATGTGGATATATTGAGAGATTTAATCCTGCAGTGGATGTTGTAAAAAAAATTGTCAAAGAAAAAAAGTTTGGTGATTTAGTAATGCTTGAATTTCATCGAGAAAATAGAATGCCTCTGCACATCAAAGATGTTGGAATAATTTATGATACTTCAGTTCATGACATTGACACTGCAAACTGGTTGTTTGATGATATGCCAAATGTAGTATTTGCAAGAGCAGGTAGAATAAAACACGAGCATGAAGATTTTGCAAGCATTATGCTCGGATACAAAAATGACAAAGTTGCAATAATTTCATCAAACTGGATTACTCCAAAAAGAGTTAGAAAATTCAATGCAGTATGTACAGATGCTATTATTTCATCTGATTTTATCACTCAAGAAATAATTGTAGAGAAAAGTGAAAATTCAGAAACTATTCAAAATGAGAAACAAGAGCCACTATTACTTGAAATCCAAAGTTTTCTTGGTGCAATTGAAGGTAAAAACGAGTTAATAGTAACATCCCAACAAGCAGTAAATGTAACAAAAATTGCTGAAGCTGCACTTTTATCTAGTCAAAAAGGCATTCCAATCTATCTGGATCTAAAATGAACAAAACAATGATGGATATTTTGGCATGTCCAATTGACAAAAATCATCCTTTAGAATTATTTGAAATTAATGAAAAAGACAACATAGTCTCAGAAGGTGCATTATTTTGTTTGAAATGTTCTAGATTTTTTCCAATAATTGAAGAAATTCCCATAATGCTTCCAGATGAACTAAGAGATAAAAAACAAGAAATGGAATTTCTCAAAAAATACAAAGATACATTGCCTGAAAAAATTATTACAAAGGCAAACCCATGGCATCTGTAAGATAATGGTTACAAATTTTATTTCCGAAAAAGCAAAAATCGGTCAAAATGTTCAGATTTGGCATTTCTCATATATTGGCGATGATGTAGAAATTGGAGACAATGTCAAAATTGGTTCTCTTGTCCATATTGATTATGATGTAAAGATTGGAGAAAATACAAAAATTGAAGGTCAGGCATACATTCCACCACTTTCAAGAATTGGAAAAAATGTATTCATAGGTCCTGCTGCAGTTTTAACAAATGATCCATATCCAATGTGTGATAAAATGATTGGAGTTACTATAGAAGATAATGCAATAGTTGGTGCACGTGCGGTAATCAAAGCAGGAGTTATTGTTGGAAAGAATAGTGTTGTTGCAATGGGTGCAGTTGTGACAAAGAATGTTCCAGAAAATGTTGTAGTTGTGGGTTCTCCTGCAACCATTAGATTCAGTAGAGAAGAATACGATAAAAAACAAAGAAAGTGGAAAGAGAGTTAGAATTTTATTTCTTTTCTAAAGATCCAGTTTTTCAATTTTAATAAAATTAAAATCCATATCACTACTAAAACTAGAGCAATCAATACTTTTATTCCTGATGCAAGTATCCAATGAAATTCTCCAAACTGTTGAATTGTAAATGGGCCCAAAATTGTCACCATAATTCCACCACCAACTAGAATTAAAATCCACATTCCAAACAAAAATCCGTAAATAGTAGACTTCAAAAAGTGACCCCCATCAAAAATGCAGTGATAATTGCCAAAATTCCTGAAAATATAGTAAGCTTAAAGATTGCATACCCAACTTGTTTTTCAGATAATGGGCCTCCTGCAAGAATTAGTCGTACCAGAGTTATGGGTGCTGATTTGTCACTAGTTGCCCTTAATCTGAAATCATCAGTGTGATCTACTGGCTTTCCTTTGATTTGTCTGTGCTCTACTATTTTTTTTACACTTGATAGGAACAAAAATGAGTTTATCACTGCAGGTAATAGTGCAACTGCTGCTATAATTTCTACACCTCCAACAATTGCAATAGCACCATACATTGCACCCAAAGTTAAAGCTCCAGAATCTCCAGGAAAAATTTTACTTGGAATTTTATGATACTTGTAAAACGCCAATGAAACAAATCCTAAGGGTAAACTAACTATTGCAATTTCATAATTTTGTACAATAAACAAGCAAATTGATAATGAGAAACTTGCAATCACCATAAAACCACTAGCAACTCCATTTAGAACATCAATTGAATTAATTGTATTTCCAGTAATTGGAATCATAAAAATTATCAATGCAAGATATAGTACTGGAATTTGAACTGCACCAAATATTGGGAATGCTAAATCTGAATTATATGCACCAAGTGCAATTATTGGGATGGCAGCTATTGCCAATGCAACAGGTTTGAACCAACCACCCATGACTTTTCTATCATCAACATATCCAATTGCAAATGCAGCACTAGTTGTAATTATTATTGCAAGAATTTCATTCATCTGTAAAAATGCATAAAGAACCATTTCTGACGCAATGATTCCAACAATTAATGCAAGTCCACCAGGTCTTGCCACCATTACATCTTCTTTTTTGTTCATGTCTTTGACTACCATGTTTCTTTTTTCTAGAAATTTGATTAGCGGTGGAGTCATAACAAATACTAGAAAAAATGCAACAAAACAAGAAACTATTGCTGGAATAATTAATTCTGTCAATATCTAACCTTCCGTAATTCTGACTTTATGTTATCTGCAATGGTTGAACCAATTTTATCTATTTCGGCTAATTTGTTTACAGGAATTTTTGCCAAATCATCTAAATTCTTTATTTTGTGTTTGTACAAAATCCTAGCCCTAACTCTTCCTATTCCTTTTACCCGAACTAAATCAAGTAATTCTTCCCTAATTCCATAAACTATTCTCTTCCTAAGATCATCTAATTCTTCAAGCAAATCTGCCCGCTCTACATGCTTTGATATCTCTCTCAGACAATATGAAAGCCAGTTTGCCATTTCAGCCATCCTATGCATATCTCCAGACTCTATTGAAAGGCTATCAGATAGGGATAGTTCTGAGGACTCTGTAATCCATGCCTGCAAAGCTAAAAGACTCCTTGAGCAGTCATATTCAGAAATTGGTTCAAGTAACTCCGAGGAATGATTCTCAATTAGTAGACTTGCTGATTCATAATCCTTGTTTCGAAGTGAGAATTTTGGGAAAAATTCTTCACAATTTGAAATTAGATGCAAGAATCCAAATGTATGCTTTCTGTCCTGAGAGACATTTTCAACAGCGTCTCTAAAATGAGTTGCAGTTAGTGGATCAATGTAAAGCATTGATGTCTTTTTTCCAAATTCTGTTGCAGCGAATCGTTCACCTTTTTTAATAATCAAGGATTCACTTGAAAGAAAACGCAATGAAATATCAATTGCAAATTTTATAGTAGGTTTTCTTGATTGCAATCCTCCCAATGTTTGTAAAAAGAATTCTAAAATTTCATCTTTTTTAATTCCAGGATGTGTAACTACAACACTAAGAATATGAGTTCTCAATGATTTGTCATCAGTTATTTTTGAAATGATTGGTTCTGGTTCTCCATTAATGTAGTGTTCAGTTAATTCCTCAACATTTCCAGATCCAACAATTATTGATTCCCCATAATCATCATATTGTGGTCGTCCTGCTCGCCCACAAAGTTGTTTGTATTCTAGTATGCTAATTGGCATATTTCTTCCAATTTTGGCATTATATCGATTAATATTTGAAATAACAACTCTTCTTGCTGGAAGATTGACACCAGCAGCTAATGTTGGAGTAGATGATAATAGTTTGATTGTGCCATTACGAAATTCTTTTTCAATAATTTCTCTACAGTTTTGATTTAGTCCTGCATGATGAAATGCAACTCCCTTTTTTACAAGAGTTGCTAATGTCTTAACAATTTCTGTATGCTCATTTTGAGATAGAATCTTTTTTGAGGTTTTTTCTAATTCTTTTAGATCATTTTTTTCAAGCAGCTGAGAAATTACATCTGCTGCTTTTGTTGCAAGAGATTTTGAGCGAGTTCTAGTTTCTGCAAAAACTAGTGATTGGCCGCCCTGCATTACTGATTGTACGCCTAAATCAATAGGTGTTCCACGTAAAGTACGCTCAACTTCAAAAATTGTTCCATCATTCATAGTAACTTGACCTCCATCACATACACCCTCAGAAAGGGGAACAGGTCTCCAGTCATTTTTTACTAGTGTACAATCAAGCCAATTTGCAATTTCATCAGAATTGGTAATCGTTGCACTAAGACCTACAATTTGTGGTTTTGAATCTAATAATTTTAGTTGTGTTAGAATCATCTCAAGTGTTGGACCTCTATTTTCATCTCCAATCAAATGTATCTCATCAGAAATTACTAGACCAATTTCATCAATCCATTCAGCACCATGTCGAATTATTGAATCCATTTTCTCATTAGTTAAAATCAAAATGTTACTTTTCTCTAAATTTTTTTCAATGTTTTCAAAGTCTCCAGTTGAAATTCCAACTTTGATTTTGTTATCCAATGCAATTTTTTCTAATTTTTTAAATTCTGTAAATTTTTCAGCAGCCAATGCACGTAAAGGACTAAGATAAACTACCTTCCCATTATTTTTAGAGAGATAGCTAAACATTGCAAGCATTGCAATCAATGTCTTGCCACTTGCAGTAGGTGCTGAAACTAGAATACTTTTTCCATCTAATAATCCAGACTTTACACTATCTGCTTGTGGTGGAAATAATTTTTCAAAACCTTGAGATTTTAAAAATTCAATTGCAGAGTCTGGAAGATCTAATTTCTCTATTTTCATACGCGGTTATAATGACCGGGTTTTGATTCATAAATAGATGCTTCTCTGAGCATTCTTCGGATATAGTTTCTTGCATCATCTTGAGAGAATTTTTCACTCTTTTCAAGTTCTTGGATGAATGTTTTTTCTTCCACTGGAACTTTGTTATCACCTTCAAGACCTTTGAGAACATCCATGAATAATTGCATCTTTGATACCTCACTTCTTGGCTTTCCTTGTAGTACTCCCAAGTCTACTTTTCCAGTATTCACATCAACTCCTGCATCCTGAAGCATGCTCTGAATAAGGAAAATTGCACGCTCAGCATCTTCCTCTTCTACCTTGTCTTTCATGAGTAATCGTGCTCTGGCAGTAGCTAGTCGTATAATTCCTTCCAATTGTCTGGGGGTAACTGTAATCATATCTTCTGATTCAACATTTCTCATCTGCAAATAGTAATCAAGAATCTTTTCTTCAGCTTCCTTTGTTAAATCAGGAACTCCACGTCTTGCATATGACAAATATTTTGTAAGTAAATCTACATCAATTACAGATTTTTTGTCGGTTCCTTGTGGTGTGTGTAATTGTATAATGTGTCTTGCAATCTTTTCATCTTTTTCTTTAGTTGGAATATCTCGTACAACAAATATCAAATCAAATCTTGTCAATAATGGAATTGGCAAGTTTACATTTTCTGTAATATTTTTGAAAGGATCATATTTCCCATACATTGGGTTTGCAGCAGCTAAAATGGAAGTTCTAGCATTAAGAGTTGCAACAATACCTCCCTTTGCAATACTTACAGATTGTTGTTCCATAACTTCGTGCAATGCACTTCTATCTTCTGGTTTCATTTTATCAAATTCATCTATACATACCAATCCTTGATCACCTAGTACTACAGCACCAGCTTCTAACATCATAATTCCTGTCTTGTCTCTAACTATTGCAGCAGTAAGTCCTGCAGCAGTTGAACCTCTACCTGAAGTATACAAACCTCTTGGTGCAATTCTTGCACAAAACTTTAGCATTTCTGATTTTGCAGTGCCGGGATCACCTACAAGAAATATGTTAATGTCTCCTCGAATTTTACTGCCATCACCTAATATTCTTTGATTAGAGCCAACAGTGAGTAACAAGATTGCTTCTTTGATTAATGATTGTCCCAGAATATGTGGAGCAAATGAATCAATAATTCTCTGATAAACATCAGGGGTTTTACTTAATGCATGAATTCTTTTTTCATCCTCAGGAGAGACTTCTTCTCTTGCTACTTTTCTATCAGTTTTTGTACCACGTCCACTCAAAAATTCAATATTATTTCCCTCAATTCTTAATCGATATAATCCACTATGACCTCTCTGAACGCCTGCAATTGATTCTTGTTCCACTCTAACCACACCTGTTAAGATAATTCGGTCTCCAGGTCTTGAGTTATCGACTAAATCCTGTCTAACTGTGATATCAACATAGTGAGGAAGTTGGCCTGGAGGTAAATCTTCAGGTAGTTCTTGTAATCGGAGAATCTGAAAATCTATGAATTTACTTGCTTCAGGTTTTAGCTCAAAGTCTCTGTGTTTACAAGTGGGATTATCACAAACAGTTGGCATTTTAACATCCATTCCCTTTAACTGAATGATTTTGGTTGTATGCTCATCAGGACAAACAAAGACTAGTTCTTTTGCAAGAGGTTTAACCTCTGATGCACGAACTACCATACCTGAAACACTGATAATGTGTCCAATGGTTTCAGAAGTAATTTGTCTTAGACTTCGCTCTAATGGAAAATTAATTAACCTTGCACGAACTTCATCTTTTATTTTTTCTGCATAATCAGGGAATCTTGTTTGAAGTGCTTCTTTGATTGCTCTAGAAAATGCATCAAATAGTCTATCAGGATTTTGAGAAAAAATTATTTCAATTTCAGGCTCTAAAACTAAATCATTGTAATCAACAATTATGTATTTTGCATTTTTTGGCATCATCTCATCAATTGCTTCCACATACCTGTAGATGCCATTCTTGTCCTTGTATCTAGTTAGAAATTCTTTTACTTTATCTGACAATGCAGAATCAGTAAATGTACTAGTCTGAGTTTTGCTCATTTAAATCTCCTGTAATTTGTTTCTCAAACTCTTTGCTATTTTCATAAATTGTTTTATAAAATATATTTTCCTCAACTGTAAGCTTATTGTACAATTCAGAAGTGAGTTTGATTGTATCTGCAATCTTTACTAATTTTCCTCTTCTTGTTCTAAATAATTCAAGCATTATACTTTCAACTTTATCAAAATCATTACTACTCAATTCTTTCATAGATGTTTTTAGCTTGATGTAAAAATGCGGTTCAAGTGTTGAGAGTTGGTATTCTCCAACCATTTTCTCTTTAGATAATGCTTGTTTTAGTGCAGTAATCATATCAGGCGAATCAAGTGTTCCCAAGTTATTGTCAGATAGTATTTTACCTACCCATTGAGGCACGTTATTCACCTCACCTTGTTTTCCTTCTAATTTTATGCCTGCAACATTAAATTTGAAATCTTTAGTAACTGAAACTTTAGTATCCTCTAGTCTATGTCCAATTGAATGTACTTTTTCTATTTTTTCTATTTCCATATGAGATCACTTATTGCGATTCAGATCGTATGTATCGGATCGATCAATTCTGTTAACAATTTGGTGAGATCAATTGATCCTAATTAACCACAGGCTGATCGCATGATTAATTCTGTTGATTTTAATTTTAATTTACTGTATGATACAATAACCAATTCGGATTTATTAGTGGGAATTGCACCACATTACTCAGATGTCTGCAACAGGTATGTGGGTAGAAAAATATCGACCAACAAAACTCTCAGAAATTGTCAATCAAACTGAAGTAATTGGCAGTCTTGAGGCATTAATCAAAGATCCAACAGATATGCCTCACTTGATGTTTTCAGGTTCTGCAGGAGTTGGAAAAACAACTACTGCATTATGTCTTGCACATCAAATTTTGGGCAAGAACTATAGTATGAACAGTGTCTTAGAACTAAACGCATCAGATGAGCGAGGAATAGGGATGGTAAGAGAAAAAGTAAAAAAGTTTTCAAAATGGTCAGGATTTGCAGAAATTCCATTCAAAATTATTATTTTAGATGAAGCAGATGAGATGACATCAGATGCTCAAACTGCACTTCGAAGAGTTATTGAAGAAACTGCAAAATTTTGTCGATTCATTTTCATTGCAAATAATATTTCAAAAATAATTGACCCTATTCAAAGTAGATGTGCTAAATTCAAGTTTACAACAATTTCTGAAGAAGACATTATTGGTAGACTAGAAGAAATTGCAAAAAAAGAAAAAGTAAAGTCTGACAAAAAAGGACTAAAGGCAATTTATGATCATTCAGAGGGGGATTTGAGACATGCAATTAATCTAATGCAGGCAACTGCAAGTCTTGGTGGAATAACTGAAGATAACGTAAAGTCATCAGCTGGTCTAACTAAAATTGGGGATGTAGATGATGTTTTAAAAATTGCATTATCGGGAAAGGTTCCTGAAGCAAGAGAAAAAATGATTGAATTAATCAAAGTGTATGGAATGTCTGAATCTGACTTTTTAAAATATCTAAATGCCGCAGTATTCAAATCAAAACATTCCCATCTATCAGAAATTTTACAGGTTATTGCAAAGTATGATTATAGAATTCTTGTTGGAGCCAATTCTGAGATCCAACTATCTGCAATGCTTGCAGAACTTAGTAATCTAAAATAGATAAAAACGCAGAGAGGGGGATTTGAACCCCCGTGTCCTTGCGAACACAGGCTTTCAAGGCCCGCGCCCTACCGGGCTAGGCGACCTCTGCAAAAATTGTTGTAAAACAGTGATTAAAATTTGTTGAGGAAGAGAAAAAATGTGTGAAATAAAAAATAAGAAAAAAGAAAAAATTTCTTTAATGACCTGAATGTGGTCCGCCACCGCTAGATGGCATTTTTACATATGTTCCATCTGCTTTCTCATGCCATTCCAAATTAGATGCTTCAATTAGAATTGCTCCTTCAGGACATGCTTCTTGACATGCCATACAAATTGTACAATCGTGTTCTCTGATTGGTTGTGATTTGTCAGAATAATCTAATCTTTCGTTATCTTCTGTAAGTCCAGTACCTTCAAAAGTTTCACCCTTGCAATCAATTGCTGGAATGTCTTTTTCAGTTCTGTACCATTGGAATGTTTGAACAGGGCACACACCAAAGCATGAGCCTTGTGCAGTACATGCATCCCAATCGACTGCAACAGTTGTTCCATGAATACCCAAAGGAACTATTTCTTCCCCATGTTCTTCATAAGCTGCCTTTACTTCATCGTTTGAGAATGCTGCACCATCAGAACGTCCATCGCCCCAGATAAAGTGTTTATTTTCTCCATCTGAATGGCTTGTTTTTCCTGTTGGCTTTACATCATTGATGCAAAAGTCTTCCGGTATAACTAGATCTACCATACCAGAATTAATTTAGAATATTATTTAAAGCTAGATAAAATTAGTTGTAACTAAATTTAGTTTTTATAATAATTTTGAAGTTAAGATAAAAATTTACAAAGATTTTGCAGCTATTTCATGTTTTTCTACATTTGACTGATCGACTTTGATTGCCTGTGGTGGACAAACAGAAACACATGCCATACACCAAATACAATCATGTTCTCGGATTGGGTCTGCCTTGTCAGTTAGATCTTTTCGTTCATCTTTGACATCACTGCCTGTTCCCTCAAAAGTTTGACCAACTACATCTACTGCTGGAATATCTTTTTCAGTTCTGTACCATTGGAATACTTGTACAGGACATGCCTCAATACATGCACCATCTGCAACACATGAATCCCAATCAACTGCAACCATAGTTCCACTAATTCCTAATGGAACTTGTTTTTCACCTCTTGCCTCATATGCTGCAACTACTTCTGCATCTGCAAGCACTTCAGCTTGTGAACCATCAGCATTTTTCTCTTTACCTGGACCCCACATGATATGGAAATTTCCATCATCTAGGCTAATCTTTCCAAGTGGCTTTAGACCTTCAGGGAAATTTTCTGCTATTGGCATATACTAAATTTTTTTAGTTATTATTTAAATCTAGGGTAGTTCAAACTAATAACTCTCAGTCATGAGATGATCCCTTACGTTCATAATGTTCTAAGACCAATCCTTGGGATATGGATATTGTAAAGTATGATGTGTATAGAGGACCCAATCTTGGAGTCTACATTAGTGTCAATGATAGTATTGGACTAGTACCATTAGGATTTGCACAAACTAAAGCAGACAAACTTGAAAAATATCTTGATATTGATATTCATTTTACTGCAGTTGCTAACACTAGACTAATTGGTGCATTATCTATAATGAACAACAAAGGAATTCTACTACCAACTACTGCATATCAAAACGAATATGATTTTCTAAAAGATGAAACTGATTTAGAAGTTGGAGTGCTTGATACAAAATTCAATGCATTAGGTAATGTGATTTGTGCAAATGACAAAGGTGCAGTTGTATCTCCATGGTTATCAAAAGAAGATTGTAAAACAATTTCAGATGTATTAGGAGTTGAAACAATTCAGAAAAGAATTGCAGGGTTTAACCAGATTGGTTCTGTAATGGTTGCAAATGATTCGGGTGCTGCTATTCATCCAGATACAGATGAAAAAGATATGGAGATATTTTCTGATTTATTAGGCGTAAATATCGAACCTAGTTCGATTAATAATGGCGTGCCATACGTGGCATCAGGAGTTTTGGCTAATAATCACTGTATTGTAGTTGGTTCACTAACTACGGGTCCAGAAATTATGAATTTGACTAGTGCTTTTCTAAATTAAGTATTGTTTTTGGATCTTCAGTTAATTTTTCTAAAGAGATTACTCCCTCAGTTCCAGTAATCATATCTTTGATGACAACATTTCCTTGTTCAAGTTCTTGTGGCCCTACAATAATTGCTAATCTGGAATTACTTGCAATATCCATCTGTTTTTTAAGATTACGGCCTGCCAAATCAATGTCTGTAGGAATTTTGTTGAGTCTAAGTAATGAGGTAATGGAGTGTGCAACTTTTTTCATCTCATCATTAATGTAAAGTACTGCAACTCTATTTTGTGAAATATCTGGAATTATTTTTTGTTCTTGCATTGTTAAAATTATTCTCTCAACACCTCCAGCTACACCTGTTGCACCCAAGTCATCTCGCTTGAATGCTTTGGTAAGAGTGTCATATCTGCCCCCACCGGCTAATGCACCTAGAGTTGAATTTTTATCAAATACTTCAAAGACTGTCCCTGAATAGTAATCAAGACCTCTCACAATTCCAAAATTAATTCTAACATTAGATACTCCTCGATTCTCAAGGGAGTCAAATAGTTGTTTTAGTTCATCCCATGATTCAAGTTGTGTTGTGTCAAATGAACTCTCAATTTCTTTAATGGTACCTTTGATTTGTGAGAATTCTAAAATTTTTTCTAACTTATTTTCATCGTACCTACCTTTGAATTCCTCAATGATTTTGTCTTTAGATTTTTTCTGAATTTTATCTACTGCTCTTAAAATATCTGCTACTAGTTGTGGTTCTTTAGAATCAAATATTTTGTTAATGTATGACTCTACTAAATTTCTATGATTAATGTCAATTGTAATATCTTTGAGTAGTAAAGAATCAAAGAGTCGTGATGTTAGTTCTATAATTTCTGCTTCTGATTCTAAATTTGGTTTTCCATAAATTTCAATATCCCACTGATGAAAGTATCGGTATCTACCTTTCTGGGGTTCGTCATATCGAAATACACCACCAAACGCTGAGAGTTTTGCAGGTAGTTTCATTGATTTTTGGGCTGTGACATATCTTGTTAGCCCCATTGTAAAATCAAATCGTAGAGCTACTTCTCTATCACCCTTGTCTTTGAAAAAATAAATCTCATCCCTAATGGCAGGACCTGATTTAGTTTCTAAAGTTGATAATAGTTCAATTGGTGATGTATCCATAAATGAAAACCCATACAGAGTTGAGAGCTGTTTGAAAAGATACCTGATATGCTCAATGTTTGCATTTTCTGATTCCTCAAAATCTTTCATGCCTCTGGGTAACTCCATGAGTATTGTGTCAAATAGTTGGGATTTAGATATTTCTGTGGGGTATAATCTTAAGTAAATTTTGTAATTATTGATAGTAATGGTTCTCAAAGCAAGAATGATTGATCACATCAATATGAAAGTCAAAAATTTGGATGAGAGTGTAAAATTTTACAAGAATCTTTTTGGGTTTGTCATAAAGCAAGAAGAAAACCAAAACAAAATTGATGCTCCATCAAAGATTATTGGAAATGATTCAATCAAACTATGTTTGTATGAGGTACCTGACATGTCACCGGAGGGCGGGATTGCTCACTTTGGATTTAATGTAGAGAACTTTGATGAGGTAATTTCAAAATGTGAGGAACTTGGAGTTAAGATTCTATATGATGGAGTGATTAATTGGGAGAAATCAAAGTCAGTATACATTGTTGACCCCAGTGGATATGAGTTGGAGCTTGGTGAGGTTTCTGGTGGTGGATTATAATGTATGGTGATACTAGTGGGATTAAGGATTAGCTGTGAATGTACCAAATGTACTTGTAAAGTAGAGTTTCCAATAATTCATTCAGATGAGTTACTAAATTTATTGCAGCATGGACGATTAAATGAAAAGCAATCAGAATTGTTGAGAAGTAGAGTAGATAGTAGAATATGCAAGGAATGTGTTACAGGAAAGCATTACAAATGAAATTTTATGCGTAATAACTGCCATCTTTTTAAAAATGAATTATTGATTTAGTTCAAGACATCAACCAAAATAAAATACTGAATAGTAGACTGGTCTCCACAGTTTATCTCAAATATACAATTACAAGTAAAAAAACCATTTTTTAAAGAGATTCTCACCAATCAAAATGAATGCCAATAGAAAAATCAGTTCTAGCACCAGACTTTGAGATTTGTAGAATCTTAAATGGAATGTGGCAAGTAGCTGGCGGTCATGGCCAAATAGATACTGAATCAGCAATTGATGACATGGCACAATATCACAAAGATGGTTTTACAACTTGGGATATGGCAGACATTTACGGTCCTGCAGAATCCCTAATTGGGCAATTCAGAGAAAAATTAGGCTCAGAGGAATCATTCCAAGCACTAACAAAATTTGTCCCAAATCCTGGACCAATGTCAAACAGTATCGTAACTCACTACATTGAGCAATCACTAAAGAAATTAAAAATTGACTGCATTGATTTATTGCAATTTCACTGGTGGGATTATTCCAATAAAAGTTACCTTGATGCACTACACCATTTATCAAAACTACAAAGTGAGAATAAAATCAAACATTTAGGATTAACAAACTTTGATACAGAACGAGTAAAGATAATGCTTGAAAATAATTTCAATATAGTATCAAACCAAGTTCAATATTCAATTTTAGATAACAGACCAGAAAAAGTAATGGTGTCATTTTTTGCAAAACACAACATAAAGATTCTAGCATATGGAGTATTACTTGGAGGATTTTTTTCTGAATCCTATCTAAATTCTGATGAACCACATAGAGGAAATCTAACTACAGCTAGTCTACAAAAATACAAGAACATGATTGATACATGGGGAGGATGGGAGTTATTCCAAGAATTACTATCAGCATTAAATGTGATAGCTAAAAAACACAATTGCAGTATAGCAAATATTGCAGTACGATTTATTTTAGACAAACCACAAGTTGCGGGAGTAATCATTGGTGCAAGACTTGGAATTACTAATCATAGAGAGGATAATGCCAAAGTCTTTGATGTAAAATTAGATTCAGATGATATCAAACAAATTAATTCTGTAACTTCCAAATCAAATGACTTGTTTGATACCATTGGTGATTGTGGTGGAGAATACAGATAGAAATTACATCAGATAGTAAATAATTTAAAGAAAAATCATATTTGAATAAAAACAAATTTTTCAATCTTTAATGATGTTTAAAATTCATAATATTTTTAGACATTTTTTCAGAATTTCTACTAGCTATAATAAATCAAATAATGACGATCATTATTCATGGCAACCAAAATAGATGAAAAAGAGAAAGAAAAAGAGAAATTTAAAGAGAAAATGGCAAAAGGCGAGGTATTAGCCTTTACATAAAATACAGATTTTACAATAAATTCTCTAAACTACTAAAATTCCTCGCTCAAGCATGTATTCTATACCTGAGAGAAATTCAATATCAGAAATTATTCCATCTGCCCACCAAGATGCATTCATCTTTATCCAAGACGGAACAGATGATTGCTCAAAAACAATAAAATCTTGAGATTTGTCTTGTTTTTCTATTAACCCAGCTTCTTCAATGAAACGTATTTCTTGAAGTACTAATTCACTCTTGTCAATATTTCCAATTTTATCAATAATGTCATCAAACTGTGTTTCAATGTTCTTCAAAGGTTGATTATCTAAAATGCTTAATTGAGCTAGTTGTAATTTTATAATTATTTCATTTTTTTTATCTTGTTCCATATCTCCAATTGTATAAAGTATATTTTTGCCTTCATCAAAAATGCATGACTATCTTGTATCTCTACAATTTTAAATTGTTCATTGTTTGATCCAGTTGCATCTATGTATTCAGTTTTAGACATTTGTACAAGATCAATAAATACATCTAATTTGAAAACAGGATCATTTAATGTGTCTTTAGAAATTAATGTTATTTTTGCTTCATCTAATACTTTGATAATTTCATCTGTTTGCATATCAAAAAAATCTAAATTCACATTAGGGTCAGTATTTTCTAAAATAGATAAACTAAATTCAACTTTTTCATCTATATGAGAATAATTTATCAAACCCGTATGAAGATTTTCATATAATTCTAAAATTGGATGGGATAAATGCAATGATGAAAGTTCTAAGTTTCCAAGTGTAATATTTTCTCTAGCTGCTAAAATATGTGCAGATATTTGTTCAACTGCACTTGTAAATTTTACTTGTTTTTCATATGGTAATTCTGCATCAGTAATTCTGCATCAGTAATTCTGCATCAGTAATTCTGCATCAGTAATTCTGCATCAGTAATTCTGCATCAGTAATTCTGCATCAGTAATTCTGCATCAGCGATTCCCATTGATGAAACCATCATTATTGCAAATATTCCCATTATAGTAAAATAAGAAGTTCTTATCATAATGTTCCAATAGTGGGAATGACATATAATTTATCATATAGTTCCAAACTTGGAAATAGGATAACAGGATTTTTTAACAATAGTACAACATATGATCAAATAACCAGTTATTACCAATGGTTACCAATCATTACCAATGATATATATACTGGAGTAAGAACCTCATAATATGAGCACACAAACTCAAACAAAGAATACACAAGCAAACAATGTTTATTCAATGTACAAGCAAAATGTTCAAAAATACTTTGAAAATATCTCAAAAATCACCCCACAGTATTTTCAAGCTATTACACAATTGCAAGAAGAAAGTATGAAAACATGTGAGAAAACAATCAATGCAACAGTATCAGTACAACAAGAATTTGCAAAAAAAGCAGGCATTACAACAGAAGTTCCAGATACCGCAAGAACTGCAATTATTGATACAAACAAGCAAATTGTTCAAGCAAGTACACTAACTAATCAATTGACAAAAACTACAATTGATACTACAGTACAAAATATCAAAACTTTTAGCGATAACATAAACGCATTTGCAGAATTGA
>Ga0208879_1000549_pt1 | contig 38685 bp, 29 predicted proteins | sample Knorr_S15_td_Bot_FD_185605 | JGI IMG/M metagenome (GOLD analysis project Ga0208879, IMG submission 185605) | Marine microbial communities from Southern Atlantic Ocean transect - Knorr_S15_td_Bottom_ad_5009_LV_A (SPAdes) (version 2) | ecosystem: Environmental > Aquatic > Marine > Oceanic | place... | reverse complement strand
TTGCCCTGCAGCGTCCAGTTCGAGACCGGCGCGATCGCCCCGCCGGGCGCGCTGAAATCGACGCCGAGATTTCCGTCGAGCGTCGGCCCGCGCGACGACCACGTGTACTGGATGGCCGGCAGCGGCTCGCGCAGCGAATACTGTGCCTCCATCATCACCGGCGAGACGTAGGCGCCGATGCCGAAGAGCGCGGAGGTCGTGCCGCCGGGCGAGCCGACCGTCGACAGCGCCGGCCCGTCGTTGCCGGCACTGGCCACAAAAATGACGTTGTGCTTGTTGACGATCTCCGAGTAGAGCGCGGCGAGCCGGCCGTCGTTGGGATCCTGCGATGGGCCACCGTAGCTCATGTTGATAAGCTGGCAGTTGTTCTCCAGCACGGCGATCAGCCCGCGCACCTCGCCGGTGCCCATCGACGAGCTGCCCATGCGGCGGTCGCCGATTTTGACCGACACAATCTGCGCCCCTGGGGCGAGTCCGTTAAGTTCCGGTTGGCCCGGGTAATTCGCCGCGACGATGCCGGCCACGTGCGTCCCATGCGCGCCGACATCGGTGACGATCGAGAGCGTGTCGCCGTCGTCGTAAATGTTCAGCGCGAAGTTCATCATGGCCCGCTTGCCGAACGACGCCCACTGGCGCTCGGCGCGGAAACGGGTCATCAGCTTCTCGTCGGTGAGGTCGCCGTCCTCGTCGGTGTCCACCACGGCGCGCCACGCCTTGCCGTCGTTAAAGACAACACAGTCGTAAACCGGGCCGGGATCGTCGTAATCCTTTTGCAGCGCCTCGAGCAGGTCGATGCGCGCCTGCAATTCGCCGCGCTCCTTTTTCTTGTCGCCTTTCGGGGTGGAGTTGGCCTCGTCGAAATCGGCAAGCTTGGCCTGCAAGCCGGCCATGCGCTCGCGCTGCTGTTTGTCCCACTCTTTTTTACGCTCACGCTTGAGGCGGCTGACCAGGCTGCCGGGGAACAACTCGTACGCCGCCTTGACGCCGACACGCCATTTGCCGCCGGGGTTTTGCCAGTCGCCGCCGAGCTTGAGCGTGCGGCCGGTGAGACCGATCAGCGTGCCGTCCTTGGCTTCGCGCCGCCTTGATGCCGACGCGCCATTTGCCGCCGGGGTTTTGCCAGTCGCCGCCGAGCTTGAGCGTGCGGCCGGTGAGACCGATCAGCGTGCCGTCCTTGGCTTCGCGCTCGGCGGAAGTGTCCACATCGCCGCTGCCGGAGCCATCCACGACATCGACGATCTTCGGCCTCCCGTCGCTGGTCTCCCGCAGGCCGGGCGCTCCGGGATCGACGCCGGTGTCAAAGATCGCAACTGTGATGCCGCGGCCGTCGTAAGTGGGGTGTTCCTTGAGATAGTCCAGCGCGCCGGTCTCGGCCTTGGGCAGGATGCCCTGGAGCGGAAACGGCTTGGCGCTTGGCGGCGCGGCTGCGGGCGGTTGCGCTTGGCCAAGCGCGACGATGGCCAAGCCGGTCAGGATTGATCGGTTCATAAAAAAGCGGGCTGAGCTTGGCCAAGCCGGCAGCGGTCGCCAAGACCAAATTATCCCATGGCCAAGCGGCGGTGCAATTTCAGTTTGTCGCCGCATCGTTGAGACGACAGACTGACGGCGCTCATGGAAAATCTGGAGATCATAGTTTACCTGCTCGTCGGCGTCGCGCTGGGGGGGGTGATCGGGTGGCTGATTGGCTCGCGCAAAGGGGCCCGGGCCGAGGCCGAAAGCCAGGCGACCGAACAGCGGTTCGAGGATCATCGGAGACAATCCGAGGAACAACACGCGGCGCTCAGGGAGTCGTTTAAGGTTCTCAGTGCCGACGCGCTGAAGGAGGCTCAGCCGGAACTGGTGCGCCTGGCCGGCGAGACGCTTGGCAAGCTGCACGAGAGCGCCAAGGGCGAACTGAACACCAGCAAGGAAGCCGTGGCCAAGCTGGTCGCGCCACTCACGCAACACCTCGCGACGTACCAGCAGCGGTTGAGCGAGAGCGAAAAAAGCCGCAACACCCAGTTGGGCGCGCTGCGCGAACAACTCAGCACCCTCAGTGAGAACAGCAAGTCGCTCTCGAGCGAGACGGAGCAGTTGCGGATGATCCTCAACTCCAGCCAGGCGCGCGGCAAGTGGGGCGAGGAGACGCTGCGCCGAGTCGTCGAGGCCGCCGGGCTGAGCAGCCACTGCGATTTCAGCGAGCAAACCGGTTCCGCCGAGGGCCGGCCGGACATGATCGTGCATCTGCCGGAGAGACGCCACATCGTCGTCGACGCCAAGTCGCCGGACCTGTCGTTTCTCAACGATCTCGAGTCGGGCAGCGCAGCGCAGCGCAAAACGGCCATGGAGCAGCACGGCAAAAAAATGCGCGAAACCATCAAGGCGCTGGCCGACCGAAACTACCCGCAGCACATCGACGGAGCGCTCGATTGCGTGGTGATGTTCGTGCCGGCCGAGTCGCTCTTCAGCGCAGCGCTCGAGGGCGATCCCGACCTGATCGTGTGGGCGGCCGCGCGCCGCATCACGATTGCCACGCCGGCGTCACTGATCGCGCTGCTGCGCTCCGTGAGCGTGAGTTGGCAGTACCATTCGCAGTCGGAAAATGCCCGGACCATCGCCGAGGCGGCGCAACAACTGTACAAGCGACTCGGCACATTCCTTGGGCACTTCGACAAAATCCGCACCGGCCTCGAGCGGGCAAACAAGGCGTACAACGCAGCCGTTGGCAGCTACGAAAGTTCGATCAAGCCAAGCGGCGAGCGCGTCAACAAACTGCAAACCGGTGAGACCGAGGGGAAGGAACTTCCCGCCGTAGAGCCGGTGGCGGAGGTTCTCCGAACCCTCCCCGCCCCGGCCGAGGACGAAACTGACCAAGCCAAATCGGCCTGAGCTTGGCCAAGCTCACTGCTCACTGCTCACTTCATCATGATCCGGCACCGGCGGGAGGCCGAGCGCCATGAAGAACGGCACGACGAGAAACGCTGCGCCGACCCAGTAAGGCATCGAGCTGTCGAATTTCCAGTAGAGCAAGCCGCCCATGATCGGGCCGATGGCGCGGCTCAGCGAGCCAAGCGAACGGAACACGCCCAGCGACAGGCCCTGCCGGTCTCCCGGCGTGTAGCGCGACACGAGCGAGTTGAGCGACGGCATGGTCATCCCGCTGCCTGCGGTCATGAGGAGCAGTCCGCCATAAAGCACCTCGGTGCTTGCCGCGTTGCCGATGATGAGAAAACCTGGCAGCGTGCAGCAGACACCGGCCAATGCCGTCCGGCGCTCGCCCACGCGCTTGATGAGTTGCCGCGCCACACCACCCTGGAAAAAAATCAGCGACATGCCGATGAAGACAAACATCCACGCGATATCCACCGGCTTGAAGCCAAGCGTCTCGGTCGCAAAAAAGGTGATGGTAAACTCGACCGACGAGAACGCGCACCAATAGGCGAAGTACATGAGGTTGGTGCGGGCGACGCCCGGCAGGTTGATGCGCTTGAGCTGGGCGAACGGGTTGAAGCCGCGCTTGGCCAGGTGCTGTTCGCGTTTCTCCGGCGGCAAACTCTCGGAGAGCAGGAAGATGACGAGCAGCCAGTTCACGCCGGCGATGGCCAAGGCGATGATCGCCGGGCCGGAGAAGGGGTGCAGCGCCAGCCCGGCCACGGCCTTGCCCGGCTCGACCAGTTGCCAACTGTAGGCGAACCCGCCGATCGCCGGGCCAAGGATGAAACCCAAGCCTAGCGCGACGCCGATAATGATCATACCTGAGGCGCGGTTTTTGCCGGTGGTGATGTCGGCGGCGACGGCTGAGGCAGTGGAGATGTTCCCGGCCATGATGCCGCCAAGCGCACGACCCAGCACGAGCAGCGCAAAGCTCCCGGCAAACACCCATATCAGGTTCGCCAGCACGATGCCGCCAAGCGTGAAAACGAGCGTGGGCCGGCGGCCGTGCCTGTCCGAGTACGCCCCCCAGATCGGCGCGAAGACGAATTGCAAAAAACCGTACAGCGAGCCGACCACACCACCGAACAGAGTTGCCACAGCGTTGGTGTCGCCCCCGGCGAACTGATCCAACCAGGCGACTAGCGAGCCAATCAAGCTCTCCTTCCCATCGAGCTTGAGGTAGTAATCGAGCATTTCCGGGAAGAGCGGGAAAATGATCGAGAACCCGACCACGTCGATAAACACGGTCAGGAACACAATGAGCAGGGTTGGTTTCTTCATCCGTTAAAACCACGCACCAATACGTGCCGGCGTCGCGGGCCGCGCAGTCTAGGGAAGCCAGTTCACATTACAACGCCTTTCCCCCCGCCTCGTTGCGCTCAATAAAAGCCATTGCACGGGCTTGGCGGAGGTCGTAAGTTTTCCGCAAATCAATGGGTACTGTTTTCAAGGAACGAATCCCTTTGCTGATGGCCGTTGGGTTTGTGTTCCACCCTGGCCAAGCGGCCACGGTCATATTCGAGGCGGATGTGCGGCCTATTCTCAAGGCGCATTGTTTCCACTGCCACGGCGAGGACGGCTCGGCCAAGGGCGGGCTCGACGTGCGTCTGCGCAAGCTGCTGCTCAAGGGCGGCAAACACGGCCCGGCCATCGTGCCGGGCCAAGCGGAGAAGAGCCCGTTCTACACAAAAATTCGAGATGGCGAGATGCCCAAGGAGCAAGCCAAGCTGTCGACCGCGGAAATCGAGACCATCCGCCGGTGGATTGAGCAGGGGGCCGAGACAGCCCGCCCCGAGCCGGACAATCCCGACGAATGGATCACCGATGAAGAGCGCCGTTTCTGGGCGTTTCAGCCGATCAAAAATCCGCCCGTGCCCGGCGGCACGGCCAATCCGATCGACGCCTTCCTGCTGCGCCGACTGAATGCCGACGGACTTGGTTTCTCGCCGAAGGCCGGCAAACGCACGCTCATCCGGCGCGCGACGTTCGACCTCACCGGACTGCCGCCCACCCCGGAAGAGATCGCGAAATTTCTCGCCGACGAAACACCGCAAGCCTACGACCAGCTAATCGATCGCCTGCTGGCTTCGCCAAATTACGGCGAGCGCTGGGGACGCCACTGGCTCGACGTCGCCGGTTACGCCGACTCGGAGGGCTACACCGAGAGCGACGCCGAGCGGGGCTGGGCATGGCGCTATCGCGACTACGTTGTCCGCGCGCTCAACGACGACATGCCGTGGGATCGGTTTATCCGCGAACAACTCGCCGGCGATGAAATGGTTCCGCCGCCGTACACCGGCCTGGATCCGGAACAAGTCGACAAGCTCACCGCGACCGGTTTTCTGCGGATGGCACCCGACGGCACCGGCTCCGGCGCGAACACCGCCGCAGCTCAAAACCAAGTCATGGCCGAGACGCTCAAGATCGTCTCCACGTCGCTCATGGGCATGACCGTTGGGTGCGCGCAGTGCCACGATCATCGTTACGACCCGATCCTGCAGTCGGACTACTACAAGTTGCGAGCCGTCTTCGAGCCGGCGCTTGACCCGGCAAACTGGCGCATGCCGCAGAGCCGGCAGATCTCCCTCTTCACCGAGGCCGACCGGAAGCAGTGCGCCGACATCGAGGTCGAGGCGAAGAAGCTCGATGCCAAGCGGCAGGCCAAGGTCGATTTCTTCATTGAGCGCACGCTGGAATGGAAGCTGCGCAAGGCGCCGGAGGAACTGCGTGAGCCGTTGCGGGTCGCCTACAAGACGCCGGCCGCCAAACGCACCGACGAGCACAAGGCGCTTTTGGACAACCACCCAAGCGTGCGGCAGATCAGCCCCGGTTCGCTGTACCTTTACGATCGCGAATTCAACGACGAGATCGCCAAGCTCAACGCCGAGCGCAAAAAACTCACCGACAACAAAGACGCCGACAACGCCGAGGCACTCAAGAAGCTCGACGGGCAAATCCAGTATTTTCGTGACAGCCTGACCAAGGCGGTACTCGACGCCATGGCCAAAAAGGCCGCCGACGTCCGCGCCACCAAGCCGGAGGAGCCGTTCATCCGGGCGCTGACCGAGCAGGCGGGCAATGTGCCGGTCACGCACCTTTTTTTCCGAGGCGACCACGGCCAGCCCAAGGCCGCCGTGAAACCGGCCGACCTTAGCGTGGTGGCGCTGAATAAAAACCCGATCCCCGAGAACGATGCCAGGCGACCCTCGACCGGGCGACGGCTGGCCTTGGCCAAGCGCCTGACCGACGGGACGCATCCGCTCACGGGCCGTGTGCTCGTCAACCGCTTTTGGCTGCACCACTTCGGCCGCGGCCTGGTCGATACACCGGGTGACTTCGGCAAACTGGGCGAGAAGCCAAGCCACCCCGAACTGCTCGACTGGCTCGCCAGCGACTTCATGAAAAACGGCTGGCGGCTCAAGCGCCTGCATCGGCTCATCATGACCAGCCAGGCTTACCGCCAAACTTCGCGCCGCTTGGCCAAGCTCGACGAACTCGACCCCGACAACCGGCTACTCGGCCGCATGAGCGTCCGCCGGCTCGAGGCCGAGACTCTCCGCGACTCGATTCTCTTCGTGAGCGGCCAGTGGAACCCACGCATGTTCGGCAAACCGGTGCCGGTGAAGGAGGACGAGGTGGGCCAGATCGTCGTCGGCGTGAGCACCAACGACAGTTCCAATCGGCCAACGGGAAAAACCATCTCGCTGGGTACCGAGGAAAACCGCCGCAGCCTCTACGTGCAGGTGCGCCGCTCGAAGGTGCTTTCGTTTGTCGATGCATTTGACGCCCCGTCGATGGAGCCAAACTGCACCAAGCGGACTGTCTCCACCGTGGCGCCGCAGGCGTTGATGCTGATGAACAACAACTTCGTCATCAGCGAATGCCGGTCGATGGCCGGCCGGCTCCAGCACTTGGCCAAGGGCAGCCTCGACACGCAGCTTGGTTTGGCTTGGGAAACCACGCTTGGCCAAGCGCCCAGTGCCGGCGAGCTGGCCCAGTCGGCGGCGTTCGTTGAAAAACAAACCGCCTTGTTCAAGACCCAAAAAGAGAAGCAACCCGACCTCGCCGCCTTGGCCAATTACTGTCAGGCGCTGCTTAGCTCCAACGCATTCATCTATGTCGATTGAGGGTTTACAGCTTCAGTCAAGTCGCCGGCATTTTTTGGCGCAGAACGCCATGGGCATCGGCGGGGTGGCTCTGACCTGGCTGCTGCAACGGGAGGGCTTGCGGGCCAAGCCGGTCAAGCCGGAGCTGGCGGGCCAGTCGCACAGCCTCCTTCCCAAGCGACCCCCCAACGAACCTCGGGCCAAGGCGATGATCTCGCTCTTCATGCAGGGTGGGCCAAGCCAGATAGACTTGTGCGACCCCAAGCCTATGCTCGACGAGTGGGCTGGCAGGGACATCCCGGTGAAACTCAAGTACGACGACGCAGCCGGGGCCAGCGCCCAGGTGCTGCCCAGTTCCTGGAAATTCAACAGGCACGGACAAAGCGGCATGGACTTCTCGGAACTGCTGCCCGGCTTCGGCGAGATTGCCGATGAGCTTTGCCTCATCCGCAGCATGCACACCGGCGTGAACAATCACGGCCAGTCCATCCACGCCCTCAACAGCGGCCGCACCGTGAGCGGCCGGCCATCGCTGGGCAGTTGGCTCACCTACGGCCTCGGCACCGAAAGCCAGAACCTGCCGGCCTACCTCGTGTTGCGCGACCCCGCAAGCCTGCCGGTCGAGGGGACGTGGAACTGGTCGGCCGGCTGGCTGCCGAGCCTGTATCAGGGCACCGTGGTGAGGGCGCGCGAGCCGCGCATCCTGAACCTCGAGGCCCCGGCAAATCTGCGCGGCGGTGGCCAGCGCAACTACCTCGACTTCCTCGGCAGCCTCAACCGCAAACACAGCAAGATGCACCCCGGCGAGCTGGATCTCGAGGCGCGCATCGCCAGCTTCGAACTGGCCGCCCGCATGCAGACCTCCGCGTCCGACGCGATGGACATCTCCGGCGAAAATGCGGCGACAAAAAAACTGTACGGCATCGATGAAGACGCGACGAAGGAGTACGGCACACGCTGCCTCATCGCGCGACGGCTCGTCGAGCGCGGTGTGCGATTTGTGCACGTGTTGACCGGGAACCAGTTTTGGGATCACCACCACGGCATCAAGGGCTCGCTGCCCAAGGCCTGCAAAAAAACGGACCGGCCCATCGCCGGGCTGGTGAAGGACCTCAAGCGGCTTGGCCTGCTCGACAGCACGGTCGTGCACTGGGGCGGCGAGATGGGGCGGCTGCCGGTGGTCCAGAACACGAGAAATGCCGGGCGCGACCACAACACCTACGGCTTCAGCATGTGGCTCGCCGGCGGCGGCTTCAAGGCCGGACACATTCACGGCGAGACCGACGAGTGGGGCCATCGCTGCGTGCGGGACAAGGTGAATCATTACGATTATCACGCCACGCTGCTGCAACTGTTCGGTCTCGACCATGACCATCTCAAATACAAGCGGGGCGGCCGAGTGCAGAGCCTCATCGACGGCCAACCGGCCCGCGTACTGGAGGAACTGCTGGCATGAACAACCCGGGCGAAGCCTTCAACCGCCGCCGGTTTCTCCGGCACAACACGATGGGCATCGGCGGCCTGTCGCTGGGCTGGCTGCTGAACCGCGACAAATTGCTCGCCACTCCGCCGGCGGTTCCGCGTGGAGAACAGTCGTTCGACCTCACGCCAAAACAGCCGCACCACACTCCGAAGGCGCAGGCGATGATTTCGCTCTTCATGCACGGCGGCCCGAGCCACATGGACCTCACCGATCCCAAGCCGGAACTGACGCGTCTCGACGGCAAGGAGTACAGCGGCGACGTGCATTACAGCTTCGCCAACGAAGCCAGCCGCAACCTGTTCGGCAGCCCGTGGAAATTCAAGAAACACGGCCAGTGCGGGATGGATTTCAGCGAGTTGCTGCCGCACACGGCCGGCATCGCCGATGACCTTTGCATGATCCGCAGCATGCACACCGGACACAACGGCCACGAGGTCTCCATCCGCTACATGAACGCCGGCATCCCAGCCGTGCTGGGCCGGCCGAGCCTCGGCGCCTGGCTGACATACGCGCTTGGCAGCGTGACGGACGAGTTGCCGGCCTACATGGTGTTGTCCGACCCCGGGGGTCACCCGGTCGATGGCGTGCACAACTGGACCAACGGCTTCCTGCCAAGCCTGTATCAAGGCACGGTGTTGCGCGCGAAGGAGCCTCGAATATTCAACCTCAACGCGCCGGCCCACCTGAAGGGCGACGTCCAGCGCAACTACCTTGACTTCCTCAGTCAACTCAACCAAGCCCACTTGGCCAAGCGCCCCGGAGAACACTCGCTCGAGGCGCGCATCGACAGTTACGAATTGGCTGCCCGGATGCAGACTGCAGCCACGGATGCGCTCGATATCAGCGGCGAAAGCGCGACGACGAAAAAACTGTACGGCATCGATCAGGATGCAACCCGTGAATACGGCACGCGCTGCCTGATCGCACGGCGGCTTGTCGAGTACGGCGTACGGTTCGTGCAATTATTCCTCAACGGCCAACCGTGGGATAATCACCAAAACATCCATGGCGCCCTCCCCGGCATTTGCCGCCGCACCGATCAGCCGGCCGCCGCACTCGTAACGGACCTCAAGCAGCGCGGACTGCTCGACTCGACCGTGGTGCATTGGGGCGGCGAAATCGGCCGCCTGCCGGTGGTGCAGTCCCGCTCCAAGCCGGGACGCGACCATAACGGCCAGGGATTCAGCACCTGGCTTGCCGGCGGCGGATTCAAGCCGGGAACCATTTACGGCGAAACCGACGAGGTGGGCCACCGGGCCGTGGTCAACAAAGTCACGGCCAACGACTACCAGGCGACACTGCTGCACCTGTTCGGCCTGGACCACAACGGGTTGGTCTATCACCACAACGGCCAACAGAAAAAGCTGACCGCCGGCCGGCCGGCCCGCGTTGTGACAGATATTTTGGCTTAGCCTTGGCCAAGCGCCCGGGCGTAGGCGGCCTTGAGTTGCTCGACCGACTTTTCCCAATTGAGCTGCGTGTGAAACCGCTCGTGGCCAAGGCGGCCCATCCGCTCGCATTCGCCGGGATCGTCAAGCGTCTCGGCAATCGCTTGCCCAAGTGCTTGAGCGGAGTTCTCCGCCACATAGCACGCGGCATCGCCGGCCGAGAAACGTCCCTCCTTCAGGTCGAACATCACCTGCGGCTTAGCGAAAGTCATGTACTCGAGCACCTTGTTCATCGTGCAGTGATCGTTGTACGGGTTGATCGGGTCGCTCGATACGCCGAGATCCATCGTCCGCAGTGTGGTGAATAAAAACTCATTCGACACGCGACCGGGCAGATCAACAAATTCGCCAAGACCAAGCTCGTCGCAAAGCGCTACAAGGTTGTCGTGCTCCGGGCCGGAGCCCATCAGCAGAAACTGGATGTCGTCCCGGCCCTGTTCACGGACAAGATGATCAACCGCCTCAACAATGTAGCGCACGCCATCGGCGTTTCCCATCACGCCAACGTAGCCGACGAGATGCTTGCGCCCTTTTTTAAGCGAGTAATCCGGTTTGACGCTCGTGTCGGCGATTTTCGGCGCGGTGCGAACAACGAACACATCATCCGGTGCCTGGCCGCCCCGCCCGATGGCGATGTCTCGCACTGACTCGTTCGTGGCAATCACCACGTCTGCAAAAAAGTAAGTGGCCCATTCCGCCGCGCGCACGGCCCAATACAGCAGCCCGCGTTTGCCGAACTTGGCCTCGAACATCTCCGGGCAAACGTCGTGCACGTCGTAAATAATCCGCGTGCCGGCGAGCTTGTACGGCGCGGCAACGAGGAACAGCAAGTCGGGCGGATTGCAAAGATGCACGACATCGAAGCGGTGTCGCCGCCAGGCCTTCCAAATCAGCTTGAACTCGCCCCAAAGCGCCGAGCTGTACTCGCGCAAAAAACCGCCGACCGCGCCGGCCTCCTCACTGATCCAGTGCCGGTAAACCTGAATGCCGTCGATGACTTCCTCCGGCTCGGTGAAGCCGCGCATTTGCGGGCAGATGACCACCACCTCGTGGCCGGCGTCGCGCAGCGCGCACGATTCCTGCCAGACGCGGCGGTCGAGCGGCACCGGCAGGTTCTCGACAATGATGCAGACGCAGGGCTTCTTTTCGCTCACCAGCAAAATCCTTCGTATTGGGCCGGCAAGTCGCGCAGCTCCGGCCAGCCGTTGACATCGAGCAGCGTGTGTTCGGCCGTGAGGAGCGGCCGGAGCGTCTCGATGTCGACACACTTTTGCGCCGCGATCACCAGCCCTTCCCGGCCAAGCGCGGTGGCCAAGTCATCAGTCAGCAGCGAGGCCAGATGCGGCATTTTCTCGTCGATCACCCTCTTGTTGGTGCCGATGAGCTTGGCCAGGTTTAGCTGCGGATCGTAAATGCTCAGCTCGAATCCGCGCCCGAGCAGGTGCTGCGCGACCTCAACCATCGGGCTTTCGCGCAGGTCATCCGTGTCGCTCTTGAACGACAGCCCGAGCAGGGTCACCCGGCCCTTGGCCAAGCGCTTGGTTTGCTCGATGAGCTTGGCCAAGTGCGCCTCGTTGCTGGGCAACAGGCTGTCGATCAACGGCAACTCCACGCCGCCGCGCCGGCCTTCGTGCGCCAGTGCGCGGACGTCCTTGGGCAGGCACGAGCCGCCGAACGGGTTGCCGGGCCGCAGGTAGTACGGCGACAAGTTGAGGCGCGTGTCCTGGCAGAGCAGCCGCATCACTGACTGCGAATCGACGCCCATGCTTTTGCCGATGCGGCCGATCTCGTTGGCAAACGTCACCTTCGTCGCGTGGAAGGCGTTGCAGGCGTACTTGACCATCTCAGCGCCGGGCCAGCTCACCGACGGGGCGTCCCCGCCGAAAAGCGGCGACAACTCGCCCGGGAACGCCGAGCCGTCGTGCGTGCCGACGACGGCCAGCGACGGATCGTCGAAGTCGGCCACCGCCGTGCCTTCGCGCAAAAATTCCGGATAAAAAAACAGGCGCAACTTGCCTGACCCGAGCAGGTCGGCGAGCAGCTCGTCGGCGATTTTCTGGGTGCTGCCGGGGAGCATCGTGCTGCGCAGGACGAGGTCGTGCGACTCGCCGGAGGCACGCACCGCATCGGCGATCTGCCCGACGACCTGCCGGACGTATTGCAGGTTGAGCTCGCCGCTCTCGGCCGACGGCGTGCCGACGCAGACGAGCGACACGCCGGTCGCGGCGATGGCTTCCTCGTGATTTTGCGTGGCGGAGAGCAGGCCATTTTTCGCCGCGTCGGCGAGTAGATCGCCCAGCCCCGGCTCGACGATGGGCGACACGCCGATGGCGAGCGACTCGACTTTTTCGGCCTGCACATCGACGCCCACGACGGTGTGTCCCTCCTTGGTGAGACACCCGGCAGTGACTGCGCCAACATAGCCAAGACCGAAAATTGAGACCCTCATTTCAGGCGCGGCAGACTAGGAGTCACCCGCGCGGAACGCAAGGCCAAGACTTGAATCCTGAAACTGAAAACTTGAAACTAGTCACCCTGTGTGACTCTGTGTCGGCTGGAACGAGGCTCAGGCATGATAACTTTTTTGAAGGGAACCCTTACTGACGCGCTGCCGACGCAGGCGGTGATCGACGTCAACGGCATCGGGTACGAGGTGCTGATCCCGTTGTCGTCGTTCGAGAAGCTGCCGGAGCTTGGCCAAGCGGTGACGCTCAAGACGCAGCTCGTCGTGCGCGAGGATTCGCAGACGCTGTACGGCTTCGCGACGGACGACGAGCGGGAGTTGTTCAAGATGATCCAGGGCGTAAGCGGCATCGGGCCGAGGCTGGCGCTCAACGTCCTGAGCGGCATGAATGTGGCGTCATTCAAGGGCGCGATCGGCGACGGCGACGTGAAGCGGCTCTCGAGCATCAGCGGAATCGGCAAAAAAACCGCCGAGAGAATGGTGCTCGAGTTGAAGGACAAAGTTGGCATGGCGCGCGGCGCTGCAACGGCGCCCGGCCAAGCGGCGACGGCGCAGGACAAGACCATCGCCGATGCCGAGGCGGCGCTCGAGGCGCTGGGCACCAAGCCGGCCGAGGCGCAAAAGGCCGCCCAAGCCGCCCAAGCGATGCTCGGCCCGCAGGCGTCTGTCGAGGAGTTGGTCCGCGCCGCGCTAAAGGGCGGAAGATAAAACGCAGTTGGACACGCAGGTTGTCATCCCGAATGAGGCAGGCCTTGGCCAACGGCTGGCGGCCAGGCTGTTTTGCATGTTGCTGCGGATGCTGCGGTTCACGTGGCGCGTTTATTTTTCAGATCCGCACGGGATGATGGAGGCCGGTCGCGACCGGCCATTCATCCTCTGCGCATGGCACAACCGTCTGGCCTACGCGATGGTTGCCATCCGGGAAGGCATCCAGCCGAAAACCGGGCGGCGGATGGCGGTGATGGTGAGCGCCAGCAGGGATGGGGCGTTTCTCGTGGAGATTTTGCGCGCGTTTGACGTCGAGCCGGTGCGCGGATCGACCAGCCGGAGAGGCCGCCAGGCGCTGCTGGAATTGTCGCGGCAGGTGAAGGCAGGGCTGCACTTGGGCATCACGCCCGATGGCCCGCGTGGCCCGTGCTACGAAATACAGGACGGTATCCTGTCGCTGGCCCAGTTGACCGGCCTGCCGATCGTTCCGCTGGGTTGCCAGGCCAGGCGCAAGGTGCGCTTCAAAAGCTGGGACCGGTTTCAGCTGCCGTGGCCGTTGACGCGCTGCGACGTGGCATTCGGCGAGCCGCTGGAGGTGCCCCGTAAGGCCACCGACGAGCAGCGAAACGCGTTGAAGGACGATCTGAAACGCCGAATGATGGAGATCAATCCTGAGTAATTGGTGATGCCGCAAGGTTGCACAATCCCGAAAAACGGATATAACCACGCGCCGTGAACGCCGGTTCGTTGGAAGGTGCGCTGCGCCTGCAAAAGCTTCTCGTTTTCAGCATCATCTCGCTGCTTGTGCTCGTTTTGGGGTACACGCTGGCTGATGACGCTTATTTCGCCGCGTTCGCCTTTGGTGGACTGGCTTGGCTGATGTTGATGCCGTACCACGCGACGCTGTCGGTGGTCTGCGCGGTGGCGACGTTTTCCACGGCGCTGATCTTGCCGTTTTTTCCCGGCCGGCCGTTTATTTGGGAGGCGGCGGCGCTGCTGGGCTGGACCGGCTGCGTGCTGGTGTTTTCATTCCGGCAATATCGGGACGAAATGTGGGACTCCATTTTTGAACACAAATGGATGCTGCTCGGCGTGGCCGGCTATTGCGGCGTGCTGGTATTCACGATGATGGAGCGGGGCGTCGGCTTTCGCACGATGGGCGGCTCGCAGATGGGCGGGCGGTTTTATTTTCAGCAGCTCACCTGCGCCATCTTCCCGCTGCTGTTCATGATGGTGCGCCTGAAGGAGGAGCAGATCCGGAAGCTGTTCATCATCCAGTGTGCGCTCTCGGCCACGTGGGTGATCTCAGACGTGATATACTCCAACGCTCCCGGCCTGTTCAACATCCTGTTTTTCCTCGAGGTGCCCGGCGACGCCCGCAACTTCGAGATGGAACGCATGAGGATGGGCATCAACCGCTACCAGTCGCTGGCTTTCGTGAGTATCGGTTTCCTGTGGCTGTTGCTCATCAAGAACAAGCTCAACGACTTCCTGACCTCGAAGGGTGTGTGGCTGATCCCGGCAAGCCTGGCCATCGTGGGGGCGGGCCTGCTGAGCGGGCACCGTTACACGGTGGTCATCATCATTCTTGTCATAAGTTTCATGATCTTTACCCAAAGGCTGATCACCATGCGCAACGCCCTGGCGGGAACCCTCGTGTTTGCCCTTGGCCTGACACTTTCCTACGGCTTCGCCGAGCGCATGCCGCTCGCGGCCCAGCGCGCTCTTTCGGTGCTGCCCGGCATCACGGTGCATCCCGACGCGCGGATGGACGGGCTGAGCACAATGGAAACCCGGCGTGTCCTACGCGTGGAGGGGTTCAAAATGATGCCACAGTATCTGTGGGTAGGGCGCGGGTTTGGGCAGTCCGCTTTCGGCGACCACTCGCTGCAATGGGACCCCACGGCAATCACTTATCACATCAACCAGGGGCGTTTTTACAACGGATTCATTGGGTTGATGGTCAACACCGGCCTGATTGGCACCTGCTTCATGCTGTTGTTTCTCCTCGCCGGCTCGGTGGTCGCAATCAAGGTGATTCTTCATCTCCGTAAACACGGGGTGGATGATGACTTCTCCCGCGTAAGCTGTATCATCGCCTGCCTCTGGATGGCCAACGTGATCGCCTTCATCGCCCTGCACGGCGACAGCGAGTACGCGATGAAAACCTTCTCCCTTCAGGCCGGCCTGTTGATCACCTGCCAATACATGTTGCGGGACCGGTTGCGCGAGGAGCAACCTGAGCAGCCCGAGCTGGAATGAGAATTCTCCACCTGGTCGGTCAGCGCGAGGACGCCGGCGGCATCCTCTCGGTGATCCGCTGCCTGCACCAGGCCGGCCCGGCAGCTGGCATCCGGCACACGGTCTGGGTTCACCGCGACTACGCGGAAACCCGCTCGCCCTTGCTCGACTACCGGCGCACCGGCTTCATCACCAGCGACTCACCGAGCCACCTCGCCATTTTTTTTACCAGTGCACTTGCGTTTTTCAGCCTTCGCAAACTGCTCCGGCAGGAGTCGTTCGATGTCATCCACGCACACACGCGCGGCGGGCTGATCGTCGCGCTGTTGGCCGGTTTTTTTCTCGGCCGGCAGGTACTGTTCACAAACCACAGCTACGCCAATCGCACGTGCCTTTACCGCTGGGCGGCGCGCCGCGACTGGATGACCACCGTGGTGCTCAACCCCAACATGGCAGCGCACTACAGCCTCGCCGTCGAGCCGCTCAAGTGCAGCATTATTTTCTCTGGCTGCGCCGATCGTTTTTTGCAGGAACCGCTCACAACGAACGCTTGGCCAAGCGCCGATCCGTTGGCCAAGCTCAAGCTTGTCGGCATGGGCACGCTCGTCCGCTGGAAATGCTGGCACCACCCCATCGCCGCCTTGGCCAAGCTGCCGGCCGAACTCAAGGCCCGCGTCGAGTTTCACCTCTGGGGGCCGGAGCAGAGCGACGCCGACTCGCAAGCCTTCGCCGCCGAGCTGCGCGAATCGATCGAGCAACTCGGCTTGCAGAAAACCGTCCTGCTGCGCGGCGTGACGAACCAAGTCACCGACGCCCTGCGCGACGGCCATTTCGTCGTCGTCGCCTCGGAGAACGAGCCGTGCAGCGTGTCGCTGATGGAAGCCCTCGCGCTGGGCCTCCCCGCCCTCGCGGCCCGCAGCGGCGGCAATGTCGACATCGTGCGCGACGGAACGACCGGCCTGCTGTACGACACCGGCAGCATCGACGGTTTGCGCGACCAAATCGCCTCCATCCTCAACGGCGATTTCACCCCCGCGCCGCCGGCCGGAATCCGTGACAGTGTCCGCGGCTGGGCCGCCAGCGAGATGGCCGCCAAATACAACCGCGTGTACGGGCAGATGGCCAAGCGCAACGGGGACGTGTCATGAAACTGCTCGTCTTTGCCCACGTCCCGCCGCCGTTCCACGGCCAAAGTTTCATGGTGCAGCAACTGCTCGACGAGCTGCGCGACGACGAAACGATCGAGGTCTTCCACGTCGACAGCCGCCTCTCGAAAGATGTCGATGACATCGCCTCCGCAAGCCCGCGTAAACTCCTCCTCATTTTCCGCTACTGCCTCAAGGCCATTTGGCTGCGGCTGCGACACGGCGTGAATTATTTCTACTGTGTCCCCGCGCCCGGCCTGCGCAACGCCGTTTACCGAGACTGGATCGTGATGATGCTCTGCCGCCCGTTTTTCCGGCGGACCATTTTTCATTACCAGGCGTCCGGCGTCGGCAGTTGGCTCGAGACCGGGGCGCGTCCATGGGAGCGCTGGGTGTCGCGGCGGTTGCTCGGCCGCCCCGCGCTGAGCATTGTGCTGGGAGATTATTATCACGAGGACGCCGCCAAGTTCTCGCCACGCAACTCGCCACGCAACATCGTCACCGTGCCGAACTGCGCGCCCGACCCCTGCCCCGACTACGACACCGTGCTGCAACCGGCGCAGCAGTCCCGCGCCAAGGCGCTTGGCCAAGCGCGGGTCGGCGGCGAGTCGGCGGCGACGTTTCGCGTGCTGTACTTGAGCCTCTGCTACCGCGACAAGGGATTGTTCGACGCCATCGACGCTGTCGCCGAGATCAACGCACGGTTACAAGCCAAGCGATCGGCCGCGCGCGTGCAGCTCGACGTTGCCGGCAAATTTTATCTCGCCGACGAAGAGGCCGAGTTCACCGGGCGGCTTGGCCAGGCGGAACTGAACGACGCGCACGGGCCGCTCGTGGTTTACCACGGCTTTGCCGACGAGACGAAAAAGCGCGAGTTATTCGCCCAGGCCGACGCGTTCGTGCTGGCGTCGTACTACGAATTTGAGGCGCACCCGGTCAGCCTCGTCGAGGCGATGGCGCACGGCCTGCCAATTATCGCGACTCGCTGGCGGATTTTGCCGGAGCTGTTCCCCGCCGGTTACGAGGGGCTTGTGGACACAAAGTCGCCCCGCCAAATCGCCGACCGGCTCGAGGGCTTTCTCGGCCGCACGGACGAGGCCGGCCTGCGCGATCGGTTCCTGCGGCACTTTACGCGGAGGGCGTTCGGTGAAAAAATCCGGGCCGCCCTGTTGGCGCTGGAAAACGAGTGAACACCGACCGACAACCCGATCCTGCCCGCGTCTCGGCCTTTCGCGGGGTCGAGCATTACGACGATCCCGCCGCCGTTCACTCGCTCGTTGGCCAGGCGCTGGACGCGCTTGGCCTGCCGGACGACTACGTCCGCCCCCACGACCGTGTCGTGCTCAAGCCGAACTGGGTCAAGGAACACGACGAGCGCCACCCCGGCCCGGGCCAGTGGGAACACGTCGTCACGCATCCCGCCGTCATCGAGGCGGTCATCCGCTGGGCCGGCACGCAGCTCGCCGGCAGTGGCTCGATCACCGTTTGCGACGCGCCGCAAACCGACTCGTCGTTTGCCGCGCTCAACCAATATTGCGGGCTCGACGAAATGGTCGATCGCTGCCGCCGCGACTTCCCCGGCACAACGATCAAGCTGCTCGACCTGCGACCAGAGGAATGGCACGCCGTCGATGGTGTCACCGTTTCAAAAACACAGCTCACCGGCGACCCGGCGGGTGACACGTTCGTCGGGCTGAACGACGCGAGCGAGTTCGTCGGCTTTCACGGCAACGGCCGGCTGTTTGGCGCTTCGTTCAACATGGCCGAGACGAACGAGCGCCACTCCGGCGAGCGCCACGAGTACATGCTCTGCCGCACGCCGATGGACGCCGACGTGCTCATCAATCTTCCCAAGCTCAAGACGCACAAAAAAGTCGGCGTGACTTGTGCGCTCAAGAATCTCGTCGGCATCAACGCGAACAAAAACTGGCTGCCGCACCACACCGAAGGCACGCCCGACCTGGGCGGCGACCAGTTCCCCGCCTCGACGGCAAAAGCCAGGCTCGAGCATTCGTGGATGGGCCGGGCCAAGCGCATCGTCAACGGCCGCCCGCTGCTCTCGCGCCTGTTTGTGCCGTTGAAAAAAATGGGCCGCCTGTTTTTCGGCGACACGCAGAAAGTCGTCCGCTCCGGCAACTGGCACGGCAACGACACCTGCTGGCGCATGGTGCTCGACCTCAACAAATGCCTGTACGATTTCGATGGCGCCGGGCTGCCGCGCAAAAAGCCGCTGCGCTATCTTGCCGTGGTCGATGGCATCATCGGCGGCGAGGGTAACGGCCCCATGTCGCCCGATGCGAAGCCCTGCGGCGTCATCCTCGCCGGCACTCATCCGGCCGCTGTGGACATGGCCGCCGCGACGCTGATGGGTTTCGACTGGCAAAAGCTGCGGCTGCTGAAAAACAGCTTCGAGATTCGCAAGCGCAACTTTATCCCATTCCGGCCGAGCGACATAAGCCTCGTGTCCAACAAGCCTGAATGGGATGGGCCGCTTGGCCAAGCGGGTGGGCGGTTCGCGTTCAAGCCGCACTTTGGCTGGGTCGGCGCGATCGAGCGCGAGCCGGAAAACCAGGTCAAGCGATGAGTCTCGAGGACAAACTTTACCCGTTGCTCTCGCTGTACGACCGGCTGCCGCAGGGGGCGCGAAATTTCATCGGCGCGGCGTACCGGCGGCTCCCGCGCCGCATCCGCCACGGCAGGGCGTACGGCGAGTTTCGCGAGTTGGCCGAGGCATCGCCAAGCTGGAGCGAGTCGGATCTTCGCGAGTATCAGTTACGCGAACTGCGCCGCACGCTCGTCAACGCCGCGAGCTATTGTCCGTGTTACAGCCGCTCCTTTGCGAAGGCCGGTTTTCGTCCGGACGCAATGATGTCACTCGACGATTTTGCCGGCTGTCCGTCGCTCACCAAGCAGGACATGCAGCAGCATTTTAATGACCTGACCTCGACCGGGATTGCCGACTCGCAAAAACTTTACATCACCACCGGCGGCTCGACCGGCGTGCCGGTGGGGTTTCATTTGCAGAAGGGCGTCAGCCGGCCGAAGGAGCAGGCGTTCCTTGAGGCCAACTGGCGGCGAGCCGGTTATTTTGACAAGGCGCGGCTCGCGCTGATCCGGGGTCATGTGACCGACTCGCGAGCCAGGGGCAACATCATCGCGCACGACGCCACGCGCAACTGGCTGATGCTTTCGTCGTATCACCTCACCGACGAGCGCATCCCCGAGTACCTCGAGGCGCTGGAAAATTTTCAGCCGGACTTTTTGAATATCTACCCGTCGGCGGCGTTGCAGCTCGCCGAGTATTTGCATCGGCACGATCAGCGTTGGCGCACGCCGCTCCAGGGCGTGCTATGCGGCTCGGAGCAGTTGACGCTGTCGCAGAAACGACTCCTCGAGGGTGTGTTCCAGTGTCGCGTGCTGCGCTGGTACGGCCACGCCGAGCGCGTCGTCCTCGCCGCCGAGGGGACGTACTCGGATCTGTTTTATTTTTGGCCGCATTACGGCTTTGTTGAGTTTGGTGAACCGGACGGGGACGGCCTGCGGGAAGTCATCGGCACGACGTTTCACAATATGGCCATGCCGCTCGTGCGATACCGCACCGGCGACTTCGTTCGCCTGGCCAAACCGGATGCGCGTCGGGAATACGCCTGGCCAGCCGTTGAGGAGATCGCCGGGCGCGGGCAGGAATTTCTTGTCACCGGCTCGGGGCGGCGCATCTCGCTGACCGCCTTCAATATGCACGACGCGATCTTCGACGGGCTGTATGCCGTGCAGTTTTTCCAGTCGGAACAGGGCGTGGCGGAGTTTCGCTACATCCCGTCGCCGGAGTTTCACACGTCGCGGCTGCCGCAGATTGAGGACGGCATCCGGCGCAAGCTTGGCGACGACTTTCGGCTGGTGCTGCGCGAGGTCGGGGAGGTCGAAAAGACGCCGCGAGGCAAGCAAACCTGGCTCATCAGCCGGCTCTGATTCCCGCTTGGCCAAGCGGGCCGGATGGGCGTATGGTCGCCGGGCGATGCTACAAACCAAAGCTGCACGAAGAATTCTCCACGGCGTGGTGCTCGGGGTGTTGTTGGTGAACCTGGCGATCGGTGCCAAGGTCTATTCCGAGTCCGACGCCAACTCGAGCGCCAACGATCCCCACGCCAATCTCGACCTGTTCGTCAACGTACTCGAGCGCATCCGGCGCGACTACGTCGACGGCGGCGAGTTGACGTACGAGGATCTCGTCCACGGCGCGCTGCGGGGCATGATCAGCATGCTCGACCCGCACAGCGAGTTCATGCCGCCCACCCGTTACTCGCACCTCATGAACGACACCGAGGGCCGGTTCGGCGGCGTTGGCGTGCACATCAACATTCAGGACGGCTACCTCACCGTACTCGCTCCGATGGAGGACACGCCGGCCTACGAGGCCGGCATCATGTCAGGCGATCGCATCGTGAAGATTGAGGGCAAAAACGCCCGCAACATCTCGATGCCGGAGGCGGTCGACAAGCTACGCGGCAAGCCGGGCTCGAAAGTCAAAATGACATTTTTCCGGCCGTCCACCCGTGAAGACATCGAGGTCACTCTCAAGCGCGCACTGATCAAGGTGGCTACCGTCAAGGACATCAACAACCAGCGCAAGTTCACCGTCGACGAAAACAAGATCGGCTATGTGCGGCTGACGCAGTTTGGCGAGGCGACCTCGCGCGACCTGGAGGAGGCGCTGCGCAAACTCGAGCTTGAGGACATGAAGGGACTCGTGCTCGACCTGCGCCACAACCCCGGAGGACTGCTCGACCAGGCGATCAGGGTTTGTGAAAAATTTCTGGCCAAGGGCGAGCCGATCGTCACCACCGAGGGACGCCGCGAACGCGAGAACTCCGAGCACAAGTCGTCCGGCCGCCATGCCCGTCCCGACCTGCCGCTGGTCGTGCTGGTGAACCGGTTCAGTGCCAGCGCATCGGAGATTGTTGCCGGCTGCCTCAAGGACAACGACCGCGCCAAGATCGTCGGCGAAAAAACCTTCGGCAAAGGCTCGGTGCAAAAGATTCTGCCAATCAACGGCCAGCACGGAGCCGCGCTGCGACTGACCACCGCCAAGTATTACACGCCGAGCCACGAGGTCATTCACGGCCACGGTATCGAGCCGCATCATAAGTTGAAAATGAGCCGCGAAGACGAAGAATTGCTCTTCCTCCAGCGCATGCCGGGGGGGCTCAAGATGGTGGCTGAGGATCGCCGTGAAGCCGTCGGAACCTTCGTCGATCCGCAGTTGGCCAAGGCGATTGAACTGCTAGTGGGCAAGAAACAGATCCAAGCCAAGGCAGAGCCGGAAGAGGAAAAACCGGCAAAACCGGCCGAAAAACCCAATGAAAAGGCCAAACCTGAGAAGGAGGCCAAACCTGAGGAGGAGGCCAAACCTGAGAAGGAGGCCAAACCTGAGAAGGAGGCCAAGCCTGAGAAGGAGGCCAAGCCGGAAGCCGAGGAAAAGCCGGCCGACAAGCCGGAATGATTTCGCCGCTTGGCCAAGCGAGACTGTTCCCCTCCCATGCTGTTGCTGGCCATCGAGACGTCGTGTGACGAAACCAGCGTCGCCGTGCTGCGCGATGGCTGTGTTCTCGCCAACGCGGTTTCCTCCCAGATAAAACTTCACGAGGAGTACGGCGGCGTGGTGCCGGAACTCGCCTCGCGCGAGCACCTGCGCAACCTCATGCCGGTCGCCCGCCAGGCGCTTGGCCAAGCGGACGTCGCCCCCGGCGAACTCGACGCGATCGCGGCGACTCGTGGGCCGGGTTTGCCGGGCGCGCTGCTGGTTGGCCTGCGCGCGGCGCAGGGCTTGGCGTTCGCTCTGGCCAAGCCGTTCGTCGGCATCCATCATCACGAGGCGCACCTCTACTCGCCGTGGATCGACGGCGAGCCGTTGTCGCTGTCTCTCGACGATTTTCAGCCGAACGTTTCGCTCATCGTCAGCGGCGGCCATACGATGCTCGTACACGTCGCCGCACCGCTGGAGCATCGCGTGCTCGGCGGCACGGTGGACGACGCGGCCGGCGAGTGCTTCGACAAGGCTGCCAAGCTGATCGGCCTGCCGTATCCCGGCGGCCCCGAGCTGGATCGCCTAGCCAACGAGGGCGACGGCAGCGCGCACAAATTCCCGCGACCCATGATGCGCGACGACTCGCACGACTTCAGTTTCAGCGGGCTCAAGACATCGGTGCGCTATTTCATCCGCGACAACCCGGACGTGCTCGAGGACGGCCAGCGGCTCCGCAACCTTTGCGCCGGCGTGCAGGCGGCGATCGTCGAGGTGCTCGTCGCCAAGACAATCCGCGCGGCGAAAAAGCTCAGCGCAAAATACGTCACCGCCTCCGGCGGCGTGACATGCAACAGCGGCTTGCGAGCAGCCTTGGGCGCGGCGTGTGAGCGGGATGGCTTTGTGTTGCGCCTGGCCAATCCAACGCTCTGCACCGACAACGCGGCAATGGTCGGCATGATCGCCCACATGCACCTTGCCAAGGGCACCGCCGCCACCTCACTCGACGCTGAAATCGCCCCCGGCTGGAAGCTCGCCGAGAGCGCCGTTTGCTAATAGCGTAACATGACAATCCTTTCCGATTGGCTTCGGCTCCGATACACCTTCGCCAAGTGAACATGGGAGCATTTGATTTTGACGTCGCCGTGATCGGCGGAGGCAGCGCCGGCTACGCCGCGGCGCGCACCACGGCCGCCGCCGGCAAACGCACCGTCATCATCGAGGCCGGCGGGGAACTGGGCGGACTCTGCATCCTGCGCGGTTGCATGCCGACGAAAGCGTTGCTGCACGCGGCCGATGTGCGGTTCCAGGCCCGGCGCTCGAAGCTCTGGGGGCTTGAACCGGGCGAAATCGGCTTCGATTATGCGTCGGTGATGCGGCGCAAGGCGGCGATGGTCGAGGAGTTCGCCGGCTACCGGCGCGGCCAACTGCGGGACGGCCGCTTCGAGTTGATCCGCGCCCTGGCCAAGTTCCGCGACCCGCACACGCTCGAACTCGACAACGGCCAAGCGATCACTGCCGGGCAGTTTATGATTTCCACCGGCTCGCGGGTCGCCGAGCTGCCGCAGCCGGGCTTGGCCAAGCTCGGCTGCATCACCAGCGACGACGCCCTCGAGCTTGAGTCGCTGCCCCAGTCGATCATCGTGCTGGGCGGCGGCGCGGTGGCGGTCGAGTTCGCCCAGTTTTTTGCGCGGTTCGACGTCGGAGTCACGCTGCTCCAGCGCAGCCCGCACATTCTCAGGGCGTTCGACGACGATGTCGCCGGCGAAGTGGAGGCCGCCTTCCGAGCCGAGGGCATTACCGTCCACACCGGCTGCTCTCTCACCGACGCGCGGCAGGACGGCAACGAAAAAGTGATCGCGTTCGAGCGCGACAGCGGGCAACACGAAGTCCGCGCCGAGGCGGTGTTTCACGGGTTGGGCCGATCGCCGAACACCGGGTCGCTCGCGCTCGAGAACGGCGGCGTCGAGACCGACAACGGCCGCATCCTCTGTGACGCCCACATGCGAACCAGCGCGCCGCACATTTTCGCCGGGGGTGACTGCACCGGCCCGTACGAGATCGTGCACCTCGCCATTCAGCAGGGCGAAGTCGCCGCGCATAACATCCTGCACCCCGGCGGGCTGCGCTCGATGGATTACCGGATGCTCATCAGCGTGGTGTTCACCGACCCGCAAAGTGCCACCGTCGGCCACACTGAAAAAACGGCCAAGGCGCAGGGCATCCCGTACCTCACCGCGAGTTATCCGTTCAGCGACCACGGCAAGTCGATCATCATGGAGGCGATGCACGGCTTCGTGAAATTGCTGTGCGATCCCGAGTCGGGCGAAATCCTCGGCGGCGCGTGCGTCGGACCGATGGGCGGCGAGTTGATCCACGAGATCGTCACCGCCATGGCCAAGCGCATGACCGTCACCGAGCTGGCGGCCACCCCCCACTATCACCCCACCCTCGCCGAGATCTGGACCTACCCCGCCGAGGAGTTGGCCGAAAAAATTACCGGCTGACGGTTCCATCGAATTTGTTGTAATTGACAAAAGCTGTGTGAAGTCCACCGTCTTGTCGACGCAATGCAAATGGATCCGAAGGCCCAAGCCATCGACTGGGCACCGCCGCTGGAGAGGCAGGACGCCACCGCGGCGGTCGAGTGGCTCTTGCAGTTCGCCACCCGGCACCAGGCCAGCGACGTGCATCTGCACATGGACCGCGACGGCTGCCGCGTGCAGTTCCGGCTCGACGGTGTGCTCACCCATGTCGGCACCCTGCCTATTGAGGCGGCCAAACTTGTCCTCGGCCGCGTCAAGTATCTGGCCAAGCTCAAGACCTATGTCGAGTCGCTGCCACAGGATGGCCGAATTGCCGGCGACGAGGTGGGTTTGTCCAGCGATGTGCGCGTCTCCACCTACCCGACTGTGACCGGCGAGAAGCTGGTGCTGCGCCTGTTTTACGAGGAGAACCAGCTTGCGCTGAACCAACTGGGGTTTCCCGCCGGGGTGAACGATACGCTGGAGCGCCAACTGGGCACCCGCTCCGGCATGATCCTGCTGACCGGCCCGGCCGGCAGTGGCAAGACAACGACGATTTACGCGCTGCTGCAGCGGCTGCTGGAAATCGATCCCTGCCACGTGATCACGGTGGAGGACCCGGTCGAGCGGGTGATCCCCGGAATCATGCAAACGGAGATCAATCTCGAACGGGGGCTGACCTTTGCAAAGGCGCTCAAGCACCTGCTGCGGCAGGACCCGCAGGTGCTGGTGATCGGTGAGATTCGCGACGAGGAAACGGCGGCAATTGCCCTCCGCGCGTCGATGACCGGCCACCTGGTCATCGCGACGCTGCATGCCGGCTCGTGCCGGGGAGTGGTCGAACGACTGAACGCTCTTTCAGACGACTCCAACCTCGTGGCCAGCCAGTTGCGGCTGATCCTGAACCAACGGCTGGTGCGCAAGTTGTGCGCGTCTTGCTCCGGCAAAGGGTGCGCGTCTTGCTTCGGCTCCGGCCTACGCGGGAGGGTGCCATTCCTGGAAATGTTGCGCCTCGACGAAGCCAACCAAGGAGCGATCGAGACCAAACGCCTGGCCAGGCTCGAACCGGACCTGTCATTCGAACAATCGCGCGACGACCTGCTTGGCCAAGAGCTGACGACCGAGGCTGAAATCAATCGACACTTACAACTATGAACACCGAGGAACTTGCCTTCGTAAACCGGCAGTTGGCAGGGATGCTCAAGTCCGGCATCCCGCTAGAAGCCGGGCTGAAAAAGATGACCGAGTCGATGAGCAGCGGCCGGTTAAAGGATCAGCTAGCCCAACTCGGCAGCCGTCTCGAGAAGGGCCAGTCCGTTGAGCAGGCGGTCGAGGGGCTTGACCTGCCGGACACCTACAAGCGGCTGCTGGTGCTTGGCCAGGAAAGCCAGAGCATGCCCAAGGTGTTGAGCTGCGTGGCCGACTATTACGAACGCATCGGCACCCTGGCTACTCGCCTTCGTGGCTTGGCCATCTACCCGATGCTTATCCTGGTTTGCGGTTTGCTGGTGGCAGGGCTGATGGCGTTTCTCTCATCGATGCTTAAAAATGATGTAGCCGATCTAACCGACTCCTTTATGATGGGACGATCCGAGTTATCGCAATTTTTTGGCAGCAGTTGGATTTCCATTTTCCCCATGGGAGTTTTTGCGGTGAGTTTTCTTTTTTATGTTATCGCGTTGCGCAGCCAAAAAATGCGCCGTTATTTCAGCTGGAAAATCCCGATGCTGAGGGACGCCACGCTCGCGCAATATGCTGCGCTATCCGAGACGCTGCTGGCCTCCGGGGCGCGACTGCCAGAGGTGGTCGGGATGGTTCGAAAACTCGAGGCCGGATCGGCGATGGAGACCGACCTGGCACAGATCGAGCAGAACCTCGCCGGGGGTCATGCCGATTACGACTCGGCCTCGAGAGGGTGTCGAGCGATCCCGGATTTTTTCAACTGGATCGTCGCACAGGCCGGCGAGGACGTCGCCGCCGGGTTCGGCCACGCCCGTACCATCTACACCAGCCGTGCCGAGAGCAAGATGCAGGCATTCCTCTACTGTTTCCTGCCCATCAACATACTGCTGGTCGGGGGCTTGCTGCTCATTTTCTTTCTGCCCCAATTCGCGGTGGCCACTGACCTACTTTACATGATCGACGGTTTAGGAGGCTACTAAGACTTATGTATGCGATTTTCTATATCTGGCTCAGTTGCCTCGTGGCTTCGATTGGGGTCGGGTTTGCGGCCTACTATGTCCTGAGCGCACCCTTTCGGCGGATCGATTGTGCCAACCTCGTCGTTGAGTTGAACGAATTGGCCGCTGCCACTGGCAGGAATCCGGAGGACCTGTTCAAACAACTGGGCGGACTTGGCGTCGGAGGAGTTCCCCATGCACGGAAGTTCTCCCGCCTGAACGACCTGATGCAGAGCGGCCGGAGCTTCATCGAGAGTCTGCGGGTTTTTCATTCCCTGCTGCCGGGCGAGGTCTTTGGCGCGATGGAACTGGCCCGCAACGAGCGCGGCTCCCAACTGCTGGCCAAGCTGAGCCGGGCACACCTTGAGGACGGTGTGTCGCGGGCGCAGAATTCCTTCAAGCTGTTTTCATCGAGCCTCCTTATTCTCATACCAACAAGCCTACTGATCGGTATTGGGGCGATGAATTTCATCATGCCAAAATTCAAGGATGTATTAGCGGACATGATTGGCTCAGGGTTGCCTGAGATCACTGAGTTTTTATTGAGTTTGTATGACACTGGGCTGGCTATGGTCATCCCGACGCTGCTGATTGTGTTTGTTGCCTTCCTCACGGTGGCACATCTCTTTGGCTTGTCGGCCTCCCACGACACCGGTTCGCTCCTGAACCGGCTGTTCAGTTGCCTGACCTGGCTGATGCCGTGGCGGCGAAACCGGATCAAGCGCAACTTCATCTGGATTTTTTGTGAACTGCTCGATAACGGCGTGCCCGAGGCGGAGGCGATCGAGACCGCCGCCGCTGCCACGAAAAACAGTGTCGTTCGCGGTCGGGCAGCCAAGGCAGCGAACGACCTGCGCAACGGCCAGCCATTGGCCAAGGCGCTGCGCCGGTTCGACCGGCGGGCCGACCTCGCCTGGCGGGTGGAGAATGCCGGGCACGGCAGCGCCACCTTCCGCGAGACGCTGGAGGGCTGGACCAATCACCTGTCGGCGCTGGCGTACAAGCAGCAACAGTCCGCGTTCTACTACGCGTTCACCCTGCTGACCCTGTTCAACGGGCTTTGTGTGTTATGCATCGCACTGGTGATTTTCATGCCCCTGGCTGCAATGATTGAAAGGTTATGACATGATCCTGAGCCGAACAACCCGCCTGGCCAGGTGCCGGGCTTTTCTGCAACTGGACGTTGCGGTCGCCATCACCGTCCTGGCACTGGTGTTCATCCCTTTAAGCGTCTCCAGCTCAGGTGACCTTGATTTGGCTCGCCGGCAATACTTCGAGGCTGTGGCCCTGCAGTTGATTGATGGCGAGATGGACGTGCTGCTCGCCGGGGAACGCCGAAAGTACACACCGGGAGAACACCAGATTAAGCCGGTAGGCGAGGCGGTGCAGAATCTGCCCGAGGGCGAGTTTGTCCTGACGGTGCATGACCAGAAACTGACCCTCGCCTGGGTGCCAACCAAGCGGGCCAAGTGGGGCCGGGTCGAGCGCGTGGTGGAACTGAAATGAAACTTCGCAGCCACAGAACCCGCAGCGAGGCCGGCGTATCGCTCATTGAATGCCTGGTTTACATCGGGCTCTTCGCTGTGTTGTTGAATTGTGCAACACGGTTCTTCTCCGTGGTCTATCATCACAACAAGGCAGCGACCAAGGCCGCCAGCTACACCATCGCCGCCCTGGACGCGGCCAGGCACTGGCGGCGTGACATTGCCAACGCCAAGGGCGAGCCGAAGCTAATCCGGGGCGATCACTTCGACGTCATCCGGATCGACCAGGCCGCGGGCGGGCAGGTCAGTTACCGTGTCAACGGCACACGGCTGGAGCGAAACAACGGAGACGAATGGATCCCGATCATCCGGCGCGTCGCCTCCTCCGTTATGCTGCCTGATCAGCGCGAATACGTCCGGGCCTGGCGATGGGAACTGGCGATGGAAACCAAGTCTCGTTTCCTTGGTGATCCGGTCCGGTTTTCCTTCACCGCCGTGCCGGGGCATCCCCTTTCCCCACGCCCGGCCAAGGCCCAACCTCCAACCCCGATACCGGAACCAAGCCTGTGAAAATTCGCACCAATCCAGAACGGGGAGCGATCCTGACCGGTGTGCTGCTGGCACTGGCGGCCTGGGCGCTGGTCTTGTTGAACTATAACTCGATCAACTCACACGGCCTGCGTCACCGGCTCAAGGCCTACGAGCAGGAGAACCGTGATTATCTGACAGAGAAATACGCTGACCTGGTCAAGGAAGTGAAATGAAGCCATCGAGCAACCAGCCAAAATGAGCGAGCAAAAATATCCCAAGGCATTGCCTCCACTCATAGCCACGCCTGTTCGCAAACCCGCCATGTTCCTTTCCAATTACGGGGGGTTTGCCGTTTTGGGAGGATTTGCATTGCTCGGCCTGATTGGTTTTGTGATCGGTTCATTGGTGGGTGCAAGTATTTCTGGGGCTTCTTTGCAAGGTGGCTTGATGGGCATGGCGACTGCCATTTGGGCGCCGTTTGCCCTCGTGCTATCCCCTCTTTCCTTTTTTGGCGGTATTTTCGTCCTCTGCTGGGCGATCCAACACACGCGCAGATACTGGTGCGCGTGGGTTGGCTTGATCGTGCTCGCACTGGCTTCACCGTTCCTGCTGGTGCTAGGCCAAACTGTAACGGAATCCATTTTTGCCAAACCAGACCCGGCGTCTCTCGTTGTGGAGGAGGAAGAGATTGAAGAACAATGGCCCATCGGGGCAGACAGTGATGACGATGGTTTTGTGGATAGTGATGGCGATGGTTTTGACAACTATGATGAATTCTTAACAGGGCACGATCCTCAGGATCCCAACGATACTCCAAAGCACATGGAAGTGGAGGACGCCATTTCTGAATTCAGTTGGGAAGACAGCGATGAAGATGGATTTGATGACTATGATGAACATATTGTGGGAACCGATCCGACCGACCGGGAAGACACGCCAACACAAGAACAGGTGGACGCGGCTCAAGCAGAAAGAGATACTGTTTTGGCCAAAGAAAGAGCCGAAGAGGAAGAAGAGCTAAGAGAGGCTCAAGCTAAAGCGCTCGAACCACTACCGGGGCATGATCCCTCCAACCTGCAGGGCAACTACGGCATCAAAAAAATCCACCTGGCCGTGCTGCGCGGTGACCTAACCGACACTCAGGCGCAGGTGACTGCGGGCGCCGACATCAATGCACCGGATGAGGTCGGCAACACGCCGTTGCATCTCGCACTGGGCCTGGGCGAAACCGCGATTGCGGAATGGCTCATCAACCAGGGTGCCAATCTGCAGGCCAAGGCCAACGACGGTCGGGCCATGGTTCACGCCGCGGCCGCCGGGGGCCAAGTCGAGTTGCTGAAAAAACTGGTCGCCGAGGGACTCAAGCTGGACACGAAAACCGCGCTTGGCCAAGGGCCACTGCACCTGGCCTGTGCTGCCGGCCAGACGGAAACCATCGAGTGGCTGCTTGGCCAGGGGCAAACGGCAACCGCTCCCGATGCCAACGGCAACACGCCGCTGCACACGGCGGTGATCCACGGGCGAGCCGGCTTGGCCAAGCCGTTGATCGATGCCGGCGCCGACCCGAAACAACTCAACACGCTTGGCCAAGCGGCGATCCACCTGGCTTGCACCACCGGCCAGGTCGGCCTGGTCAACTGGATGCTCGAGCAGGATGCGACCCTGGCTAATCTCCCGGACGGCGAGCGGTTCACGCCACTGTACCACGCCGCCATCAACGGCAACTCGCGCACGGTCTCGCTGTTGTTGACCCACAAGGCCGAGATCAAGGCCGGAGACAATACGGAGCTGGGAGAATTGTTCGCAAAAGTATTGGCGGACGATGTCGAGTATTTTGAACGTTTCCAAGAGCAGATGAATCCCTACGGCTGGGCGATGGGCATGATGGGGATGCCCGGTATGATGCCTTACGGAATGGGGATGCCGGGCATGGGCATGAATCCGTATGGCATGATGGGAATGGGCGGCATGGGCATGCCGGAATTCGATGAAGAGGAATTGGAGGGAATTGGGGTCGACAGCGACGAGGATGGATTCGACGATTATGATGAAAACCTGGTTGGAACCGATCCGGAAAATCCGGACGATACACCAACCCAAGAACAGGTGGACACGGCACAAGCTGCAAAAGATGCAGCTGAGATAGCAGAAGATGATGCGGCTAACCTAGTGGGTGAGGATGAATCCTCCGACGATAATGAGATGGACTCCGAGGAAGAGGAGGAGGCGATGCCGGACTTCGGTGGATTACCGGGGATGCCCCCGGGAATGATGCCCGGTTTAAATCCCTATGGCATGGGCAATCCGTTCGGTATGCCGGGCACGCAAGGCGAAGAAAAAAAGGATTCCCCCAAGCCAAAGGAACGAAGGGCACTGATGGGGGCCGATACGAACGGGAACACGGTAATGCATCTCGTGGCCGCCATCGGCAGCAGTGAAATGGTCGAGGCAGCAACGAATATCCCTGAACTCTCCAGAGAAGATACAAACCAGTTAGGTTTCACACCTCCCGACCTTGTGAAAGCGCTCGGCCGGGAGGAGGTCGCCCCTGGCTTGGCCCCACTGGATTACGAGGACAGCGTTGTTGGCATGTATGGCATGGGGATGATGGGAATGCCCGGGATGCCTGGCATGATGCCCTACGGCATGGGGATGCCCGGCATGGGAATGAATCCGTATGGCATGATGGGAATGGGCGGCATGGGTATGCAGGGGATGCGAGAAGATGAATTCGAAAAAACGAATCTTTTTCCGCACTTGAAGAAGCCGCTGGATCTTTGGCACACGGAATCCGATAGGATCGACAGCGACGAGGATGGCTTTGATGATCATGATGAAAAACTAACCGGCCACGATCCGGAGAATCCCAATCACACTCCAACACAGAAGGAAGTGGACGCGGCAGAAGCAGCAAAGGAAGAAGAGATGCCAGACTGGGGCATGCCGGCGGGAATGCCCGGCATGGGGATGGGTATGAACCCCTACGGAATGGGCGGCATGGGAATGATGGGAATGGAGATGGAAGCTGATCCGGTGGAAGTGGAGGTAAAGGATGAGTTGGAGCTTCGCTCCGTTGCTCAAAAACGCATCTCGACCGACGGCCAGCCGCGCTCTTTTTTCGAGCAAGTCATCGCCAACAAGGGTGAGCTTTGTGAACGCCAAAAGATCAATGGCCTGTTCCATCAAGCCACCGATCCCCAGACCGGCTACAGCGCGATCAAGTGGATGGAACTGCTGAACCTTGATCATGGAGTGATCCACCTCGCCAATTTAAACCCGGAGGACGCCGCCTTGGAACGCCATCTCGCTCGTCAGACAGACCATGCCTTTAATATGCCGAACGAGGAACCGCAACTGCACCGCCTCGCCCGGGAAGGCAACGTGTACCAGCTGTCATTCGCGCTCTCCCGCAATCCCGACCCGAACCTGAGGGACAGCCGGGGCAGAACCGCGCTGCACGTCGCTGCGGCCAGTGGTCGCGTCAGCTTGATGAAACAATTACTTAGCCTGGGTGCCGACCCTGCTGCGGTGGATCAATACGGCTTCACGGTCCTGCACTGGGCGGCTCAAAATGGTCAACTGGAGACGGCGAGTCACCTGGTGGAGGAGGTTAAAGTTGAACGAGTGGCTGACCAATTCAGCCGCACCCCGGCCGTCTTGGCGAAGTCACGCGGCCATGCGGCGGTGAGCGACTATCTCAGCGCCAACTGAGGGCTTCGGCGCTAGTCCTCCAGGCCGCTAAATGCGCGACGCGCCATGCCGTCGGCGGGAATGTCTCTCGGCAGCCAAAACCGCTTTTTCCTGGAGGCTTTGCGATAGGCGTCACCGTCCATTTTCTCAACATGGATGTCTGAGAAGAGCAAATTCCCATAACCCTTGTGCCGGAGAGACAACGACTCGGCAACGCCACCAAACCCCCTTGGCCCCACCTGTCCGCTGTAATCATTCGGCCCGAGGTTGCCTTCCATCAGCAACATCGTCTTTGTGGGGGCCTTGAAGGCGGATACCTTGGTCTCATGGCAAATGCCGCAGTTCATGGCGTAGCTGTAGTTGCGCGGGGCAAACCGGTTGAACCTCCCGCCTCCCCCGCCCGTGTTGGTGTTCCGGCGCGGCCTGCCGGAACTCAGCTCTTTCTTGTCAGTCAGGCAAAGATAGACGTCCTTGTTGTCAAGGTAAGGGTGCAGGGTGCCGGTTGTCATGTCGCCCACGCGGGTGTAGAGCCACTTGCGAAAGGTGGGATAGTTGTCGTCGTTATCCACCGCGTAAAGGGAAGCAGCCATTCCAAGTTGGCGAAGGCTGTTGATGCAGGCAACCGAGCGGGCGGACTCCTTTGCGTTGCCAAGGGCTGGCAGCAGCAGGCTGGCAAGAATGGCGATGATCGCAATCACCACCAGCAACTCCACCAGCGTGAAGCCAAGACAGGCTCGTTTTAAAAATGCCCGCATGGGGAGCAACCCTGACAGTGCAAAATATTGGAAGCAAGAAACTTCGGTGACCTGCTCAACCCCGGCCCGTTTCACCGGATCGGCAGCGTCAATTTCGTTGCCTTTAATACCGGCCGGCAAGTACGGGGAAGTGACCTTGGCCAAACGGGGAACGGCGGTAATTAGAGACTGGACTTTCGTCCTTCTGGTGCGATTGTTCCCTGAGACAAATCGCTTGAGGCAAATGAAATCCAAAATCTTCCCCTCGTTGGCACTCGTATTGGGCTTGATGGCGCAAAATGGCCAAGCGGCCGACATCGTCTCGGGGCCGCCGACCGGTTCGCTGCTCGCGCCGGTGAACAGCTACGCCCTGCATGGCCCGCACAAGGGCCGGGAGTTCGACGCGGCCAAGTCGCTTGGCCAAGGCCCCGGCGCGCTGCTCTTCATCCATGAACTGTCCCGGAACATCATCCCGGTGTTGCGCGGCCTCGACGACCTCACCTCGGAATATTCCGTCCTTGGTTTTCACTCGCACACGCTGCTGCTCCACGATGACCGCACCTCGGCGGAGAACCGCCTCAAGGCCATCAACGGTTCGCTCAAGCTCGCGCACCCGATCATCCTGAGCCTCGACGGGCTCGAGGGGCCTGGCGACTACGCGCTCAACCGCCGTGCCGCACTCACGATCGTCCTGGCCAAGGGCGGACAGGTGGTGCGCTCGGTCGCGCTCACCGACGCCGGCCAGCACAATCTTCCCGAGTTGCGCGAATGGGTCGAGGCCGTCGCCGGAAAAATCCCGGCGGATCCGGACGAGTTGAGAAAAATGATTGCCGGCAATTTGCCGAAGAGCGGTGATGCCGTTCGCGAGCTGGCCGTCAACCAGGGCGTGCAGTTGCAAAAACTCCGCGCGCGCCTTGCCCGCGTCGAGAACGGGCAGATGAACAGCCGCATGCAGCAGCGCAAGCCGCAACGGATGAAGCGCGACGCGCCGAACGCCGCACGTCGGCAAGCCAACGCCCGGGACCAGGCTAAGCCGGCGGTAAAGCGCGAAGGCGCACCGCCCGACGACGACGAGTTGCAGTCCAACCTCCGCGCCTTCATCCGCAAGACGAACAGCGACGAGCGCAACGACGAGGTTTACGCGGGCATCATCGACCGCGCCGCCGAGAGCGCTGAGCTGACGCGGCAGGCACGCGAGATGTTCCGGCTCGTGCTCAGCCTAAAGGATCGCTACGGCACGTTGCATGCCCACGGGTTGGCTGAGGGATTTTTGGCCAAGCACCCGGCCAAGCGGCAACGCCGCGAGCGCCGCTAAACTTTGATTATGCCCTGTTCTTGGGCCATTCGCGCCGCCACCGCGGCGCTGCTCTCCACCGGCTTGGCCAGCCAGGCGGACGAGCCGAAGCCGTTTCACTTCGCGCACGACATCTCGCCGTTGCTGGTGAAGCAGGCCTGCGCCTCGGCCGAGTGCCACGGCGCGGCGACCGGCCAGGCCGGCTTCAAGCTGTCGTTGTTCGCGATGAATCCCGCCGCCGACTACGCCGCGCTCACGCAGGACCTTGACGGCCGCCGGATCGACCTGGCCAAGCCGGAAGCCAGCCTGCTGCTCCGCAAACCCACCCGCCAAATCAAGCACAAGGGCGGCCGTATTTTCAAAAAAGGCAGCGCCGATTACGAGTCGCTGCTCGGCTGGATTCGGCGCGGCGCGGCGTTCACCGAGAACGAGCCGGGCCGCCTGGCCAAGCTGCGGCTCGAGCCGCGCGACGGCGGTTTCTCCGCCGTGGCGGAATACCGCCTGGGCAAGCGCACGGTCACCCGCGACGTCACGCGGCTCACTGTTTTCTCGAGCACCGACGAGACCGTCGCGCTCGCCCACGACGACGGCTCGGTGACCCCGCTCGCCCCCGGCGAGGCGTGGATCATCGCCCGTTACGCCGGCCGCAATGCCCGAGCCGTCATCCGCCAGTCGTTCAACGAAGACCCGCCGGACGAGTCGACGACGACGCACCCGCTCGACAGCGCCTGGCTCGCCGGCCTCGAGTCGCTTGGCCTCAGATCCAGTGCCGAGGCGGACGCCTTCGTGCTCGCCCGCCGGGTGCACATCGACCTCGCCGGTCGTCCGCCGACGCCGGACGAACTCGACGCCTTCATCGCCCTGCCGCCAGCCAGGCGCCTGGCCAAGACGGCGGATCGGTTGATGCGCACGGAAGCGTTCGTCCAGGTTTTTGCCGGCCACTACCGCCACTGGCTCGAACTGCCCGAAGGGCGCTCGGAAAAAGATTTCGAGAACCCGGGCGCTCGGAAAAAGATTTCGAGAAGCCCCGTAACACGAAGCTGCGCCGCTATCTGCTCGAGTCGGTTCGGCAAAACAAACCGCTGCCGCAACTGGCCCGCGACATTCTCGGCGGCGGCGAGGCGGGTGGATTTGTCTCGCGTCACAACGACCCGCGCGACCGCGCCGAGTACGTTGGCCGCACGCTGCTCGGCCTGAGCATCGGCTGCGCGCGGTGCCACGACCACCCGATGGATCGCTGGCAGCAACGCGAGCACCTTGCCTTCTCCGCGTACTTTGCCGACGCGCGGCCGAACCCCGAAGGCGGCATGATGGCCGGCAAGCTGTTCCTGCCCGGCACCGGCAAGGCGGTTCAACCCGCGCTGCTCCAGCTCAATCCCGCCGCGCCGCTGGCCCCCGACGATGAACTGGCGTGGAGCATTCTCGACGGCGGCCACGACCAGTTCGGCCGCAATGTGGCCAACCGTTTCTTCGGCATTCTCGTCGGCAAACACCTCGTCGATGCACCGGACGATCATCGGCTGAGCAACCCGGCAATTCACGGCGCGTTGCTCGACGCCCTCGTGCGGGAGTTCGGGCGCACCGATGGCGACTTGCGAAAGCTCATCCGGACGATTGTCACTTCCCGCGTGTACGCCCTGGCCAGCCAGCCAGGCGAGGGCCGCGCGCTGGCGACCGATCCGGCCGCGCGCTACCTCGCCCGCCGCGAGGCCCGGCCACTGACGCCGACGCAGTTCAAGCGGGCGGTCGAGTCGGTGGTCGGTGACGAACTGCCACACGAGCCGCCGCCGGAGTCGCCGTTGGCACGGCAACTCTACGTGCTCAACAGCGGGCTGATTCAGGGCGGCCTGGCCAAGCCGGGCAACTCGGTGGCGGCCATCGCTGCCATCGGCGATTTTGTCAGTGAGCCGGCAGATCAACTGCGCGAGTTGTTCCGCCTGGTTTTGTCGCGTGACCCTAGGCCAAGCGAGGCCGAGGCGTTTTTGCCGACGCTCCAAAAACAGGGTGCCACGGGCCTGGGCGACCTGGCCTTTGCGCTAATGGCGGGCCGCGAATTTGGCTCGCTGCGTTGACGAACGACAAAAATCGATGAACCCTTCCCCCATGTTTCGCCGCCGCGACTTCCTGATGACGATGAGCGCACTGCCGTGGCTGCCCGGCCTGTTGCAGGGCGCGCCGCTGCTCAGCAAGTCGAACCGCTCGCTGATCGTCCTGTGGATGGACGGCGGCATGTCGCACATCGACACGTTCGACGGCAAGCCGGAGGCGCGACCGGACATTCGCGGCGAACTCGTCTCGCGCGAGTCGAGCCTCGAGGGCGTTTTCCTCAGCGAACATCTGCCCCGGCTCGCCGGCATCATGGATCAATGCGCGTTGGTGCGTTCGGTCACGAGCCCGGAGGGCAACCACGGGCGCGGCTCGCACTATATGCTCACCGGCCGCCGGCCGTCGCCGGTGCTCGAGTATCCGTCAATCGGCTCCATTCTGACCCCGGAAAAACTCGGCGACGGCAACCCGATCCCCTCGTACGTCGCCATCCCCGACGCGCACCCGTACGCGAGGCAGGGGTTCCTGCCGTTGACCCGCGGGCCGTTCGAGGTCGGCGGCGACCCGTCGAAGGGTGACTTTCGCGTGCGCAACATGGTCGCCTCGCCGCAGGCCCAACGGGCGCTGTCGCTGCTGCAAACCGTCGATGCACTCGACGGCAAGCCGCGCTCCGACTCGGAGGCTGCGCGCGACCGGTTCCTGTCGCAGGCGCGCTTCATGTCGCTCTCGCCCGAGGCGCGCGAACTGTTCGATCTGAACCGCGAGACGCCAGAGACGCGCAAACGCTACGGCCGCAAGCTGCTGGGCCAGTCCGCCCTGCTCGCGCGGCGGCTGGTCGAGGGCGGCGTACGCACGGTACTCGTCCGCTTCAAGGGATGGGATCACCACGAAAGCATCGCTCGGGCGTTGACCTACGGTTTCCCTCCCAAGCTCGAGGCGCTCGATCAGGCCGTCACCGCGTTGCACGAGGACTTGGCCCGGCGCGGACTCGACGAGCGCGTCACCGTCGTGTTGGCCAGCGAATTCGGCCGCACACCCCGCATCAACCCGCGCGGCGGCCGCGACCACTGGGCGCGCGCCAGTTCGGTGCTGCTGTTCGGCGGCGGACTCAGGCGCGGCGTGGTCGTCGGCAAAACCGACGCCAACGGCGAGGCACCGATCGAGCGCCCCGTCTCGCCGGCAGATCTGTTCTGCACCGTGCTCGGCGCGCTCGGCGCGGATCTCGAGCAGGTGCTGCACACGCCGGATGGCCGACCGGTCCGCACCGTCAACGAGTCCGCCAAGCCGATCCGCGAAATCCTGCAAAGCTGACGATGCTTTCCCTCCGCATCGCCGCCCTCACCCTGCTCGCCGCGCCGCTTTGCCAAGCGGACCCTCCGCATCGCCGCCCTCACCCTGCTCGCCGCGCCGCTTTGCCAAGCGGAGGAAACACCCAAACACCTTGGCCCCGTCACCGGCATCGCTGTGGTTGGCAGCCAAATTTACTCCATCTCCCAAGCCGGGATTTTCCGGGAAGCCAAGCGCTTGGCCAAGCCGCCGTTCCGTGTGATGGCGATGGCGGCGGGCGGGCCGCTGCTGCTGCTCGGCGGCGGCCAACCGGCGGCCAGCGGCGAGGTCGCGGTGTACGATACCAACGGCGGCAGCTTGGCCAAGCTGCGCCTCAGCGACGATTTGGTTTACTCCGTCGCCGTATCACCCGATGGCAAAACCGCCGCCGCTGCGATGGCCGACGGCCGCGTGCTGACGTTAGCTTTTCCCGACCTCGCGCCGGGCAGCGTGACCGAGGCCAACCGCCATGAGGCCATCGTTCGCGCCGTGGCGTTTTCGCCGGACGGCCGATGGCTCGCCTCCGCCGGGCTCGACGGCCTCGTGTTGCTGACGCCGCGCAAACCCAAGGCCAAGCCGATCGTGCTGGCTGACCACTCCGGCGGGGTCGAGTCGCTCGCCTTCGCGCCGGACTCGCGCCAACTCGCCACCGGTTCCCGCGACAGCCGCGTGCGGTTGCACTCAATTGAGGGTCGCCTGCTGCGGACGTTTCAGGGAGTCGGCGAGCCACCGGACGCCACCGGTTTCGGCCAAGCGCCGAGAGTGCTTTGCCTCGATTGGAGCGAAGCGGGTCTCATCGGCGGGACATCGACCGGCTACGTGTTTCGGCTGCCAAGCGGCCAGGGC
>Ga0208879_1000548_pt1 | contig 38696 bp, 37 predicted proteins | sample Knorr_S15_td_Bot_FD_185605 | JGI IMG/M metagenome (GOLD analysis project Ga0208879, IMG submission 185605) | Marine microbial communities from Southern Atlantic Ocean transect - Knorr_S15_td_Bottom_ad_5009_LV_A (SPAdes) (version 2) | ecosystem: Environmental > Aquatic > Marine > Oceanic | place... | reverse complement strand
GGTTTTAAAAAAATTACTTTTCTTTTCGAACGTAAAAGACACAATGTTCCATGGGCTTGGGGTCGGTAAAGTACATGATGCCTCCGAGTTGGTTTGGATCCTCGGCTTCAACTAAATTCAGTCCGTAGGATTCCAGCGCTTCCAGTAATTCCTGCTCGTCATATAGCTGAAATGTGCGGTCTACTCCGTACGCCGGATCATATATCGTCTTTACACCGTGTCCATTTTTGAAGGTTAGTTGGAGCACGCCCTGGGGCTTCAGTACTCGCTCAAACTCTCGCAGCATTACCGTAAATACGTACTCGGGGGCGATATGCTGGATAACCGCACTACATACAATGAAGTCAAAATGTTTATCGGGGAATTCCAGGGGACGGCGGAGATCGGCTACAGAAAGCAAGTCTGCGATTTCGGGATATAATTCCTGTGCCACCTGAATATTCTCCTCCACGGCATCAAGGCCGCGGATATCACAGCCGAGTTTCCAAAAATAGTAAGTGTCCCGCGCCGTAGCACACCCCGCATCCAATCCGCACTTTCCGGAAGCTGCTAGCTCCATAAGCCGATCCAGCAGATTTACTTCCTCTCGAAGAGCTTCGTGGGAAGATTTTACGAATAAAGCGTGTTCCGGATCATTGAATACTTGTGCGTATTGACCCGCATGCTCACGGTAGAACTCTTCTGAAAAATCAGATTGATTTTCACCGGACGGAGAATCTCGCATTTCGTTGCCCGTGGCATACCTCCTCGCTTAATTTATTCACAGTATGTTGAACGTCATTAACTTCATTGTTCCTCTCCATTCTTAAAATGTAAAAGGGCTAGAAAATGTGCGTTTTCCCCATTGTCCCCCACCTCTCATAAAAAATCAACGGCTCAGTACTTTGAAAGTATTGAGCCGTTGAAAATTAGAGGATTTTGTACCGTACGAAACGGCCTATGCGGACCCGACCAGATTCGAACTGGCGATCTTCTCCGTGACAAGGAGATGTGTTAACCAGGCTACACCACGGGTCCATTTACTCTGTGTCGGTGGGAGGAGTCGAACCTCCGACATCCACTTTATGAGGGTGGCGCTCTAACCGCTGAGCTACACCGACGCGTTGAAATGTTGCGGGTGAGGGAGTTGAACCCCCTTCAGAAGGTTATGAGCCTTCTATGATACCGACCAACCACCCGCGGCGTGAAATCGTAAAATATATAATAACATACTTTATAGAATTATTCCAGTTTCTGTGAAAATAGTCCTATAAATCTCGATAGTTTGCTCGGCGACCTCGCGGGTTAGTACGTATGAAGAATCTTCTTTCAAGAAGTCGCTTATCTGATGCGCGCGCCAGGCATTCTCCAAGCTCGGAAACTGATACTCTACAGCGTTCTTCAAACGCTCCTCTAATGTGTCGCCTTTATATCCTAGCTTTGCCACAACTTCATCGAGCATTGAATCGGCATCTATAATTGCCGTCCGCCATCCCCCGGAATCATCTTTTTCCATAGCTCCTTTTATCGCAAGCCATCGCTTTACCATCCTGCTCTTGGGCAGAGGAGATGCATTCCATGCTATCCAAAGATGCCTCATATGTGTCGCAAACGACCCACCCTTGTATATGAGAATAACAATACTGACAATCAATATTACAGAAATAAAGCCGCCTGCTATTTGCAGCACCAAAAACAATGTTGAATCAAAAAAATCCAGAAAAAGTTGGAATGCTTGCGCCGGTTGGGGCATATCTAAAGATTTAATTTTTAAACATTTCTGCCACTTCCAAAACTTTATAATCAGATTTTTGCGGACCAATTATATGCAGCCCCACCGGCAATTTCTTGCCTTCTTTTTCTATCCAGTCGCAGGGAATCGTAGCGGCCGGAAGCCCTGCAAGGTTCACCCCTACTGTGAATATATCCGAAAGATACATAGAAACCGGGTCTTTTGTCTTCTCGCCAAACTCAAACGGAAGAGTAGGCGTTGTCGGTGTCATTATAACATCAATTTTGGAAAATGCCTTCTCATATTCCCGTTTTATAAGAGTACGCACCTTTTGCGCTTTCAGATAATAAGCATCGTAATAACCGCTTGAAAGCGTATGCGTGCCAAGCATAATCCTGCGCCTCACCTCCGCGCCGAACCCGTTATGCCTTGTTTTTATATATGTATCCAGTAGATTATCCGCGTCTTTGCTTAAACCGTATCGTATTCCGTCGTACCTCGCCAAATTGGCAGAGACCTCCGAAGGCATAATAATATAGTACACCGCAAGGCCATAGTCCGTATGCGGCAAGCTTATCTCCTCTATTTTTGCCCCGTTTTCTTCATATTTTTTAATTGCTTTCTCTATGGATTTTTTAATTTCAGGATCAATCCCCTCCCCAAAGTATTCTTTAGGGATTCCAATTTTTATATTTTGAATTTGTTTCGAATTTCGTGCTTCGGATTTCGGATTTATGTCCAGCGATGTTGCGTCAAACCCATCTTTGCCTCTAATCGCGTCAAATATAATCCTTGCATCTTCCACGCTATTGGCAAGAGGCCCTATCTGATCCAGCGACGAAGCCATCGCAATAAGACCGTAACGCGAAACAGCTCCATATGTCGGCTTAAATCCCACAACCCCGCAAAACGCAGCCGGCTGTCTGATAGACCCTCCCGTATCGGAGCCGAGTCCTGCCACGCACATACCCGCTCCAACCGCGGCAGCTGACCCCCCCGAAGAACCGCCGGGAACCCTTTCCTCGTTATGAGGATTTTTTGTGGGCCCGAAAGCGGAATTTTCCGTAGAAGAGCCCATTGCAAACTCGTCCAGGTTTGTCTTTCCCATAAATATAGCGCCCGCCCCTCTCAATTTTTGAATGCAGGTTGCGTCATACGGCGCCTTGTAATTCTCTAAAATCTTGGATCCTGCGGTGCAGTTGAATCCCTTTGTGAGAATATTATCCTTTACCGCGATGGGAACACCCGTAAGTTCTGCAATTTCTTCGCCCTTTTCAATCTTCGCATCAACTTCTTCCGCCTGCTTCATGGCCCCCTCCTCGTCAACCTCAAGATACGCGTGAATGTCCTTGTCTTTCTTTTTTATCTCGTCCAAAAATCCCCGCACCATCTCCTTGCAGGAAACTTCCTTGCCGGTCAGCTGTTTGTGAATTTGGCTAATGGTCATAGGACTTTACCTACCTTTACATAGCCGTCTTTTGTTTCCGGGGCCATATCGGCAAGGGCTTTAACATCAGCATGGCTTGAGCCATTTTCGTCTTCGCGCATTTCGTTTTCTAGGCCCGTAATATGGGCTGTCGGCTCGACATCGGCGACATCCACCCCCTCCAGCTTATCTACATAATCCAAAACCGCCCCAAGGTCTTTTTGAAACTTCTCTTTCTCTTCATCCAAAATCCCGATCCGGGCAAGCTCTGCTATATGCTCAACTTGTTCTTTTGATAGATTTTTGCTCATATCATCTTTAGAAACTCTTTTTCACTTATAGTTTTTACACCTAGCTCCTTTGCTTTATCATACTTTGATCCGGGATTTTCTCCAACAACGACGTAATCCGTCTGCGAAGACACCGAGCCGGATGGGTCGCCTCCAAGCATTCGCACTTTTCTTTCGGCTTCCTGGCGGGTTAACTTTTCAAAGGTTCCCGTAAATACGAATGTCTTGCCCTTAAGCTTTGCACCAACGTGCTCGGGTTTTTCTATCTTGATGCCCTTGCCAAACAAATCCTTTACAAAACTCAAATTGCGACTATCGCGAAACCAGTTATAAATCTCTCTTGCGACCACACCACCAATGTCCGGGATGTTCCTAATATCGTCCTCGCTCGCTTTCTTGATGCCCTCAATACTTCCGAAGTATTGAGCAAGGTCGACAGATGTTTCCTCACCTACGTGCCGTATGCCGAGCGCGTGGATAAATCGCGCCAAAGATACATCTTTGCTTTTTTTGACAGCGCCTACAATATTTCCCGCGGACTTTTCCTGAAACCTCTCGAGAGACACCAAGTCCCCCTCGCGAAGATCAAAAATATCCGCCGGGTTGGATACAAGTCCCTCATCCACAAGCTGATCAATAATTTTGGGGCCCAGCCCCTCAATATCAAACGCCCGCCGGGAAACGAAAAAGTAAAGATACTCCCTGCTCCGTGCGGGACAATCTTTGTTTGTGCAGCGCAGTATTACTTCCTCGGTTTTTGAAAGAATCTTGCCGCATACAGGACATTCACGCGGCATATAAAACTTTTTCTCTTTCCCTGTGCGCAGATCTTTTACAGATTCAATGACATCGGGGATTACATCGCCGGCCCTGCCCACAATAACAGTATCTCCTATCCTGACATCCAGCCGGTCAATCTCATCCTGATTGTGAAGTGTAGCGCGGCTGACCGTCACCCCGCCTACCTCCACGGGCCTGAGGTGCGCGATGGGCGTTACAGCTCCCGTACGCCCTATGTGTACTTTTATATCTTCCATGACAGTTGTCGTCTGCTTAGGCGCAAACTTAAATGCGCGGATTCCCCTTGGGCTCTTGCCCGCGACCCCCAGCTTATCAAATAGCGCGTTGTCATCTATTGTTACGACCACCCCGTCAATATTATAAGGCAGTTTGTCTCTCTCTCTTGTAATTTTCTGAAAAAATTCGGAAATCTCTTTAGTGCTTTTACATTTCTTTTCATTGGAGACGGTTCTGAAGCCGAGAGTCCTTGCCATTTCGTGTTCCTCGCTATGCCTTGCTTGTCCCGCGTCTCCCACCACATCATAAGCGAGGAACTTCAATGCACGCGCGGCTGTAAGCTTTGGGTCAAGCTGGCGCACCGATCCTGCGGCCAAATTTCTCGGATTGGAATATTCCTTTTCTCCTTTCTTTCTCTGCTCACGATTCATCCTCTCAAAGGTTTTCTTGTCCATATACACCTCTCCGCGTATTTCAAGCTCCCCTTTCTCCGCTATTTTATCAAGTCGCTTCAGTGCTGCCCGGCCGTGAACTTCAAGGCGCAGGGGAATGCTCTCTATTGTCTTTATATTCATCGTCACATCTTCGCCGACTTTTCCGTTGCCCCGGGTTGCCGCGCGCACCAGCAATCCATTTTTATAAAGCAAGCTTATAGCAAAGCCATCAATTTTAGTTTCACAAAAATAATTAATCTTTTGTCCGGGCAAGAGCCGGTTCAGATAACTTTCCCAATCCTCAACATCTTTTTCCGTAAAAACGTCGTCTATCGAGAGCATGGGAACTCGATGCTCTGCCTTCTCAAACTTATCAAGCGGCTCTCCTCCTACTCGCTGGGTAGGGGAATCCTGAGTCACAAAACCGGGAAATTGCTTTTCGAGTTCGGAAAGTTCCCTCTTAAGCGAATCGTGCGCCTCATCCGAAATCTCCTGCTTATCAAGCACGTGATACATATAGCGATAACGGCCGATCACCTTTTTGAGTTTTTCTATACGCTTTTTTGCCTCTTTTGTATTCATTAATAATTTACTTCTATAGCTCTTTTTGTGCCCTGATATTCTCCAATTGATTCTATACAAAAATTATCCGCAGAGCAACCATCCGTCCCGGATTGCACAACCGTTACCCGAAATACTGCCCCATTTTCCAACTGCGTATTTGCTATCGATGAAGGATTGTTTCTGTTTGTCAGCACTTTCTCAATCCCCGAATCAGCCGCAAAAAAAGCCCTGACATAAAAATTGGATTCTCTCGCAAACCTGATCTCGCGCAAAATAATCGCCGAAGATCCCAGCGCAATTGCAAGCATTGCGCTTAATATTAATATGGACAACGTCACAGCGACGCCGCTCTCATGGTTTGTGTTTTCTGTCATGGCACATCAACGCTTCTTGCCGATATTGTTGTTTGAAGTATAATCCCCGCGGAATGCTGATTTGGATCTTTGGCATCAATAACTATTGTCACCCTTGGCTGCTCTCCGTCTGTCGCTTCTTGTCCGCGGACATCGAAATCTAATCTTTCTATATTGATGTCATTAGAAGTTAAATTACGGAATTCTTGTCCCGTATCAAGACGCATCCTTATAATACCCCCCGAAAGATCATAGGTACGGCAATTGCTTTGGGGATCAATAAAGATTATACTCGCTCCTCCTCCGCTATAAGTGCTTCCTGCGCTACCCGTACAAATGCCCGTCTCATCTCTTCGCGCCATGCGGATTTGCCGGGACATTTGCTCAAGAGCAAATCTCGTATTGTCTACCAGATTCTGCTGCGCGAAAATGCTCCTCTGTCCTTGCAAAGACATGACAAACAGAGATGACATCGCTCCCAAGGCAAGCGAAAAAACTGTTGTCGCTACAAGTATTTCAATTAGGGTAAAGCCCCTGTTCATATTGATTACAGTTGCTTCCAATTATACAACCTCTCCGTTACGCTTATCGAAGTATTGCCCCAGGAAACAGTGCTGTTTATAAGCTTATATGGCGTGCCATCATCATCTCCCGAAGAAATATTGATATGCCGAAAAAAATTAGTCGGGGTCGCTGTGAGAATATGCGTATAATTTATATTCGTCCCATCGTTAAAAATATACAGCATTCTTTCGTTGAGATTTATATCTCCGCATGTGCCCGCACTTATAAGCGCAGTGGAATCAAACTGCACGCATGAATTGCCGTCAATCAATCCGTCATCCCACTCGGTTGTACCATCCACAGCCTCTTCTATCCAATTTGTATGGCGGATGTTGTGAATAACCTCCATGCCTTCCTGTGCCAAATTTACGGCAACAAGCTGATTCCTGACAACCAAACCTGCCGAAATAGTACGGTTAATCAACGCCGTGGAAGCGACTATTCCCGTACTAAGAATGGATACCGCTACTATTACTTCTATTAATGAAAAACCACGCATATTAATTTATATCAATGCTTCCTCCTAGCCCGACCGTCACAGATTTTCCTCCTGTTATAGAAATAGTCAGGGAGCTTGCGCCCGCGGGCGCAAAGCTGACAATGGGGTCGGGTGGGTCAAAAAGCACATCGGCGCACAACGATTGCGCGCATGCATAATTGGAAGAAAGATCTGTTAGGGATATATTGTCCTCAAGATCGATTGCCTCTATCGTTTCTCCGATGTCGTATTGGCCGTTCATATTTACCGCTCCATCTTCAAAAATATTTAGTATCGTTGAGGATATATCAAAATGGGCGCCAAAGCGGCAGGGTGAAACCGTACAGCTCCCCGAAAGCGCCCTATTCTGCGCGCCCCTTACGGCATGAGCAATACTCTGCAAAGAATTCCTTTCGGCAATGCTCCGGATGCCGCCGCGATAATTTGCAAACATCAAACCGCTCAAAAGGCTGATTATCGATATTACGACGATTAATTCCACTAACGTAAAACCTCTCATATAAATAAACTTAGATACCATTCCGTGATTTTATCTCCCAAAAACATCGCGATAAAAGTCCCTGTCACAAGAAAAGGCCCGAAAGGCACCTGGCTTTTCATTGTTTTTTTCCCGTACGCGATAAGTCCCATACCTATTATACCACCCAGCATAAAAGCAGCGAACAAACCTACCAGAATATCCGGCCATCCTAAAAATAACCCCATAAAAAACGCGAGCTTCACATCGCCAAATCCCATCCACTTGCCCCTTGAGGCAAAAAACATCGCGGCGAAAAAAACAGAAGCGCCGATAGCCGCGTATATTGTATATTGTATGTTGTATGTTGTATGTTGCCATACAAAAATTCCCGATACCAAAATGGCGGGGTAGATTATCTTATCGGGAATAATATAGTGCTTGAGGTCATACACAAATATCACGATTAAGAGGCTTGAGATTGTCAGCGTGTAAAGCAGGGGCAGATTATGGTGCAAAACCAAGACAAATAAAATTGCGGTAGCAAGCTCTACCAGCGGATACTGCCAAGAAATATTGCTCTTGCATTCCCGGCATTTACCCCCCTGGATCACAAAGCTAAAAATAGGCACAAGTTCATACCACGCCAAAACATGCCCGCATTTGGGGCAATGGGAACGGCTTTTGACTATTGACTCTCCGCTATCGAGGCGATAGATCACAGCATTGAGAAAACTGCCCACAATAAGCCCGAATAGGAATATCCATGCATAGTAAAACATAAAGCTATTATATCACAAAAACCCCGTAGTCACGGGGTTTTGTCTAAAAAATCGAATTCACAGGTCTATGGCCGGACGCAGAACTTACCGGTTGCGTCATCACAGTTACAGCTTGGCACCGTCACCCCATCTACATCTCCATCAAGCGCCGCATGCTCGACATTCTCAAGATCTGCTACCAATACATAGTTCTGGCTATCGCCCTGGTTATCATACGCGTATGCGAGGGATCCGCCTCCCGGATCTACCGGCAAACCGCCTATATACGCTGTATCACCCGTAACAAGTTTAGCTTCTAATCCTGCCCAGCCGTTGCATTCACCAGCATTGTTGTCTCCGGGTGGGTATGACTGATGATCATCGTAGTAGGCCGCTAGAGCTAGCCGCATCTGCCGCATGTCGCCAACTCGTTTCACATCCCTTGCCTTACCCCGCGCGTTATTTAACGAAACCATAACTATTGACGCTAAAATACCTATAATAGCAATGACAACTAGCAATTCTATTAACGTAAAACCTTTTTTCATAAAATTACAATTGAAAATTAATTTTAGCGACCTTTTAAAATAATTAACCTCACAAGCATATTGAATCTGTCTCTATGAGCCCTACATCTGTTACCGTGAAGCATCCTGACTGTTCAAGATTTACCCTCAACCCATACTTCTGCGGGTCATTATAATCATTCCATTGATATGGATTCACGCCCGCTGTAGTCGGCACCGGATCCATGAATGTCTGGTCTGCGCATGTAATGGGAGTCCCCGCCACAATATCCACCCACGTGTCGTCGCTTCCCGCGAAGTTCGGATACGCACCCGGCGGCGCCTCGTTGTAGCAAAGCTCAAGCGCTGTCTGGATCTGCCTCAACTCTGCCATTGCTTTCGCGTCTCTTCCGCCCCTTCTTGCCCCTCCCAAGGATACAACCACAATGCTTGCCAGAAGCCCGATAATGGATACTACCACAAGCAACTCTATTAACGTGAATCCCTTTTTCATATTAAAACTTTTAGCTTATAGCCGGTAGCTTGTAGATTGTTTACTGAAAGCTAAAAACTAAAAACTAAAAACTAAAGCTTTAAGCAATACGCCGGATCATCGCAATCAATATCATTAAACTCACTTTGTATACCATCGACATCTACGATAAGCGCGGTATGGTTGTCCTTCTCAAGCAATGCCTTCAGCACAAACTTTTCCAGGGAAGCGCTTGGAGAATAGTCGTACTGATATATCTCCGTACCCAGAGGATCTTCCGGCAATATAGACATAAACTCCTTCGATTCCGTATTGTCTCCACACGCTATATCTCCCCCAAGGCATTCTTTCAGATTCTGCCAACGGACAGCGGGAGTCGCTCCCGTTATGGGCGGATAATGCATGTATTCATCTATATAAAACTCAAGGCCGAGAGTAACTTGCCTGACATCAGCTAAGCGTCGCGCATCGCGCGCTTTAACGCGCGCGTCACCCAAGGAAACAAGAACTACTGATGCCAAAATTCCGATTATCGTCACAACAACCATTAACTCTATGAGGGTAAATCCTCCCTTCAATTTCACAGTGGATGTCATATATATTATACATAATACACTTATCTATAATATCCTTGCATGTGGATAACTAAAATGCTCCTACCATATTATAAATCGGGATAAGCACGCCCGCGACTAAAAGGCCGACGCCTATTCCCATCACGACAATAAGTATGGGCTCGATAAGCGAGCTTATATTATCGGTAGCGGCATCCACTTCTTTTTGATAAAAAGATGCAATATTGTGAAGCACGGAAACAAGCTTTCCCGCCTGCTCGCCCACCACCACCATTTGCGTAACAAGGGGCGGCATCTCTTTGTAGAGCACGAGCGTGCTTCCTATGCTCTCCCCCCTTCTCACTGCCTCCTGCACGTCGTCCAGAATCTCCTTATACACCGTATTTCCCGTAACGTCCCGTGAAATCGCAAGGGCCCTTGTAATAGGAAGCCCTCCTTCTATAAGCATACCTAGACTTTCAGCAAAACGAAAAAGATATACTTTTTTCAATATCTCTCCGAAGACCGGAATTTTAAGCTGTATTCTGTCCCAAGATTCTTTGCCATTTTTCGTCTTGATATATTTTAAAAAGCCCATAACTCCGCCAACTAACGCAAAAAGTAAAATATACCAGCTTGCACGCATAAAATCCGAAGTTTTTATAATTATATTTGTGATTAGCGGCAGTTCCTGGCCGCCTTCCAACAAAATACCCGTAAGCTTGGGGATGACAAATACCATCAAGACAATTGAGGAAATAATAAATCCTGAAACGACAAAAGCGGGGTATATCAGCGCCCCGCGCACTTTTGACATCACTTCATATTCTCTCTCCTCGTGATCCGCTAGATACGAAAGCACCTTGCTAAGCTTGCCGGAGGCCTCTCCGGCTCTTACCATATTTACGTAGAAATCAGAAAATATATCGCTGTGTTTGGAAATCGCATCCGACAACGAAGATCCTCCCTCTACATCAGCAGAAACCTCGAACATTTTTTCCCGAAGCCGTATGCTATCGGTCTGCTGCGCGACAGTATGGAGGGCAGTAACTAAAGGAATCTCGGCACCAAAAAGAGTGGCTAATTGCCTTGATAAAATAACAATGTCCTTTGATTTTATCTTTTCAAAAAACGCAAGACGCCTTGCGTAAATTGGAACCGCCCCTGACTCCTCTATGTCTACTACAATTAAACCCTTGCGCTGCAGAATGCCTGCAGCGATTTTTTTGTCTTGCGCCTCCACTCTCCCCGTCTGAATATCTCCTTTTTTTGTTCTTGCCTGATAAGTAAAAATTGCCATACCCTTACGTACCGGCTAATACCCTCAATTCCTTTGAATTAAGGGAGTACATTTCCGCTGTTTCAATAGACACAACTCCCTGTTTTACAAAATTGGCAAGGGATCTGTTCAGGGAAATCATGCCCTGATCAGCGCCTGTTTCAATCACAAAATCCAGCTCGTGAACCTTGTTTTCACGGATAAGATTGCGGACTGCGGAGTTTGTGATCATAACCTCGCAAACGGGTACGATACCGCCGTCAATCTTTGGCACAAGGCGCTTGGAAACCACCCCAAGAAGAGTCAAGGCAAGCTGCGAACGCACCTGATGCTGCTGGCCCGCGGGGAAAGAATCGATTATGCGGTCGATAGTTTGCGCGGCGTTGTTCGTATGCAATGTCGCATATACAAGATGGCCGGTTTCCGCGGCGGTGATAGCTGTCGCTATAGTTTCGGCATCCCTCATCTCTCCCACCATGATGATGTCGGGATCTTGCCTAAAGGCGGATCTAAGAGCGCTTGAAAAGCTTTTTGTATCCTTTCCAACCTCGCGCTGGTCTATTATGCATCTATCCTGGGTGAAAATATACTCAATCGGATCTTCAATGGTTATAATATGCTCGCTGCGCGTATGATTTATTTCGTCAACCAGGGCCGCAAGCGTCGTGGATTTCCCGTGCCCGGAAGGCCCTACGGAAAGGAAAAATCCTTGCGAAGGAGCTGTGAACCTGTGAAGGACTTGGGGCATCTCCAGCTCTTCGATCGTGCGAATCTTATTTGGTATAAGCCTCAGAGCCGCAGATGCATCGCCGGATTCAAAATATACATTAACTCTGAACCGGGCTTTATCACGATTCGCATAGGAAATATCCAGCTCCCTTTCTTCGATAAATCTTTCCTTTTGCTCGGGGCTCAATAATGCAAACACAAGACCTTCCGTGTCTTGAGAGCTTAAAACACCTTCTTTTAGAAGCGGTACCAAGCGGCCGTCTATACGCAGAGTCGGAGGCCTGCCGCTTGATATATGGAGATCCGAAGCGTTCTCCTGCTCTACCGTATCAAGAAGCTGTATGAGTTTTGGGGCGTAATCCATATTATTTATTTAAAATATTTTTCACTCTAGCCACAACCTCTGATGGAGTATAGTGAGCTTTTATGATATACGCGCGAGCTCCAAGCTCAAATCCCCGTTCCACATCCTCCTGCTCTCCGAGATTAGAAAGTATTATTACCGGAATATCTTTAGTTTCCTGCTCTGCTTTCATGAGACGCAAAACACCAAGACCATCTATATTGGGCATTACTATGTCCAATATCAAAACGTCGGGTTTTTCATCCTTAGCTTTTTGTAAACCGGCAAATCCATCCCCCGCTAAAAAAACTTCAAATCCCGACTCTTCAAATTTTGTAACATAAATCTCAGAAAGAAATGGATCATCTTCAATTATTAAAACTTTTTTCGCCATATATATATTTTAACTCTCTTCTGATGCCCGCAGCACTTCGTCAATTGAAACTACTCCCTGCAATGCTTTTATTATACCATCCTGTCGCAAAGTAATCATACCCTGGCGTTTCGCTTCTTCCTGTATATTTATATCATTGGGCTCCCCATAAACTATCTCCTTGAGCTGCTTCGTCATTAGAAGCACTTCGTAGATACCAATTCTGCCGATAGTTCCGCGCCTTGAACACTTGCCGCATCCTTCCGAGCGCCACAGCGTATAACCGCTCCTCGTATCAACATCTATCCGGGAGCGGGTTTCCTTGCCCATGCCCTCGATTTCTTTTTCTATAAAAGTGGCGATCTTGGGGGGAGCCGGTTCAGAAACCTTACAATGCGGACACAAGCGTCGCAGAAGTCGCTGGGCTACGGCTACTGAAAGGGAGCTTGGTATCAAAAACGCGGGAATCCCCATATCGATCAGCCGCGGTATTACCCCTATGGAATTGTTGGTGTGAATCGTGGAAAAGACCAAATGTCCGGTGAGCGCCGCGTGAATAGCCAACGTCGCTGTCTCGGAATCTCGTATTTCTCCCACCATTATAATATCCGGATCCTGCCTCAATACATGCCGAAGTCCCGTGGCAAAAGTGTATCCTATTTCCGGGCGTACTTGCGACTGGCTCACTCCTTCCATATTGTACTCTATTGGATCTTCCAAGCTCACGACATTTAGCGACTCTTTGTCTATGGAAGATAACGACGCGTAAAGCGTGGTGGACTTTCCTGATCCGGTCGGCCCCGCTATTAAAATCATTCCGTATTGATTTTTTAGAGCATCGTTGACCACGTCAAGATTCCTGCCTATAAGCCCAAGATCCGGAAGTGTCCGTATGGAAATAGACGGATCAAGTACGCGCAGCACTGCCTTCTCTCCAATGCGCGTAGGGAAAGTAGAAACACGGAAATCTATCACTCGCCCGCTTACTTCCGTACTGAAACGTCCGTCTTGAGGAATGCGCATTTCGTCCAGCCGCAAATTTGAGAGAATCTTTATACGCGATATAACCGCCGGATGAATAGCAGAGGGAAGAAACAAGCTTGTATAAAGCTTTCCATGCACGCGAAAGCGCACGCGCGTATTAGCGGACGTTGCCTCTATATGAATATCGGACGCTTTCCCCTCAACGGCGTGCTTTAATATTACGGCTACAACTTTGGTTACCGGCGCTTCTTTCAGCAGCGCCTCGGAGACCCGGAGCTTGCTGGGTTTTGGCGCTTTTTTCTCTTCTTCACGCTCGCGATCAAGCTCTACAAGAGCTTCTTTTATTTGAGACCTGAAAGTACGATATTGTCCGAGGGCCTTTTTAAAAGTATCCTGTGTTATTACATAAAGCTCCGGAACGACATCAATCCCCATAGCGATAAACCGTATTGCGTCACGAACCTTATAATCATCGGGGTCCACTAGACCAACCTTAAGCGTATTTCCGCTCCTCCCGAGAGGTATGATTTTGTACTGACGCGCCGCCTCCTCCGGAATCTGTTTCAGCAAATCTATTGAAATTTTATCAGTGTCCGCTATCGTGCCCCCGGGCAGTTTTGAAATTTCCGACTTTGCCGACAATACGTCCTGGGAGGATATATTTGGATCGTCAAGAAGCATCAGCTCCAGCGAGCCCTCTACGTCTTTCAGCTTACGCTGAAGCTCCTCTGCTTTTCCGGACGAGATCAGTTTCTTTGCCGAAAGCTTATCAATAATTTTCTGTTCGTAATTTGTCATTCTGTTTTCGCGCCGTACGGCGCGAATGGATTGCTCCTGCCCGTCTCGATATCAGTCGGGAGCTTGCTATAGGGCACAAGACCCCTGAACCGCTCCTCTCCTAGAAGGCTCAGGTCGATCTTAATTTCTCTTATTTTTTTAAAAATATTAATTTCACTATCCACAACCACTTGCTCTTTCTTAGGCTGCTTAAAAGCGCCAAAGTACAAAACCCCAAGGGAAACTATGACAACAACGCCCGTCAGGGCTATCAAATTTCTCTGTTTTTTCCGTTGTGCTGTTAATGTAGCCATGTTTTCATACTCACTTTGAATGTTAGAATATCCGTCCCCGAACTTTTTGCCCCCACAGAAGAAAAAACAATACTCTCAACATCGAAAATTCTCAAACTTTTTTCGGCTTCCAGTAAAAATTGCTTAAATGATCCGTAGCTGCCGTGCAAAGCAACGCTTATGCCGAAGCCACCATCCTCTTCTTTTATTTCTATATCTTCGCCTATAAGGCCGGATGAGGAAATTAAATTATGCGTCAATATAAAAAGATTAGGCAAATCTGACTCATCGGGAAGAGCGGATTCCACCATACCTATATCGCTCCCAGATACGGAGTCAAATTGCGCAATCGCCTTCTTTGTCGTTTGAATCCTCTGCTCTATAATTTGCGCATCTGACTGCTTATTCTCAAACTCACCGCGCAATGCCTGAATTTCGCCGATCTTGGGCCGTACCAAAACAAATAAAACCGCTCCCGCAAGAGCAAGAACAGCAAATATTATTATCGTTTTAGGATTCATAAGTTATATAGGGATTTATCCACTTCAAAGCTAATCACAAACTCAACCTGCCCGGTCTTTTTTAATCTTACGTCCGATACCACAAGGTTGTTAATCGCGTCTTTTTGTTTCAGTGCCACCATCTGCTCTCCAAATGTCTCGTAGCTTTCCGTAAGTCCAGTCAGCCTTACGCCTCCATCCCGAGCCGTAAAATTAAAATTGGTAAATTGCACTTTAGTGTGCGTAATGGTTTCTAGGTACCCGAAAAGGGCGGAAGAATAGATATGGTTGTCTAAAATTAATCCCAGCTTGTCCAGCTTCGCGTCAAATCGAATAACGGCATTTTCTTTGTCCTCGTCGCGGTCTTCATTAAGGACTTTTACACGGTTATCTATATCCGTGATATTTCCGTTTAAAATCCCCTCATAAAATAAGGTTGCGCCGTAAAGGACAAATACAAGAACCAAAATTAAAAAGGATAAAATGCCTTTTTTATTTTTCCCGGCTGCGGCAAAGTTAAAACCTGCCCTCCTCTGCCGTTTCTTTTTTGGAATAAGAGAAACTGCCACGATTTTAAATTTTATCTAAATTCTCTCAGCGCAAGGCCCGTCGCAATAGAAAACGACGGTCCGAGGTCATGGAGAGTTGAATCTAGTTCCTTTGGATATATTATACCACTAAACGGAAACCCGACCACAACTTCAAGGCCTATGGTTTTGGCGGCATGCTCCCGTATACCCGGCATGCGTGCCGTACCTCCGACAAGTATCGCTTTTTTTATTTTAATATTCTTTTTCCTGGAATACTCATCAATTATACGGCGCCCTTCAAGAAATATTGAGTCCAGTAGCGGAAGGATTACATCGGCTCCGGCATCAATGCCCTTCTTCTTTTTTCGCTCTTCAGCCCGGGAAAAATCGATACCCAAAGAGCTTGCAAGGAGCTTCGTAAGTTCGTATCCGGAAACCTCTACTGTCCTTGAAAATACCGGCCAGTCGCCTTTCACAATGGAAAGGATTGTATTGCGGGAGCCAATGTCTATTATCAAATTACTGCCTTCATTGGCGGCAAAAGACCGGGCCAAACTAAACGTGTCAAGCTCGAGATGGGAAAGAGCAAGGCCGCTTAATTTCGCGATTTTTTGATATTTGCTTATAAGCTCTTTTGTAACAGCAACAATAAGGATATCTCTCCTGTCGCTCTTGGCGGTAAAATCCTGAACTTTGCCTCGCGGCGCCGGAATGGGATCGGTTGCCACCGAAGCATTTCCGCTGTTTTCCAGGCGCGTCCACTCAAATTGAACTTCGCTAAGCGGAAGGGGTATATATTTTTTTGCCTCGTATGATACAGCCCGATCCAGCTCGGCATCGGACATATCGGGAAGAGAAATTACGGTAGAAAAACCTGAAAATACAGGTATAGACATCGTCGCATCTGTGCTTATAATATGCGCCTCCTGAATAATAGTTTTTATTATGCGAGCGGTATCATTTGGAGAAAGTTTTACTGAACTGGAATAAAGCGCGCGCTCTGCCTCCGAAACAAACTCTCCGTAGTTTGTAAGCTCCAGCTTGTCTCCTTTCCGGGAAAATTCCACAATCTTAACAGACGAGGTTCCAATGTCCACGCCCAAACTTTTCTCCTTTTTGTTCCCAAAGGGATTTCTTAGCATAACTATAATAACATTGTAACATCTCGGACAATTTATAACTATACGATTTATTCACAGTTAGTAAAAAATGTGCTATTATATCTATATATATGATACCTTTACCCAAGTACCTGGAGGATCGCTTCACTCAACGCGCGAAAAACACGCTTATTTCCGCGTGCAAAATAAAAAACGCTCAACCCATACATCTTTTGCACGCGCTTGCCTGCGAGCCGGGATCCCTTGCAAAAAATATACTTGAGACCCATAAAATAACGGGTCAATACATAGCCCGATACGACAAAGTTACCAAATCCCCGCCTCGCAATAGGGCTAAAAAAATAACTATAAGCAGGGAGTGCAGGGAAATAATAAAAAGATCCGCGCAAATTGCCTCAAATCAAAATCAGCCGTATATAGGCACCGAGCATCTTTTATACGCTATAGTTACCGGCTCTAATCCCGTGCCCGACGTATCGCGCATACTCACGGACAAAAAAATCACGCAGATTAAAAAGCATCTGGATACAATCTTTTCTCAAAATATTGATTTATCTTCCTTCCCTAGTATATTGAGGCACAAGGGCTATACCGGAGGCATAAATCACATTAAGAATATGCACAAATCGGCAAAAGGAAATATAAAGATAAAAAAAGGCAAAAAGGAATCAAAATCGACCCCGGCTCAAACTCGTCGCGCCACGCAAACGCCGGCACTCGACGCTTTCTGTGAAAATCTGACCGCCCTTGCCCAAGCACAGGTACTCGATCCTGTTATTGGCCGCGAAAAAGAAGTATCGCGCATCATAAATATTTTATTGCGCAGATCAAAAAACAATCCCCTCCTTATTGGAGAGCCCGGAGTCGGAAAAACCGCGATAGTGCAGGGCCTTGCCCAACGAATTCACAATGGCGAGGTGCCAAGCCAGCTCCTCCACAAAAATATAATATCCCTGAATCTAAACTCTCTGGTTGCCGGCACAATGTTCCGTGGGGATTTTGAAGCACGGATGCAGGATGTAATTGAAGAGGCATCCAATGATAACATTATACTTTTTATAGACGAAATACATACAGTAATAGGAACGGGATCCGCACAGGGCTCGCTCGATGTCGCGAATATCCTAAAACCCGCGCTGTCTCAGGGAACCATCCAGTGCATGGGCGCTACAACCTTGGATGAATACAGAAAATATATAGAAAAAGACAGAGCCCTTGAGAGGCGGCTTCAGGTACTGGTAATCGAGGAAGAAAGCGAACGAGAATCAATAGCAACTCTTTTGCAGCTCAAAAAACTCTACGAAAAGCATCATGGAATAAGCATAGATGATGAAGCGGCCGAATCCGCGGTCACTCTTTCTGCGCGGTACATACGAGACAGATTTCTGCCGGACAAAGCCCTTGATGTACTTGATGAGGCGGCTGCGCGGCTAAAAAGCAAAGCCGCGATTACGAATCACACAAAAAAAATAAGAGACCTTGAAAAACAAAGGGACTCCCTGACACGGAGCAAGGAGAAATCCATAAGGGAAGAAAACTACCAGGATGCCATAGTGCTAAAATATAAAGAAGGGCTTGCCGAAGAAGAACTAAAACAATTCAAGAAAAAATTTGCCCTCTCCAGAGACAAAATAATTCTTAAAAAATCAGACATTGAGCAGACCGTAGAAGAAATGACAGGCGTGCCTATACAAAACGACAGGAGCGTTCAAGAGCTTAAGAAATTAAGTACTGCGCTCGCCAAAGAAATAATAGGCCAAAAGCAGGCCATATCCGAGATTATTGAAACAATAAAACGAAACAAGGCGGGGATTAGGAAACCCTCAAGGCCTGTCGGGTCCTTTCTGTTTATCGGTCCTGTAGGCGTAGGCAAAACTGCTCTCGCAAAAGCCCTTGCCGAGCACAACGCTCAAACACTCATTAAAATTGATATGTCCGAATACGCGGAGCCCCACACAATATCCCGCCTTATTGGCTCCCCTCCGGGATATGTAGGATATGGCGAATCAGGAGAGCTTACGGAAAAAATTCGCCGCTACCCCTATGCCGTGGTTCTTTTTGATGAGGTTGAAAAAGCGCATCCTCAAGTGCACAATCTGCTTCTTTCAATTTTAGAAGACGGGATGCTCGAGGATTCCAGCGGAAGAAGCGCTTCGTTTAAAAACGCTATAATTGTAATGACATCCAATGCGGGCTCCGATGAGTCGGGACAAACTAGCCCCCTGGGATTTTCCAAGTCAAGCAAAGAAACAGAAACAAACAGCTCTTATATTAAGGAGATAAGAGATACGCTGCGCCCCGAAATTATAAACCGCATTGATAGAATCGTGCCCTTCAAGCATCTTGGCAAAAAAGAGATTTTTGATATTACAAAATTATTTATAGAAAAATTGAGACTACAGTTGCCTCATTTGAATATAAGCATATCGGAAGAGGCCATAAAAAATACAGCACAGAAGGCCTACAAGCCCAAAGATGGCGCGCGGCATGTCCGCTCAACAATAGAACAACTCATTGAGGGACCCCTCGCGGAACACCTCATTCGTCACAATAAAGCAAAGAGTATAAAAATTGGCCTAAGAGGCGGGAAGATAGTGGTATCATAAATACCGTGGATTCTTTCATTGATATATTTCTGCCTAAAGTATGCCTTGGGTGTAAAACCGAAGGATTTTTTGTATGCACCGAATGTATAGAGGAAATTAGCGAGTATAAATACCTCGTCTGCCCTATATGCAAGAAAAGAAGCATTGACGGCAGAATAGACAAGAGCTGCCGCAGTGAATCGGGACTCACTCGATTTATGGGCTCGCCCCTCTCCCATTCGGACAAATCCGTAAAAAAAATAATCCATGCTTTCAAATATCAGCATGCGAAAGAAATCGCCAGTCCCCTTTCTGAAATTCTTATAGAGTTTTTAAACAAAAATAATTTTGGCAAAATTATATCAGAGTACAAAAGCCGGGTAATTTTTGTGCCGGTGCCGCTATACAACTTCCGAGAACGCGAACGGGGATTTAATCAGGCAATAGAGATTGGCAACTATCTTTCGGAATACTATAAGATTCCCCTTGAAGAAAAAGTATTGATAAAGCACAAAAATACCGAACCGCAAGCTGATGTCAAAAATAAAGAAGAGCGCGAAAAAAATATCGCAGGTGCATTTTCTATCAATCCAACGGGGTCTGACCCCGTTGGATTGATAGAAAATAAAATCGTCATCCTCATAGATGACGTTTATACAAGTGGAGCCACAATGCGCGAATGCGCGCTCACGCTTCGTAGCGCCGGAGCCGCGGAGGTCTGGGGAATTACGATAATAAGAGAGTAACCAAAAATCGCCGCGGAGGCGGGAGGATTCGAACCTCCGAGGGCTATGAACCCTTCCGGTTTTCAAGACCGGTGCAATAAACCGCTATGCGACGCCTCCAAAATAAGCGGAGAGGGAGGGATTCGAACCCTCGAGGGGCTTGCGCCCCTAACACCTTAGCAGGGTGCTGCTTTCAACCACTCAGCCACCTCTCCGTTTCGCCATGATACCACTCATCTTGAAGATGCTCAAGGTATATGATAATCTTTAGGTGATGAGCATACCAAAAGAAAATGTAGTAGATCTAAGGAAAGAAGCAAAGCAAGAAGCTCCACAAAAACCAGTTGCGGCCCCAAAGTCAAGCTCAGCTCCGCCAAAACCAGTAAAGAAAAAGGGTAGGCCCGCGCCGGACGAATTTGATGAATTTGAGGTAAGGCCGGAAATAAAAATTACAGCCATCGCAATTACAAGTATTGTTCTTCTGGGCTTAGTCGCATATTTTGCAGTATCGAAAAATTATCTTGCCTCATCCTTCTTCGCGCTTGCGGTAGCGACGCTTGCCATATCAATATTTACCAAATCCGCCAGCCGGCGGACCAAAACCAAACAAAACAAACCAGAATCGCTAGCGGATATCCTTTCCAAAATCATAGGATTATAACTTGCGCCCGTAGTTCAGTGGATAGAATGCAGCCTTGCGGAGGCTGAGATCACAGGTTCGAATCCTGTCGGGCGCACCAATGAATCTTAGCACTCCCATATCACAAATAAGCCACATCGGACCGATATATGCAAAACGACTTAATAAGTTCGGGATAAAGGAGGTAAAAGACCTTCTTTTTCATTTCCCTTCAAGGTACCAGGACTTTTCAAAAATTACCCCCATCGGGAAGGTTGGCATTGGCGAAACAGTAACCGTCATGGGCAAAATACTGGATATCGCAAATACCCGCACCCCAAGAAAGCGCATGAATCTGACAGAAGCGATCATTGAGGACGCATCCGGAGCTATTGTGGCAATATGGTTCAACCAACCGTTTTTAGTCCAGAACCTGCGCAAGGGACTCAATGTAGTGCTTTCGGGAAAAACAACATTTTCAAATGACAGCTTGTCTCTCTCAAGTCCGTCATACGAAATAGCTACACAGATTCAAAATTTGAGCCACACCGGCCGCATCGTACCCATATATCCCGAGACCGCGGGCATCACTTCGCGATGGTTCCGATATATTATAAAGCCCCTTTTGCCTTTGGCAGATAAAATTCCCGAGTATCTGCCGGCGGAAATTCTCGAGAGGAATGACATCCCCCCCCTGTCCCGAGCCCTGGCGGATATACATTTTCCCCAAACCCTCGCGGATTCGGAGGGGGCAAAAAAGAGAATTGCTTTTGGGGAGCTTTTCCTTATACAGACGGTCGCTCTAAAGGAAAAATTAAACATACAAAAACAAAAAGCTCCAAAAATAAAACTGGATGTCGCGCTTGCAAAGGAATTTGTATCATCGCTTCCCTTTAAGCTCACGGATTCCCAACGCAATGCCGCATGGGAAATCCTGCAGGATTTGGAAAAACCGCATCCCATGAATCGCTTGCTTGAAGGGGATGTGGGGTCGGGAAAAACAATAGTTGCCACACTTGCCGCCCTGGAAGCTGTAAAATCCGGATATCAGGTTGCCATATTAGCACCTACCGAAATATTGGCGGAACAACACTTTAACGGGCTTTCAAAATTTTTAGAACCCTACAGAATAACAATTGCGATACTCACGAGAAGCGCCCACAAAAGAACTTCTCAAAAAATAAAATACGCTCCGTTTAAAATATCCAAAACGCGCGTGGCAAAGGAAACGGGCGAGGGTAAAATTGATATCATAATCGGCACGCATGCGATAATTCAAGAGACGGTCCGCTTCAAAAATCTTGGACTTATCGTAATTGATGAACAGCATCGTTTCGGGGTCGAGCAACGCGCCCGTCTTCTGCGCGGGAAGTCGGCGATCCCCCATTTGTTAAGCATGACCGCAACCCCAATCCCCCGCACCCTTTCCCTTGCGATATTCGGGGATCTCGACCTTTCGCTCATCACGCAAATGCCCAGGGGCAGAAAGAAGATCATCACAAAAATCGTGGCACCCGCCGGACGGACGCAGGCATATGAATTTATAAGGAATCAAATAAACGAAGGGCGGCAGGCGTTTGTGATATGCCCGCTTGTCGAAGAGTCGGAAAAAATTGAAGGAAAAGCGGCAAAAAAAGAGCAGGAAAAACTTCAGAAAGAAATATTCCCGGATCTTAAAATTTCCCTGCTTCACGGCAAAATGAAAGGCAAGGAAAAGGAAAAAGTCATGCAGACGTTTAAGGACAGAGAGGCGGACATTTTGGTTTCAACATCTGTGGTTGAGGTCGGGATTGATATTCCAAACGCGACAGTCATGCTCATCGAAGGGGCGGACCGCTTCGGCCTTGCCCAGCTCTATCAATTTCGCGGACGAGTAGGCCGTGGCGAGCACCAGTCCTATTGCTTTCTTTTTACGGACTCCACTGCAAAGACAACCCGTCAGCGGCTAAAGGCCCTGATAACCGCGAAGAACAGCTTTGAGCTCGCGGAAGAAGACCTCAAGATTCGCGGCCCCGGCGACTTCATCGGTTCCCGCCAATCGGGCATGCCCTCCTTCGCCATGGCATCCCTCTCTGACCTTGAATTTGTAAAATCAGTCCGAAAAGAAGTGGAAAGCGTACTCTTAAAAGACCCGGACCTCACATCCAATTCGCTATTGCGCGAAAAATACGAAAATTTCCGCAAAGAAATACATTTTGAATAAAAATGCGCGAGATGAAGCTCCGCGCATTTTTACTTCCTGAATTTTTCCGTTGGCCAGAAGTTGAGGTACTTGCCGAGCATAAGGCGAGTCTGGGCTTCTATTGACGGAAATGATCCAAGAATAACAAGGGTTATTGGAATTAGGAGCCACTGAAGTACCATAGCTACATATTTCCACCTGCCATACCGAGGAGGCCTTGGGGGCAAAATAACTATACTCAAAAACACAGATGACATAATCCCGACCATCGCTATAGAAAGCAGAACTCTTGTTACCCTGGGCAAGCTGTGTGAGAGAATCGTCGCGTTGAAGGCCTCCCCTCCCAATAAAAGAGGTAGCCATCCCAGAACAAAAATCAATATTGCATAAGTCCCCCAGGAAAAGAATCCCTCAATAGTATAGAAGCCGTATCGCCACATAAGAGATTTTGGAATCTTTCTATTTTTTAAAAATCCAAAAAGGAAATAAGCAATGTCTGCCGCACCATACGCCCAGCGCCGCTGCTGTTTATAAATATTCTTAAATGTCCCGAATGTAGATCTTGCGACATTCGCGTCCATATTCACAGGGTAGTAAAGTGACACAACGCGGTAATCTCCCCCGTAATAGAGAAAGCACTGCCAAAAAATTCTTGAATCCTCGGACACCACATTTGCTTGCCAAAATCCAATATCGACGAGCGCCTTAAATGGCATAGAATGCGAAGAAAAAGTGAGATGCTTTTCGGATCTCTCCTGATTCATTGTATGCCAAAAAGTAGAAGAAAAAGCCACAACTCTTGATATCGCGGGGGCTTCCCAAATATTGTTTATAAAAAACGGAATGGGCTGGAAACTGGACCGAAGGGGATTTTCGCAGGTCAGGTAGTGGTAAGCGACACAGCTAAAATAGTGCGGGTACACCACAGTGTCCGCATCCAGAGAAGATACTATTATATTCTCATAGGGAATGCTATTTTTATCTATAAAATTGTCCTTTGCCCAGATTCCCGCCCAGCGCTCATTTGAACCTTTGCCAGGAAGCTCTCCGGGCAAATTAGAAGGATGTGTTGTTATAAAAAAATTGGGAAATGTATCTTGAAACTCCGTCTTTAATCTCGCCGATATCACTTGAGCGCTATTCCCGGCCGCCTCTTCGGTGGCAAGCACTACAATCATTCTCTCTTTTGGCCAACGAGACCCCGCGATTGATTCTATGGCAGGATGCACTACATCGTAGGGCTCTTCGTGCATGGGCACTATGACTAAATGCCAGAGGTCGCTGCTACTTACAGCTGACGACTGACCATTAACCTCTAACTTGCGCGGAGGCAGTTCTTCCAACTCCGCCAGCCAGTCGCGTTTCATGTGCTCCTTCATCCGTCTATACGCGGACCGGGTATGTATGGAAAAATATAACACCTTAAAAATCCAGTACAAATCAAACGCAAGTATAAAAAATGCCACAAAAATCGGACTTGCCCAAGAAAAAAAGATTGCGAACGCAAAAGTTGCCCATATAAAAATACCGGGGAGCATTTCAAAAAATCTATATATAGCCCGTTCGCGGAAAATCGTAAGATCCTTAAAACTGCCTATAGACAAGTATTGTTTTTTGTTATCATTCATGCAGAACCCTTAAAGCATACTCCATTTCACCTAAAAAGTAAAAACCCCCGGCTAATCGTCGGGGGTTATATTTTTATGCGGCAGGGATTATATCTTCATGGATCTATGGTCTTTACCATCATAACTATCGACCACTCTGTCCACTTTAGTAAGTTCTCCCTCTTTATGCTCCACTATCTCGCCTGTCTCCAAATGAACTGTGCGTCCCCACAAGAAAAATATCTTCTCAAGGGTCCCCCGCTCATACTGCGGGTTTAATTCAAGCGTTGATACTAGCTGCGGGTCCCGCTGATGCACCAGATACAACTCTCTGTTATCCTTATAGTTGCCGTCTTTCACGTAAATTGTGGGGGTCCCGTAAAGCGTAAGGGACCGTTTTAAAATCGCCCGTATTACCTCGGGGCGATTCTCTACAATTACATCTATCATCTCCCCGGTTCGTTCATCCACCTGCTCCTGATATATATACAATGCCTGCTCGTGAATAAACTCATCTCTGAAATAAAGCTCCACTGCCATCCTGTCGCTGCAGCTAGCCCTAATCTCGAATATTTTTTCACGCCCCAGATTGGCTCCCGTATCCCAATAGGCCTTTTTATGCGGATCTTCGCATTCATCAAATTCTCTGCCGAAACGTCCCCTGTCCCACTGCTCCCTTACATACTCGTACAAGCCAAATCCCACGCGATACCAATTCAAAGATTTTTTATTTTCACGAAGTACCGATGAATGAAACCTGTTAAATACGCCGTGCTCTTCTGCGGTCAGGAGCCCTTCCTTAAAAAGCTGTCTCATTATATGCACATGCACATACGTCGCCCAGCCCTCATTCAGCAGCTTTGTCCTGCCATTCGGCGAAAGCGCGCGCGCCTGATTACGGAGGACCGAGAGTATATCCGCACCCATTGGCCTCAACGGCTTTGGCGAATTCGCTTTTATGTAGCGAAGCAGGTCATACTCCGGCTGGGGAGGGGTTTTAAACATAAGCTCTTGAAGTCTTTTCTCTACGGCCTGGGCTTCCTCTTTTGTCTGGGGTTTTTTAAACTCACCCCGGATCGTGTCCGGCCGTTCAAGCTTTGCCCGTTCAATTTCCATAAGGTATTCACGCATTTCTTCCTCGGGCACTTCTTCGGCAAAGGGGTCCAGGTCCTGATGCCACTGTATGGCCATTGCGGCGTCAATAATACTTTCTACCTCGTCTAATCCGTACCTGTCGGTATATTCCTGGAAACGATCCGCGGCATTGCGCGCCTCGTCTGCAATATCTCCAAAAGAACGGCCTTGCTGGCAATATCTGTTCGCAAGGAAGAAGTCCACATGCCCATAAACATGCGCGAGAATAAGGACGTTCAGGGCAAGTGGATTCGTCTCAACAAGAAAAGCTTTGGGGGCCTCGAAATTCCATACTTGCTCGTAAGGAATACCGTGCCCCGTGTGTTCATAAATCGTCCTGTTCCTCTCATAGTCCCTTCCAAAAGACCAGTGGGAAAAGTTTGTAGGAAAATTATAAGACATTCCCTCAAGGACCCGCTGCGCGGGAACTATCTCAAACATAATATCTGTCGTGAGAAGCCCCATATCCTCCGCGATTTCCCGAATCCGTACTTCCAGATTTCGGATGCGGTCTATATCCGCTTGATTCATTACGACCACCTGTCCTTTTTGAGAAATTCCTTTAGTGCGGGCCATAGACCGCTTTTGTTCTCAATGACCACGCCCAGAAAAGGAAAATCGTCCTTTCCGGAATACATTTTCATTGTCCCCCCTTCGATTGGCGCCGCCCATTCGGTAATCGGAAAGTTACTTGTGAAAGCGGGAATTAGAGTGCTCTGGGGACGATAATATTCGTCGACATGGATTTCTCCATATCCAAACATATTTATGCCCTTTTCAAAAAACTTTTTTGCTTCCCTCATTGACTCATTCGCGTCCCAATCCTCGCCGTCAGAAAAATGAAACGCGTATACATTCCATCTGTCCGTCGGGTATTCCGTGTCAATCAAGCTGTTTGCAAGCTCATAGGCGCTCGCGCATCTGGTTCCCCCGCTCTCCACGGTATGGAAGAACTCCTCCTCCGGCACCAGTCGCGCGTTAAAGTGATGGATTATAAACCGTATCTCAACCCTGCTGTATATTGTCCTTAGAAATTCCACGAGCCAAAACAAGAGCGACCTTGCAAGATACTTTTTCATGGTAGTCATGGACCCCGAAACATCCATCATCGCTATAATTACAGCGTTCGATTCGTGCCGCACATCTTCGCGAATCTTGTGATACCTAAGGTCCTGCTCATGGTAAATGCCAAAAGGCTCGACCTCTGTATCGCTTGCGCAAAAATTTGGATCTGCCAAAATTTCAAGCGCCTCGCTTAAATTCCCATCCACCTGTTTCAGCGCGCTGAAACAGGTGAGCTCGTCGCGGTCCGTTTCATCCTGAAGAATCTCCAAAAACGCAAAGAACCTGCCAAAGGGAATCTTTGAGCTTCTTTGAGGGTCAAGCAGAATCTTTGGGCCGGATTTTTGTATACCGCGAATCTTAAAGCCAAAAATTACTTCCAGCTCCGCAATCTCTTTCTTCTCCAGATTCGGAAGCCCTAAATCTTCAAGCATCATAGCAACCAGCTCTTCCAGGTCAATCTCGCTCTCGATATAATCCTGGCCCGGTTCACTCCCAGCTTCCGGACCCTGCGACTGTCCCTTCCCCGGACGACGACCTATTACATCACCGGGACTCCCGGATCCTTGGCCTATTCCGGTCCCGCCGGCACCATCGCCACCCTCGCCACCGTCTCCATCCTGCTTTTTTCTGCTCCCCGGCCGAAAACGGGGAATATCCAAAGAGCGTATAGGGATCTTTACGGTCTTGCCCTTTTTTCTCGTGATAATGGATTCCTCGGATATAATTTCGGGAAGCTTTTTGCGTATAGCTTCGCGCTGTTTGTCCCTGTGTCTCCTTGCGTCTTTCTTGCCACGTTCCGCTACGGGTTCCGGTACTGTTATTGGCATTTCTTTCACCTCCTTATGTGATGTATGCCGGGGAATAAAACAAAACGGGACGTCGAAATAAACGCCCCGCCAAAAATCTATTCGCTTAGAAACTCCGCGGCATTTTTGACATTCTCTGCCGCGCAAGTCTTACAGTGGCCGGTTTTTTCCAATTCCTCAAAAAGATCGCCCGTTCGCTTTTTTGCCTCTTCGTCCTTGGGCCTATTGGGATCAAGGACAAGTTTAAGAGTCGCCTGGGCGTCAGTAAGAAGTTTCTTTTCTACTGCTTCGCGCAAAGGCGGATAAGAATCATAACCAAAATCTTTGTCGCTTCCCATTAGCTCAAGGATTTCTCCTTGAAAGACATCAGCTCCGGATTCGTCAACGCCCCCTATATGCTGCTCGATTGAGCGCAGGAATTTACGGACATTTTCGACATCCTTTGGCCTGCCTGTTATATCGTCACGCTCAATGTCGGTCATTTGGCCCCGGACAAATCTTCTCCTCTGCCTGCGAGCAAAAGAGGCTCCTTCGATATATTGGCGGAAAAGATCCCGCGCAAGATCGTCGTATGCCTTCAAAAATGCGCGACTCACTGCCTTCAGTACGTGCTCCTTATATTCGGCCATAACGCTTCCGCCTTCTCCGGCCGATAATAGCTCGCGGAATCTGGCAATCTCTTCGGGGGTATAACCCATCCTGTGATCAAATACATCGCGAAGTGCCCGGATAGCGACAAGCGGCGTAAGACACGCATCCTCTTTGTGCGCCTCCCGCACGATAGCGGTATTAAGTGCCGCAAGGACATCCCTGGAGCTTACACCAAACATACCCTCTCGTTTTGCAATGTCGTCATCCGCCTGGCCCTCTTCGATCAAGGCCCGCAGATCAACCGGGTTCTGGTCCTTGTCCTTAAGCTCAACAAGAACTTTCTCGCCGTTATAGACCCTCATCTTATCAAGAACACTCACACCCATGCTGGATACCTTTAAGCGGGTCTGGAGGGCAAATATTGCCGCAACCTCAAGGGCGCCCGGGGCAATATGACAATCGCCCAGCTCCTTATAATCGCTTTCCTGCTCGATAAGCTTTCGGTAAATCCTCACCTCATCCCTTACGCGAAGAGGATAAGGAAACTGAATGATGTAGAAGCGATTGTGAAGGCCCTCTTGGCCCTTGTCGGCTGAGAAATCCTTAAATCCTTCAAGGTTGCAATGGCCTACCGTAACTGTGTCCACGGATATATGAGGGAAGCTCGAACCTTGCACCTTGAGCTCTTTTTCTTCCGCGACGTTGATGAACACCCAAAGTATCCGCTCGTCTATTCCCTTTTTGAAAATCTCGCGAGCTTCTACAATGCCTCGTTCACCATGCTCAATTTCACCGTTTAGATCCCATGCGTAGGGATGAGTCGGGCCAAATTTGGGATTCTGGCTGATTCCGACAACCTCGCGGCCAACAAGCTCGGAAACATCCTGCGATTTTTCATCAGAAGGCTCAAATGAGCCAATCCCGCGGACACCCTGCCTGGAAAAAGTCATTTTTTCCACCGGGAAATCCCACCATCGAAGCGTTCCGTCATCATCCTTGAATTTTGTTACCTCGCCGGAATCGCTCTTAAGGCCTGCGTCTATCAAGTGATAGCGGCAGTGGGGGCACAAATCTCCCTCAATCTTAACTCCAAGCTTCTCCTCAATATCACCGCGCAAATGCCTCGGCAACAAATGAAGAGGCTCCTCATGCTTTGGACAACCCTTAATAAAATACACCGGACGCGCTCTGTATGCTTCCAGTTCCTTTTTTATGATGCTTGCTGCCGTGGACTTTCCGCTTGCCGGAGGGCCTACGAAAACAACGGGCTGTTTCCCCGTAGAAAGTCGCGCGGCTCCGGTGCCAAGATAATCCATCAGTTCTGAAATGGGCTTCTCTACGCCAAAAAGAGTATCTGAAAATACAGGATATCGTCTGGCAATACCCAGCCAGCGCTCATGTTCGGGGATATCCTCAACACCTCGGCTGAGCAAAATTTCCCGAAGGCGTGCCGGGGAATTCTGCGCAATAAGGGGGTCTTCCCCGAGTAATTCAAGATACTCGCGGAAGCTGATTTGCTTCTGCTCTTTTGCGTCCCCCTTTTTGCGCTCAGCGTCTTTATCGAATATTTCCTGAAAAAAATCCGCCGCGTCTGTCGTCTTGTTATAGGCCATCTCTTTGCCTCCTATTCAATTATCAAAAAACATAATTTCCTAAACTGGCTTTTATCCCAGTAATACATCATAGATACTTTCATATAGCGATGTCAAGTGAATGTACCGGTTCTCAGCAAACCAAAACCCCTCCGACTATAATCGAAGGGGCGTTTTATTGATTTGTTTATTGTTTAGCACCGCTGTCTACAGCTGCATTCGCAAATTTATGCAATTTATTTTCTACTCTCCAGTTTATGGACGATACGGGATACTCGCCTTTATGCGGACCCTTTGCTGCCCTTTCGCCCATCTTGTGCGCGGTTAGGATTTCCATTCCCTCGTCTATCGTGCGCACCGCATATATATGAAACTGGCCTTCTTTTACCGCCTCCACCACATCGTTGCGGAGCATAAGATTTTGAACATTCTGATGCGGGATCATGACTCCCTGCACGCCTGTCAGGCTAAGCAAACTGCATACATCAAAGAATCCTTCTATCTTTTCGTTTACGCCGCCTATGGGCTGAATTTCTCCGTGCTGGTTCACCGAGCCAGTAACGGCAATGTCTTGCCTGAGCGGTACGCCCGAAAGGCCGGATAGAATCGCATACAGCTCGGTAGAGGAAGCGCTATCACCATCAATCCCGCCATAATTCTGCTCAAAGGAAATAGTTGCCGAAAGCGACAAGGGCCTATCTTGGGCATATTTCCCCCCAAGATATCCTGCAACAGTAAGTACGCCCTTATTATGCGTGGGCCCGGCAAGCTCAACATCACGGTCAACGCTTATAACACCGCCTCTCCCGGCAAATGTTCTCGCGGTAATGCGATTTGGGACTCCGAAACTAAAACCATCTTCCATCTGATATACTGCAAGTGCATTAGCCTGCCCCACCTCGCTCCCATTCAGGGCCAGAAGCAGCGTGCCGTCTTGTATGAATGAATACATTTTTTCTCTCACAAGATCCACACGGTAAACTTTATCTAAAATCGCTTGGCGGATATCCTCCGCGCTGACAAACTCGCTCCCCTTTTCTGAAACTATGGCATTTGCCTCAAGGCATACGCCCTTTAGTTTACGCATGTTGAGCGTTAGCTTCTCCTTATCCCCCCTTACGCGAGAAGCATATTCCATAAGCTCACTAACGGCAGATGGATCAAGGTGCCGGATGCCTTCACGTTTGCACCATATATGTATAAGCCGCGCGAACTGGTTCAGGATTTCAGGAGTGCGGGCGACCTCGGTGTCAAACTGGGCCTTTACCCCGAAAAGCTGACTAAACTCATCCGATGCCGATAAAATACGGTGAGCAACATTATCCCCGAGCAGCACTACCTTAATCTTTGTCGGTATTGGTTCGGGCTTGAGCCCTCGGAGCGGTATTATCCACTGCTCTGCAAGATCTTCTATATTAAGCTCTTCTCGCAAAAGCACTCTTCGCAGTCCCTCCCATCCGCCGTACATAAAGAGGTCCTTCACATTCATAATCAGGACCCCTCCATTTGCCCTGCTCACGCTCCCCGCTTTTAGGTCCATGTGGCCTGGATCGCTGAATTCCATAAATGCGCGCGAGCGGCTGCGTTCCATTTTCCCGAAGAGATTAAAATGTGTAGGCCTGTCTTCTACGACGATAGGCACGTTCTCCGTCGCGCTGTTGTCAACAAAAACATTTATCATAAACGGCAGAAACGGATCTTCTTCATGCGCCTGCTCATATTGCATGCCGTTCGTTGACGAATGCCCATTGCTCTTTTTTGGCAAAAAGATACCGCGGTTGTCCTGCACAAGCTCTCTTAACCCGGCAAAATACTCGCTTGCCTCGCCATAAGCACGGCAAACTTCGGTCGAGATCTCATCAAAGACCTCTCCTATCCGCTCTTTTAAGATAGCGACGCGCTCCCTCATAGATCTAGTTGCCAGTTCCATAGTTTTCCTATTCGCTTCAACCATCTTTCTAAAAAGTTCGTTTCCCTTTCTCCCTATATCGTCTATAACATCAGTCGGAATAGACTGCATATCTTCTACGCTTAGTGCTCTTGGCTTTCCATTCTCGTCAGGTTCGGGATGGCAGGCATACACTCCGGCCGTGCCATCGGGATATATTATGACTCGGAATACGAAGCTATGCAGCGGTGGCTCTTCCTCTATCTCTCTCACTGCCGCTTGCTCTATCTTTGGGATTTCCTCTCCAATGCTCCTGTCTATCCGCTCAATTTTCTCTTTTTGTTCCGGCATCATATCTTTCAGGTCAATCACAGCTGGAATTCTAGCTTTCAAGTCATCCAGCAGATCATACTCCACAAATCTTTTTAATTCTTTGCCCCTTCCCCTTTCTATTCGCAGCACTCGCGGCCTGTCTTTGTCGTCAAAGTTATATATGTAGCACCAATCGTACAGAGTTGTACCGGACAGGTGCTCTTCGGCCATTTTTCTTACGAACCAAAGGACAACAGATCCTCTCCCGGAGCTTTCGGGTTCAACCGCAAAAACATTATGGCCATGGTGATCCATGGCAAACGCGCGCCCAAAAGCTTTTTCTGCCCTGTCCTGACCTATGAAGCTATCAAGCGGCTCAAGTTCGGCGGTGCTCTTGAATGTAAAATCCGAAGGGTCGCACACCGCCCTCAAGTCTTCAGTGTTTACCCTGTAGGAATCCGCACTAACTCTATTCCCTGCTGACATATAATTTAACCTCCAAGTATTTCCTTATTCAGTTTACAATGTTCTGGTTAGAATATAATAACTAATTTATATAAAAAGTCAACCCCACAAAATTCGCTCACATCTTATCCGGGGCACTAATTCCCAGCGCCCCCAAAACCTCGTGCAATATTTTTTGCGTTGCCCAAACCAGCCCCAGCCGCGCTTCCGTCATATTCTCGTCATCAGAAATTACTTTGCAGTCCCTATAAAATTGATTAAATACAGTCGCAAGATCATAGGCATATCCCGTCACCCTCTGCAATTGATAATCCTTGGCTGTATCTTCCACTACCTCCGGCCAGCGAAGCACATATTTTATAAGATTCAGTTCTAAGGGATGGTTGAGTAATTTATAATTTGTACTTTTTTTTGAACTTGGTGCTTTTGCCAATATGCTCTGCATTCTCGCATGCGCATACTGCACATAATATACGGGATTCTTCGCGGACTGCTCTTTTGCCAAGTCCATGTCAAACTCCATTTGCGTATCTAGCGACTTTGCAAGATAAAAAAATCTTGCCGCGTCCACTCCGACTTCCCCCACAAGATCCTCCAATAGCACGATGTTCCCTGCGCGCTTTGAAAATTTTCCCCCACCCTTCGCCTGCACAAGCTGGGAGACCAAGATATCAAACTTTCCCCTGTATCCCAAAATTTCCATCGCAACTTTCATAGGCCCGACATGGCCCTGATGATCCGCACCAAAAATATCGATTATTACTTTGAAGTTGCGCTTTATTTTATTCTGGTGATAGGCGATGTCCGCAAGGTAATATCCGTGCCCGCCGTTTGAGCGCACGACAACTTTATCTTTGTCGTCTCCAAATTCGGTCGTCTTTAGCCATTGGGCGCCATCTTTTTCATATACAAAGCCTTTCTTTTTGAGCAGCGCTAAAGTTTTTTTAATAAGTCCGCTTTTTACAAGATCCTCCTCTTCGGCAGTCACGGCATCGTAGTTGATTCCGATTTTTTCCAAAAACGCCCGGTTGTCCTTTTGGATTTCTTGAGCAAGGAAAAAACCCGCCTCTCCAAAATTGACGGGGTCGAGTCTCATCATTTTTTCTTTCAATCCCTTTATTTTTTCCTCCACATACGGGGTCAAATATTTCTCACCTTCGCCAAGCGCTGTTTTGCCGAGTTCCTGGATCTGATTACTGTTTTTCGCGTTATTAATATAAAACTCTTTTGTAACTTTGTATCCTGCCAATTTAAAAATGTTCCCAAGGGCATCTCCATAAAACCCTATCCTGCCGTTCCCCACCTGAAATTTACCCGTCGGATTTGCCGAGAGAAATTCAATGTTCAATCTCTCTCCCTTTCCCATATTAATATGCGGGGTTTCACCCCCCACACCCTTTAATTGCGCCTGTACGAACTCCGCAGACATCGTAAAATTCACAAAGCCGGCTCCTGCGGCCTCTACCTTTTCAAACATTTTTTTCGCGTTTTTATCGCTTAAAATCTTCTCTGCGAGCATTCTCGCGATTTCTTGCGGGCCTTTATTCTCTTTTTTAGCCAATGCAAAAGCAATGTTTGTCGCGTAATCACCCATTGCCGAATTTACCGGATACTCTACCTTTATCTCATCCTTAATCTTCGCGGCTTTTTGTATTATTTTTTTGATCTCGTTGCGAATCATCTTTTCACTTTACCATCTATTCCTCAAAAGTAAAAACCCCGCAGATGCGGGGCCAAATCTATTACTTAAGCAGCTTAACAACGATTCCGAAGTCCGGATCAACGGCTTTTGTCCTCCGCCTGCTCTTTCCTTTAAAAACATCTTGATCTTTCCACCATGCTCCGGTAAGCGTACAAACAACGACCGTATCCTCATTATTCTCTATTTCTTGCCGCCATATGGCCTTGGCAAGCCCTGCGACAGAAACCGCTGATGACGGCTCGCATGCCGCTTGCGGGCACAGTTTAGCTATAAGCCCATGAAAACGCATGATTTCTTCGTCGGACACCATATCAAAACGGCCTTCTGATTCCAAGACCGCTTCTTCGGCCTCCTTCCACCTTGCGGGATTGCCTATGTTTATCGCGCTTGCGATTGTTTTGGGATTTCCTATGGCATAGCCCCGCACAATGGGCGCCGCCCCCTCTGCCTGATATCCCATCATCCTGGGTAGCTTGCGTACGCCTTCGGGCGTCCTGCGGCCCCATTTTGCCATCCGTGCACTTATATCACATCCCGACCAATACGCGCTGTATTCTTTATATCCCATCCAGTATGCGGTAATGTTCCCCGCATTCCCTACAGGGATAAAATGATAATCGGGGGCTCGACCCAGCTCATCCAAAATTTCAAACGCGGCCGTTCTCTGGCCCGGGAGCCTGTACGGATGGGTGTTATTGAGCACCACAATGCCGGAACACTCCCCATTAATCCTGCGCACTATATCTTGACACGCATCAAAGTTTCCGTTTATTTCAATAATTTTTGCGCCATACGCGAGGATTTGCACGCGCTTGCCTTCCGCGATGCCTCCTGCCGGCACAAGCACCCACACAGGCGCTCTCGCCTCCGCTCCGTATGCGGCAGCTGCCGCACCAGTGTTTCCGGTGGACGCGCAGACAAATCCCTCAACGCTCTCTTCTCCCATGGATTTTGAAACTGCGGTCGTCATACCCCTGTCCTTGAAAGAACCTGTAGGGTTTGCGCCTTCATATTTAAAATAAAGCTGGCCGCAGAACCCAATTTCGCCAGCCACCTTAGGCGCAAATATCATCGGGGTGTCGCCCTCGCCTAAGGAAACTATTGATGACTCATCTATATCGGCAAAAAATTGCCTGAACTTCCTGATTATCCCCATTTTCATTTTAAAGAACCTCCATCTTGTGTAATGGATGATATTAACGTAAACTAGAAATGCAGCAATGTCAACGATAGCAAAAAATAAAAAGGCATATTTTGATTACGAAATCCTTGAAACATGCGAGGCAGGTATTGTATTGCACGGATTTGAAGTGAAGTCGATAAAACTTGGGCACATAAGCTTGAAAGGCTCGTATGTCACCATAAGAGACAATGAGGCCTATCTTATAAATGCCCATGTCTCTCCCTACCAGCCGCTGAATATGCCCAAGGACTATGATCCTACGCGCTCGCGAAAGCTCCTCCTCAATCGTTCCGAAATAAACACGCTTACCGGCAAATCCAAATCACAAGGATTGACTTTACTCCCCATTTCGGTGTATACTAAGAAAGGAAAAATCAAGGTGCAAGTTGGATTGGGAAGAGGAAAGAGGAAGCATGAGAAACGGGAAAAAATAAAAAGAAAAGATACGGAAAGAGATATTGGAAGAAAATTGAAATAAGGGGACGAAAGGCCTCGACAGGAACAATCTTTCCAATATGCAAGTTGAGTACTCTGTAATCTCACAAAACTTACAGAAAAATATAAGTGCAAACTTATTTAGCAAGGTAAGAAGCGCCTTTGCAGGCACTTTGACTCCTGCACCAGTTTACGCTTAAATAACGTAAACCGTCTGTCTGCTGACTCTTGATAGGCAGAATAGGCGTCATACATCGGGATAGAATATTTACCACTCCTCACTAAATATTCGAAAAAAAGAGGATAGGAATACAAGAATTTTGCTAAGTTTTTATCTTATATTCCGAATGCAAACAACTTAGATAAACTTGTAGAAATATTGTTTGAGATATTCTTTGGACGCGAGTTCGATTCTCGCCGTCTCCACTAAAACAACGAGTGGCTTTAGCCACGACTATGTTTTAGTAGCCCTAAAGGATTGCTGTTTGTTACCAATCGATTCTTTCGGAATCTCTTGGACAAACAGGGAAGATGCCGAAATGCCGCAGCATTTTGGCGCCACCGATATAATTAGCATATTTTGATAAAAAGACCACGATTAAACAATCAAATACAAGCTCCTGAAGTTCGTGTTATTGACGATACGGGAAAAAATCTCGGCGTTTTAAGCACGCAGGAAGCGATTAACGTAGCGCGCGAAAAAGAATTGGACCTGATAGAAATAGCCCCGACGGCAAAACCCCCTGTCGCAAAAATAATGGAGTACGGCAAGTACCTCTATCACGAACAGAAAAAGGAGAAAGAAGGCCGCAAGGGACAAAAAAACGAAACAAAAATGGTACGATTTTCTGTACGCACTTCCGGAAGCGACCTTGAATTTCGTGCAAAGCAGGTGGACAAATTTCTGAAAAAACGCTATAAAGTGCGGATACAGATGACGTTAAGAGGGCGAGAGAAAGCATTGCGGGACTTTGCGAACAAACGCTTGGAAAACTTTTTATCGCAAATTACAGAGTCCTATAAAGTAGAGCAGGAGCTAAAAAACTTTCCAATGGGAATGTTTATGGTGATAAGCAAGACATGAGAAAGCTTAAAACAAAAAAATCGGTTCTAAAACGGTTTAAGGTCACTGCCACTGGCAAGATTTTACATAGGCCGATGCATCAAGATCACTTTAACGCCAAGGCAACCGGAAAGCAAAGGCGCCTGAAAAGACGCTGGCTTCAAATAACCGGAGCCGAAGCAAAAGCAATTAAAAAGCTTTTACCCTATACATGAGAATCAAACGCGGCACCGTCCGCATCAAAAAAAGAAAGCGGCTTCTTGCGCACGCAAAAGGATTCCGATGGCGAAGGAGCAATGTCTACCGTCTTGCGAAAGAGGCAGTTCATCATGCCTGGGCAAACTCATATGTCGGCCGCAAACAAAAAAAGCGGAATTTCCGCCGGCTTTGGAATATCCAAATAAACGCCGCTTCCCGAGAAAATGGCCTCTCTTATTCAAAATTCATTCATGGCCTGAAGCAAAATAATATTGAACTCGATAGAAAAGTTCTCTCCGAGCTTGCCCGCGAAAACCCACGAGTTTTCAAGGAGTTGGTGGAAAAAATAAAGTAAAAAGCCCGACATAAGATCGGGCTTTTTTTATTATTTAATATCGAAATCTCCGGTACCAAGGGCGTAGTTTCCTGTGAATACCGCATCGTGGAAACTGTCCATTCTGAATGGCCACTCCCGCTCGGCTACATCCAGTATCGCCTGTTTTATTTTCTTTAAACTCAAATATCCCAGCGAGTCAGCGCCAATCTCTTCCGCTATCCGCGATACATCTCTGTCAAAGCGACGCGCTATGAGCGTTTCTTTTACATAGTCCTTGTAGGTATCATTGCCGTAAATATCGGGATTGAAATACATATCTGATCCCGATCGCACATGTACGCTTCGCGCGCCCGCTCTGCGGCAGAGTGCTATTACCCGGCTTATTGTGGTGCCTCTGACTATGGAGTCGTCCACAAGAGTGACATCTCTTCCGATTATAAGCTCTCTTATTGCGTTGAACTTTTCCCTCAAATACTTTTGGCGTACCTCTTCGTAGGGCTCTACCCATATTCTGCCGGAAGTGTTGGGCCGCAGAAGAGCGTCGGGTTCCCAATCAACATCATAACCCATCTCTTTTAGACGGAGAAAATATCCCCAAGCATGATGTTCCCCGGAACTTTTTACCGGAACTATCAGCCCTTCGGTTGGATGTTCTTCGGCAAGATAATATCCCATTTTGCGCCTCGCCAATGCCACCCTGACGCCATGTATCTTGCTGTCGGGCCTTAAAAAATATATGATTTCAAAAATATCAAACTTGAACTCGCAAGCGGCAGTCCACATATGAGACCTTATGCCGGACTCACCTATCACGACAAGTTCCCCGGGGCGTACGTCTCTTATAAATTGCGGTGTCTGTATCCCTCCTTCATCGTCTGCAACTTCCAGATGATCAAATGCGCAGGATTCCGAAGCTACGATGTAATCATTTCCGCGCCTTGCTATTTGCAGAGGATGCACGCCGTAAGGGTCTCTTGCGGCATAAATTTCTCCTTTGTACAAAATAACAAAACAAAACGCGCCCTTGAGCTTCCTGAATACATCAATCAACGCGTCTTGAAAGATTGGGGCAGGAGAGGCAGATATCAAATCCGCAACAAGCCGCGTATCGGAATAATCCGAATCTTGCAAGCTTGCTCCACCCTTGTAATCCTCCCCAAACTCACAAAGAAGTTCGCTCATATTTATAATCTGGCCATTGAAGCAAAGAGCGAATTCCTCCTGGTCATAATGCCTAAACATCGGCTGTGCATTATGCACGGAACTTGAACCGGTATTGGAATAACGCACATGCCCTACGCCTACTCTTCCTCGAAGGGTCTCGGCTTTTCTGTTTGCAAAAACAAGAGGCATTTCACCCATACCGACGTGCTTATCGATAACATCGTTGACCTCGTCATAAGTGGCAATACCGCCGCTCTCTTTACCCCGATGCTGAAGAGCCTTGCATCCCACAAAGATATCCGAACCAGCCGGCCTGTACTCATTCCGGATTCCAAAAATTCCGCACATCTTACTCCTCCTTGTTTTTTTATTTTTTAATGAACAAGCTCTTCAAACAATTTCAAATAATCAAGAAGCAGGCGGGGCATCAAGAAATTTTCGCGCACGCGCCTGCGCGCGGCTACTCCCATTTTTTTGTTTCGCGC
>Ga0208879_1000547_pt1 | contig 38730 bp, 34 predicted proteins | sample Knorr_S15_td_Bot_FD_185605 | JGI IMG/M metagenome (GOLD analysis project Ga0208879, IMG submission 185605) | Marine microbial communities from Southern Atlantic Ocean transect - Knorr_S15_td_Bottom_ad_5009_LV_A (SPAdes) (version 2) | ecosystem: Environmental > Aquatic > Marine > Oceanic | place... | reverse complement strand
CGGCGAGCCACCGGACGCCACCGGTTTCGGCCAAGCGCCGAGAGTGCTTTGCCTCGATTGGAGCGAAGCGGGTCTCATCGGCGGGACATCGACCGGCTACGTGTTTCGGCTGCCAAGCGGCCAGGGCGACTGGCAGCCGCTGCACCGCGAAAAGGCCAGCCCGGTGTACGCGCTTGGCCAAGCGCCCGGCCAAATCGTCGCCGGAAAAACCGCCCAACTGCTCAAGCTGCCCAAGCCGTGATAAGCTCGAGGGTTCGACCGAACTTCAAATGCGTTTGGCACGGCTCCCTCTCCCAGCGGGAGAGGGTTGGGGTGAGGGAGAAAGCAAACGACCGTGAAAGAAATCTCGGCCGCGTTCGCTCCCCCGCCTCAACGTTTCTCAATCCGATAAAGGTGGGTTTTTGTACGGAGAATCCACGCGGCGCCATGCACGGCGGGAGAAGCCATGAAGCCGCCGTCGAGTTGGCTTTCGGCGAGCATCTCAAACTTGCGCCTGGCCGCGACCGCAGTGGTTTTGCCCTCCTCGCTGAAGAAGAAAACCCGTTTACCATCGGTCACCGGCGATGCCGAATAGTTCCCGCCCACGCGCTCGCTCCATGTGATTTCGCCGGACTTGGCCTCGATGCACGACGCGATGCCGCCATCGTCGATCATGAAAATATGTTCGCCGATCAACAGCACAGACGGTTTGTTGGAGACACTGCGTTTGGTGCGCCATTTAATGTTGGTCTCAGTCGAATCGCCACTGCCGCCGGGGTCGACCGCCAGCAGTTGGCCTTTCGCAAAACCGGTTGGATAAAACACCATGCCGTGCCCATACACCGGTCGAGTGCTCGCTGAGTGTTGAGCCCGTTCGGTCACGCGCCAAAGCTCCCTGCCGGTCAGCGGGTCGTACGCGTAACAGGCCATCGCGCCGATGCTGATCAATTGCGTCACGCCGCCGTGCTGGATGACGAGCGGCGTCGAGTAACCTTTACGCAGATCACCGTCGCGGAACGGTTCGCCATTCGTGTTGAGATCCTGATAGTCAACGCTGCGCCGGGTGCGCCAGACGGTTTTGCCGGTGCGCTTGTCCAGCGCGGCGACGAACTGGTGATCGGCCCCGTCGAACGTGAGGATGAGCAGGTTTTCGTGAAGGATCGGCGATGAACCGGCCCCGCGAAAATGGTCACACACAAAATCGTCACGCATCCAAAGCACCTTGTTGGTTTTTGTGTCGAGGCAGGCTGTGCCGGGCGAGCCCCACGTCAGGTACACGCGCCCCGCCTCAACGACCGGCGTCGGTGAACCGTAGCTGTTAAACTTGTGCGCGAACTGCGGATCGGCAATGTGAAAAAGCTGTTTTTCAAAAATGATTTTCCCGTTGTTTGCATCAACGCAAAGACCGGTGAGTTTGTTGCCTTTTTCGTCGGCGGTCGTGAGCCAAATCTTATCGCCCAAAATCACCGGCGACGACCAAGCCCGGCCCGGCAACGCCACTTTCCAGTCGATGTTTTTCGTCTCGCTCCACTCGCTCGGCAACGCTTGGCCGCCTGGAATGTGCCCCGAGCCAAGCGGCCCTCGAAACTGCGGCCAATCGGCGATGGCAACCGTCGTCGCGGCAACAAGCAGCGCGGCCAAAACCAAGCGCTTGGCCAGAAAGTTTTCAGTTTTCAGTTTCAAGAATTTCATGTGCAAAATCGGCGCGAAGTCACTCACGCCATTCACCTTCCCGCAAGTAAAACCGGCTGTTACTTATCCCGCAGCAGTTGCCAAATCAGCACGAAGGCGGGGGCGAAATCCTCGGGCGTCGCAGCGATCCAGTCAGTGATTTTTTCCGGTGCAAACCAGCCGCCGTCTGAGAGTTCGTCGGGGTCGAGTCGGAACGGGCCTTCGTTTTCGCAGCGGTACAACCAGACGAACTCCTGGCCGGTCTCCACGCAGGCGTCGATCTTGAACAACCGTTCCGGCACGGCCGCAAGTTCGAGGCCGATTTCCTCGCGCGGCTCACGCAGGGCGCAGACGTCGTACGTCTCGCCGGCGTCGACGTGGCCGGAGACCGACGAGTCCCACGTGCCAGGGAAGCAGTCTTTTTTTATCGAGCGCTTTTGCAGGAACAACTCGCCCTTGGCGTTGAAGACGAGCAGGTGAATGGCGCGATGCCGCAGGCCAAGCCGGTGCACCTCGCTGCGCGGTTGCTGGCCGATGACTTGGTCGTTTGCATCGACGACGTCGAAGATCTCTTCACTCATCAATCTTTGCGCGGCTTAGGCGTTGGGTGAGTTCGGCAAATTGCTCGAGGGTGACGCGCTCGGCTCTGATTTTTTCGTCGAGGCCAAGCGCGTCGAACGCCTCCACGACTGCCGCCTCGGGCCAGTCTCGCTTGAGCAGCTTCATCATTTTTTTGCGACGCTCGGCGAAGACGCGCTTGACGATTTTTTTGAAAACCGGGCACAGCTCCGGAGGCAACAGCGGGGTCTCACGGCGGAGCAATTCGATGCAGCCGGAGTCCACATTTGGCTCGGGATAAAACGAGCCTCGCGGGATGGTGAACCACTCGCCCGGCGCGTAGTGCAGTCCGATCAACAGCGCGAGCACGCCGTATTCTTTCGTGCCCGGCTTGGCCAACATCCGCAGCACGACCTCGAGTTGCAGCGTCACGATCATGGCGCGCGGCCGGCCCTGCGACTCGGCGAGATCGATGAGCAGCGGCGAGGCGATCGAGTACGGCAGGTTGGCGACGAGCTTGTGTTTCGACCAATCGAACTCCGACTTGCGGACGATCTTCATCGCGTCGGCGTGTTGCAGCGTGAAGTTGCCGCGTTCGCCGAACCGCTCATCGAGCAACTTGACCAGTCGCCGATCCGTCTCGATGGCGGTGACGTGGCCAGCGGTTTGCAGCAGCAACCCGGTCAGCGATCCAAGCCCGGGGCCAATCTCGATCACGTGGTCGGCGGCGGTGAGCTTGGCCAAGCCGACGATTTTGCGGAGTTGATTTTGGTCGTGCATGAAGGTTTGGCCAAGCGACCTGGTCAACAGGATGTCCTCCTCCCGGAGGAGGTTGCGAATCTCGGAGAGGTTCATGCGTAGGCCTCCTCGAGCGCTTGGCCAAGCGCACGGATTAACTTCGTGATGTGCGACTTACCAACGGTGAGCGGCGGCGTGAACGACAGGATGTTCGCCGGGTCGCCTTCCGGCAGCAGGATGAAACCGTCGTGCAACAATCGTTTGGTCACGCCGAGGGCGATGTCGGTGGCGGGCGTGCCGTCGTCGTGGAACAGCTCGAGCGCGAGCATCAAGCCAAGACCGCGCGGCCGGCAGCGGGCGCGGCCGATGCGCTTGGCCAAGCGCTGGAGTTCGCTGAGAAACAGTTGGCCCATCTCGGCGCTGCGCTTGGGCAGGTTGCGCGACTCAAGTTCGCGGAGAGAGGCGAGTGCCATCGCGCAGCCGACCGGGTGTCCGAGGAACGTGCTGGTGTGGATCGCCTCGCCGGTGGACTCCGGCCAGGCGCGATCCATCACATCGGCACGCCCAACGCAGGCCGAGAGCGGGAAGCCGCCGGTGAGCGCCTTGCCAAGGCAGAGGATGTCCGGTGTGACGCCGAAATGCTCGCTGGCGAACCAGCGCCCGGTGCGGCCGAAGCCGGTGTACACCTCGTCGCAAATCAGCAGCGCTCCGTGCTTGTTGCAGACATTGTGGAGCAGCTTGAGGAAGCCGGGCGGCGGGATGTTCGTGCCGCCGCGGCCTTGGATCGGCTCGACCAAAATCGCGCCGACGTTTCGTTTGCGGAACTCGGCGGCCAGGCGCTGCTCGAGCTTGGCCAAGTCGGCCCGGACGCGCGGGAACGGGACGAAGCTGGCGAACCCGCCGATTTGGCGGCGGAACGGCGAGCGGAAATCGCTGCGCCAAGTGGCGTTGAGCGCGCCGTAACCGAGGCCGTGGTAGGCGTCCTCGAACGCGATCACGCGCGTGCAGCCGGTGGCGAGGTGGGCGGTCTTGAGCGCGGCCTCGACCGCCTCGAAGCCGGAGTTGCAAAAGATCGTTTTGCCGATGCGCTTGGCCAAGCGCTCGAAGGTGAGCCGGCTGAGTTCGCGGGCCAGCTCGGCCTTGAGCGCGTGGGGGTGGACGTCGCCCATCGCGTGCAGCAGCTTGGCCATTTGGCGCCGGCCGGCGGCGACAATGCGGGGGTTGGCGTGGCCGGCCGCCGCGACGGCAAACGCCGCGGTGAAGTCGAGATATTCGCGGCCGTCGTCGTCCCAAACACGCATGCCCTTGGCCCGCTCCCAGACGATCGGCCAACTGCCGTCCGGCTCGATGAAGGTGACGTTGCGCGACTCGAAACGTCGCAGTTGCCCGATGGTTTTGTTGGCCTTTTTTTTCACGACTCAAACGCCCTTTTCGTCGGGCGGCCAGATGAATTTGTGCATCTGCAACTGGAACCTCACGCGCAGCTTGTCGCGGGTGATGCACTCGACGAGTTCGCGGCGCGTGATCGGCGTGTGACCAGTCGGCACCGGCTTGAGCGACTCGTCCTGTTGATGCGCCTCAAGCGGTGCCACCCACGAGAACAGCACGGGGCAGCGTTCGTCCAATCTGTGCCCGGCTAATTGAATCTTGGCCCAAGCGTAGTCCTCCTCGGTGCCGATGACGAACTTCACCTCGTCGCTTGGCTTGAGTCGGACGATGTTGTCGGTGAGCATTTTTTTGGACTCGCCGCTGCTCGGGCATTTCCAGTCCATGATGTGGCGCACGCGCGGATCGCTCGCGCTGATGTCGTGCGCGCCACTGGTCTCGACCAGCACGGTGAGGCCCATGTCGCAAAGGCGGCGCATCAGCGAATGAACGTTTTTTTGCAGCAACGGTTCGCCGCCGGTGAGCTCAACGAGCGGCAGTTTGTTGCCGGGCTCGCCAGTGAAGGCGCATCGTTTTTCGAGTTCGGCGACGACCTCGTTGACGATCATCGATTGGCCGCCGGTGAAAGCGTACGCGGTGTCGCAGTAGGAGCAGCGGAGGTCGCAGCCGGTGAGCCGGACGAAGGCGCACGGCAGCCCGGCGAAGGTGCTCTCGCCCTGAATGCTCAGGTAGATTTCGTGAACCAGCAGCGAGTCGGCCATGGTTACGCCTCGGCGAGATTTGTCCAGAGATTGGCGCTCATCCAGATGCCGCGCGTGAACGCCTCGAGGTCTATTTTCTCATTGGGCGAATGGAGGTTATCGTCCGGCAGCGCTAGGCCAAGCAGATAGGTGTCGACCTTCAAAATACGGGCGAAATGCTCGACAATAGGGATCGAGCCTCCCTCGCGCAGCAGCACCGGCTCGTGGCCGAACGCAGCCTTGAGCGACTTGAGCGCGGCCTTGGCCAAGGGGCCGGTCGGCGAGACGATGTACGGGTCGGCGCCGTGGCCCAACTCGATCTCGATACGCATCGTCGGCGGGCAGAGTGCCTTTAGTTGCTTGGCAACCAAGCGGAGTATTTTTTTGGGATCCTGATCCGGCACAAGGCGCATGGTGATCTTTGCGCTGGCGAAGCTGGGCACGATGGTTTTGCTGCCCTCGCCCTGGTAGCCGCTGGTGAGGCCGTTGATCTCGAACGTCGGCCGAGCGGCGCGCTGCTCGTTGGGCGTGAAGCCTTTTTCGCCAAAGAGCGCCTTCACGCCGAGCAGCTTTTTGTACTTGGCCTCGCTGTACGGGACGCGGGCAAGTTGCCTGCGCTCATAAGCGGTAAGCTTGACGACGTTGTCGTAAAAACCGGGGACGTTGATGCTGCCGTTTTTGTTGATCATCCGGCCGAGCATTTTGCTCAGTGCCATTGCGGGATTCTCGACCGAGCCGCCGTAAATGCCGGAGTGCAGATCGCGGTCGGGACCGGTGAGCTTGACCTCGAGTGCGGCGACGCCGCGCAGCGCGTACGTCAGCGCCGGGTGCTTGAGGTCGGGCATGCCTGTGTCGGAAACCACGACGCCGTCGCACTTGAGTTCGCGTTTGTTCTGCTTGAGAAACTCGACGAGCGCCTCGCCGCCGACCTCCTCCTCGCCCTCTACGACGAACGTCAAGTCGCACGGCAGCTCGGTGCCGGTCTTGAGATACGCCTCGACCGCCTTGAGATGGGCGAAGTGCTGGCCCTTGTTGTCGCTGGCGCCGCGCGCGAAGAGGTTGCGGCCGCGAAGCGTCGGCTCGAACGGCGGGCTGTCCCACAGCTCGAGCGGCTCGGGAGGCTGAACGTCGTAGTGGCCGTACACGAGAAAGTGAGGCTTGGCGCTGTTGCGCCGGCGCGGCGTGGCGGCAGTGACGATCGGGTGGCCGCCGGTCCTGTGCACGCGCGACTTGAGGCCAAACGACTTGGCGTGACCGGCGAGCCAGCGGGCGCAGTCGGCCATGTCTTTTTTGTGCGCGCTCTGCGCCGACACGCTGGGGAAGCGCAGATACTCGATCAGCTCGTCGATGAACCGCTGCCGGTTGGCATCGATGTATTTCTTCAGTTGATTCATGAATGGGAGTCGGCGCTTGGCCAAGCGGCTCGGGCGGGTTGGTTCCCTCGGTCACCAGATTATGCCGCGCGGGCCGCCACCGCAACCCCGCCCAAGAGCCGGGAGGGGCAAGTTCCACCTTGCCCCCATTTTTTTGAATAAGGGGACGAAGTGGAACTCGTCCCTCCCGTCGAGGCGACCTTTTGGCTTACAGGGAGCGTAACTTTCGCCTAGTTTGGCGTGTAGCACGTTTTTTGGGGTTGTTTCCCCGTCAACATTCCTGTCGTTATGAAAAAAATCGTTGTTTCCATCCTGGTCGGTTTCACGCTCGTTTCATCCGCAAAAGCCGCCAAGGCCGCCCCATCGCTGGAGGCATTACTGCCGGCTGAGACCGTGCTGGTGGTGGCCGCCCCAAACTACGCCAGCGCGAAAAAACATTTCAAGGACAGCGCATCAGGGCGGTTTTGGGACAGCGCCGAGTTCAAGCCGTTCCGCAAAAAGCTGGCCGATGGCTTCGAGGCAAACGTGCTGGCCGGGATTGAGGAGGCGTTGGCGATTGATTTTGAGGCGTTCGAGGAGATGGCCAGCGGCCCCGTCGCCCTGGCCGTGGTGCCGGGGCAGGATGCCGGCGAGGAACCGGCGCTGCTGCTGCTGCTCGATGCCGGCCGAAAGAGTGCCACCCTCCGTAGAACCTTGTCGCGACTCGAGCGCGACTGGAGGAAGGATGATCGCGAAGTCAGCGAGACGGAGATTGGCGGGGTTGATTTCACCACGGTGAGGGACCCGGAAGGCGACCGGCAGGTGCACATTGGCCGTGTCGGCGCTCAACTGGTTGTCGGGACGAAGTCGGCACAGATCGAGGGCGTCCTCGCTCGATTGAACGGCAAAGGTGCCGGGGCACTGGCCGGCAACCCGGCGTTCGCGGCGGATCACGGCTCGGTTCTGAAGGGAGCCGATTTTTATGTGTGGGCGAACCCCGGCGCGGTTCTGCCGCAACTGCTCGACAACCTGCCGGACGGAACCGAGGTGGGCATCGACTTTGGCGAAGTGGTGGGTGCTCTGGGCATCGACGGCCTGGGCACGTTGGCCATGGCGTACAGCGAGCGGCCCGATGGAGCGCACTTCGAGTTGTTCATCGGTTTGCCCAAGGCCAAGCGCAAGGGACTTTTTGGCCTGCTGGAAACCAAGCGCGCTGACACCTCGCCGCCGCCGTTCGTGCCGGCCAACGTGGGCGCGTTTTCGCGGTGGCGTCTCGACATGGATGCCGCGTGGAAAAATCTTGAGAAGCTGCTGCTCGAGTTGTCGCCGGACGTGGCCAACATGGTTGAGTTCACCGTCGGCCTGCTGGGCAAGGACAAGGATTCGAACTTCGACTTCAGGAAAAGTTTTCTCAACAATTTTGGCGACGACCTGATTGTTTATCAAATGCCGCCCAAGGACACGGCGCTGAACGACATTGGCGCCGGGCCGATGGTGGTGCTCGTCAAGTCGCCGAACCCGGACGAACTGATCAAGGGCGTCGGCGCGGTGCCCGGCATCCTGCCGCCGCCGCTCAACGAGGCGGCGATGTTGCCGCGCCGGCTCGGCGACCACACGGTGTACAGCTTCGAGTTGGCGGAGTTCCCCGACCCCAGCACCGGCGAACTGGTCAAGATGGAACTGCTCCTTGCCGCCCGGAACGGCTACATGGCGGCGGCCACCGACGCCGATCTGCTGCAGGCGTTCCTCGACGGCAAGACGAACGGCGGGCTGGCCAAGCGCGACGGGCTGGCGGCAGCGACGGCATTGGTGGGTGGAATGGATTCCGGGTTCTTCGGCTACCAGAACGACCGCGACATGGTGCTCAGCACGATGGACACCCTCCGCGACAACGCCGACCAGTTTGACATGATTTTCAGCATGATCCCAACGGATGGCTTTGGCGAAGTCAGCCTGAGCGAGTGGCTTGATTTCTCACTGCTGCCAACGGGCTCGAAAATCGCGAAGTACTTTGACTTCACCGTTTACGGTGCAGAGACCGACGATCGCGGGATCAGTCTGAAGACGTTTTCGCCGCGCCCGTCGACCCTGAAGCGGTAGCCTCCGCCGCCTTGAGTTTTCGCAGCGCGGCCTCGATCGCCGCCTGGCCGGACTCTAATTTTCGGTCTCTCAACTCTCGCAGCTTGCGGGCGTAGGCGTTTCCCGGCCGGGCCGCTTCGCCCATCAGGAAAATTCCCGCCGCACGGGACTTCGCCGGGCCGCGAAGCACCGCCGCCGAGAGCGTCGGGGTGTCCGTTCCCGGCTCGCCCCATACATCCCGCAGCGCGGCAAGGATCCGCGCCTCCCGTTCGCCGCCGAGTTGGAACGTCCCGCGCAGCGCCTCCCACAAGCCGTGCTCGGCCGGCATGAGCCGCTGCAACACGTCGAAGCCGGCCACCCGCAACTCGTACCGCTCGCTGGCGACGAGCCGCATCACGACCGGGGCGGCGCGGTGGCCCATCATCGACAGCGCGGCGGCGGCGGCGTTGGCCTCGTCGCTGCCCGGCTTGGCCTCAATGATGCCAACCAGCGCCGGAGCGGCGGGATCGACGTCCGACTTCATGTTTCGCAGCACGTGTAGCATTCGCGTGCGATGGCCGCCGTCCGCTTGGGCAAGCCGATTGGTGATCTCGCGCAGCGGCAGCGAACCCAGCCCGCGCAGCGCGGCGAGGGCGCTGTTGTAAACCAACTGCTCGGGGTCACCGAGTGCCGTGACCAACTCGGGGATGGCCGGCACCGCAGCTTGGCCAAGCGCGGCCAGGCCGGCCACGCCGCCGGCGCGGATTTCCGAGCGCTCGTAAAGGTTCACCCAGCGCATGAGGTCGCGCCGGTCGATGCCCGGCACCTTTTTGACGGTGTTGAGCAGGGGCTGTTTCCAGACCGGATCAGTGTGGCGCACCGCGAGTTGCAGCCACGGGAGGGCGTTGGTGCCGAGTTGTGCCACGGCGGCCTGCGCGGCGGCGCGGCGGTCGGGGTCGGCCGTGACGAGCAAATCCTGCACCCATTCCTCGAGCGGCCGGCTGGCCACCTCCGGCCCGCGGTCGCGCCGGGTCACGATGAGCAATAGCGCGAGCACGGCCAGCGCCGCCAAGCCGATCTTGAGCCACCGCCGTTTCTTCATGCGCGAAAGTCTGCGAGCGGCGGCGGGCGGCGGGAAGAAAAATCAGCCGTTTTGCGACTGTATCTGGCCGGTGATCTCGAGGGCCAGCTCGATGGCCTGCCGCGCCGACTCGCCGCTGACGAGCGGCTCCTGTTTTTCAGCGACGCACCGGATGAAACTTTCCAGCTCGACCTTGAGCGGTTCCTCGCGCTGGATCGGCACCGGCTCGCGGACGACTCGCCTGCCGCCGAACTGGCTGACGATGGCGCTGTCCTTGCCGGCGAAGATTTTCTTGAACATGGACGATTCCTGTTCGTCGTCGCGGGCGAGGCGATAGTGGTAGCCCTGTTGCTCGCGGTAATCGAGCGACACGTAGCCGGGCTCGTCGCCCCCGCAGAAGACGCGGATTTTGCGCAGGCTCTCCGGGCTGACGCGGCTGACGGTGAGGTTGGCGACGCAACCGTTGGCGAAGCGCAGCCGGGCGTTGGCGATGTCCTCCGACGCGCTGAGCACCCGTACGCCGGCGGCATCGACGTGCTCGACCGGCGAGCGCACGAAGGCCAGCACGATGTCGAGATCGTGAATCATCAGGTCGAGCACCACGCCGATGTCCATGCTGCGTGCCGGGAAGGGCGAGAGCCGGTGCGACTCGATGAAGCGCGGCTCGCGGGCGGCCTGCTGCAGGTAGTTGAAGACCGGGTTGAACCGCTCGATGTGGCCGACCTGCAGCACGCAGTGGTGCTGCCTGGCCAAGCGCACGAGGTCGGCGGCCTGCCCGGCGTTGTCGGTCATCGGTTTCTCGACGAGCAGGTGTTTGCCCTGCTCGAGCAGCGGCTTGGCCAAGTCGTGATGCGTGACCGTGGGCGTGACGATACTCAGGGCGTCCGCAGCCGCGGCGGCGGCCTCGACTGAGCCAAGCGCGGCGGTGCCCTGTTTTTCGGCGATCGACTTGGCTTGGGCGGGATCGGTGTCGTACACGCCGACAAGCTCGACGGCGCCTTGCCGGTGCATTTCGCTGTAAATTCGCGCATGCTGCTGGCCGAGCGAGCCCACGCCCAGTACAGCCACCCTGACCCTTGTTACCATGCCCGGAGCCTACCGGCCCCTTGGCCAAGCGGCGAGGAAATCAGCCCTCACAGGCTCCCACGGCACAAACCGTGCTTCCCTTGGCTGCAGCGGCCAAGCGTGCACTCGACAGCCAAGCGCTTGGCCTGCACCATTCCCGGCCATTTTACCGCATAAACAATGGCCAAACCCGAAATCAAAACCAAGGTCGTGGGCAGCTACCCCGTTCCGTCGTGGCTCGCCGCAAACCCTTCCGCGCCCGCCCTGCGCGACGCCATTCTCGTCGTGCTCAAGACGCAGGAACTGGCCGGGATCGACCTGGTCTCCGACGGCGAACTGTCCCGCTTCGACGTGAGCCACCCGGAGACCAACGGCATGATCGACTATTTTATCCGGCCGATGGGCGGCATCTCGTCGGCCCTCACACGGGAGGACTTGGCCCAGTTTGCCGCCGAGCAGCGGATGGGCTTTCGCGCCCAGCCGGCCGGCGTCGTCGAGGGGCCGCTCACCGAGGGCACGCTGAACCTGCCGCACGATTGGCAACTCTTCCGGGGGCTGTCCAGTGCGGACACGATGTTCACCTTCACCGCGCCGTACATGCTGGCCCGCACATTGGTCGACCGGCAGCACGGTGACATTCGCGCGCTGACGATGGCGCTCGCCGAGGTGCTGCGCAAACAGGTTGAGTCGATCGACGCGCCGGTGATCCAAATGGACGAGGCCCACTTGACCGGCCACGCCGAGGACGCCGAGTGGGCGCACGAGCCGTTCAACCTCGCGCTGGGCGGCATCCGGGGCGAGAAAGCGCTGCACCTCTGCTTCGGCAACTACGGCGGGCAGTCGATCCAAAAAGGCTACTGGAAAGACCTGATGCCGTTTCTCAACAAGCTGGACGCCGATCACCTCGTGCTCGAGTTCGCGCGGCGCGGCTACGACGAGCTGGAGGCGTTCAAGGAACTGAAACCGGGAACCAAGCTCGGCGTCGGCGTGGTGGACATAAAGGACAACGAAGTCGAGCCAACCGACGTGATCGCTGGCCGAATCGAAAACGCCGTGAGCGTCCTCGGTATCGACCGAATCAAGTGGGTTCATCCCGACTGCGGCTTTTGGATGCTGCCGCGCAGCGTGGCCGACCGAAAAATGGCCGCGTTGGTAGCCGGCCGCGACCAGTTCCTCGGACGCTGAAACTGAGTTTCTTCACCGTAACTTAGTCAATATGAACAATTTAAGCCACTTGATGCTTGTTTATGCACCAATTATAAAAGTCCAAAAACGGGCTGTTTTTAACGAAAAAAAGAACATTTCAAGCAAGTATTCAAGAGTTTTTCACCAGTTTTCCACAATTTCACCCAACCACTCCAAAGCTGTGACATATTGTCCCAGTATTCCAAGTTGACAGTGGCCGAAACTGACACTAGCCTCCGCCCTGCTTTCGGGGAGAGGGCAATAATTTCTCCCATTTAGCTGAAGGAAAGGAAGTGAATCTCATTTGACTGAAATACGCATCAGAAAGGGCGAACCGTTGGACAGGGCATTGCGCCGGCTGAAAAAGCGGCTCGACCGCGAAAACGTGATCAAGGACGCACGCAACAATCGTTATTACGAAAAACCAAGCATGCGCAAGCGCCGCAAAATGAAAGTGGCCAAGTTCACGCAGATGTTGAAGACCCGCCACGCGGACGACTGATCCGCTTATCTTTTTTTTGCCGGAAGTTGCCGGGCAGGCGGCTTCCGGTTATTTTTTTGCCGCGCCATGTATTCATTCTCCACTTGTTGGAACTCTCACCGCCACACCGATGGCCGGGCGATGCTCGAGGAAATCCGCGACCTTGGCTTCGAGTACGCCGAGTTAAGCCACGGAATTCGCCTGAGCCTCGTGCCCGGTATCATGGAGGCGTTCGAGGCCGGCGTGATCAAGATTTCCACGCTGCACAATTTCTGTCCGCTGCCCATCGGGTGCAACCACGCCAACCCGAACGTCTTCAAGTTTTCCTCCACCAACTCCCGCGAGCGCGACAACGCCTACAAGCACACGATGAAAACCATCGAAATGGCGGATCGGCTCGGGGCCAAGCTGATCGTGCTCCACATGGGCGAGATCGACATGCGAAATTACACCGACAAGCTCATCGATCTGCTCGAGGCCGGAAAACAGGACACGCCGAAATACCAAAAACTCTGCCAAGCCGCCGAGATCAAGCGAGAGAAAAAGAAAACCAAATACTGCGATCTCGCCTACGAAATGCTCGAGCGCATCGCCGAGCAGTCGAGCCTGCGCGGCATCAAGCTCGGCATCGAGATCCGCGAGTCGCTCGAGGAAATCCCCATCGACACCGACTGGGATTTTTTTTTCCAGCGATTCGAGGATCCGAACATCTGTTACTGGCACGACATCGGCCACGCGCAAATCAAGGAGAACCTCGGCTTCATCCACCACCGGCTGCACCTCGAGTCGATGACCGGGCGCTTGGGCGGTTTTCACCTTCACGACGTGCAGTTCCCGGCCCGAGATCACCGCCCGCCGGGCCAGGGGATGATTGATTACGAGGGGCTCAAGCACCTCGTGAAGCCGGAACACATCAAAGTGTTCGAGCTGAGCCCGAGCCTCAAGCCCGACGCCGCGAGGGAGGGCGTCGCCCACCTGAAATCCATCTGGGGGAAGGATTGAAATCCGCGTCCAACGCCCTGCGCCTCACGCTGAAACTGGCCGTCAGCCTCGTCCTGGTGGCGTGGATTCTGCACGTCATTTTCGCCGGTGAAGCCGAGCTGCAACTCGGCGAAGGCTGGGGCGCTTTGTCGTTTGCCGAACAAGTCCGCAAAAGCTGGACGATCGGCCCGGTTGGCTTGTGGAAGACCATCTCCGGCGTGAGCCTCGGCTGGCTGCTGGCTTCGTTCGTTTTCATGGGCGCGACGATTTTCATCGGCGTCATCCGCTGGCGTTTGGTGTTGGCGGTGCAGGGATTGCACCTGTCGCTTGGCCGCGCCACCGGCATTTCGCTCGTGGCGCATTTCTTCAACTCCTTTCTGCTCGGCTCGACCGGCGGCGACCTGCTCAAGGCCTACTTCGCCGCCGCCGAGACCGCACAAAAAAAAGCCGAAGCCGTGACCACCGTCGTTGTCGACCGGCTGCTTGGCCTGTTCGCAATGCTGCTCTTCGTTTCGCTGATGGCCCTGGCCAACTGGGGCGTCGTGATGAGCCAGCAACGCTTCATGGCCGTGATGCTCGTCGTCCTCGGCATGCTCTTCGCGAGCGGCCTGGTCGTCGTGCTGTCATTTTGGGCCGGGCCAACTGGCGCGCGCCGGAAATTTGAGGCGCTCCTGGCCAAGCTGCCCAAGGGCGACGTGTTGGTGCGCTGCATCGAGGCGTGCCACGCCTTCGGCGAAAAGCCCGGCTTCCTCCCGCGCGTGCTCGGCTGGTCGATGCTGCTCAGCATGGCCTGCGTGCTGCAGATCGTCGCGCTTGGCTTCGGGCTTGGCCTGCCGATGGGCGAACACTTCCGCGTGCTGCTGCTCATCGTCCCGGCGATCATCTGTATCAGCGCACTGCCAATCACGCCCAGCGGCATCGGTGTCCGCGAAAATCTTTATGTGTGGCTGCTGTCTGCCACCGCGGTCGGCATCGAGGCCAAGGCGGCGTTGTCGCTCTCGCTGCTGGCGTTCGCCGGCAGCCTGCTGTGGAGCCTCATCGGCGGCGCGGTGTACCTCGCCTTCCGCAGCCGCCACTCCCTCGATTAAAACCCAAGCGCTTGGCCAAGCAGTTATTTCTTGTTTCGTTTTTTGGCTAGTTCCTTGCGGAGCTTGGGCAGGGGGAGGGTGTTGATGACGTCGTTGGCGGTGAGCCAGCCTTTGCGGGCGATGCCGGTGCCCAAGCGTAAAAAACCGGCGTGCTCGTTGCGGTGGGCGTCGGTGTTGATGACGCATTTCACCCCCTTGGCCTTGGCGTGCTGCCACAGGCGCCAGTCGAGGTCGAAACGGTACGGGTTGGCGTTGAGCTCGAGCCAGGTGCCGGTCGCGGCGCAGGTGTCAATGACGGCGTGCTGGTTGACGGGATAGGCTTCGCGGCGGAGCAGCAGCCGGCCGGTGAGGTGGCCGAGCATGTGGACATTGGGGTTCTCAGCGGCAGCGATGAGGCGGCCGGTGTTGTCGGCCTCGTTGCTGCCGGCGACGTGCAGGCTGGCAACAACGACGTCGAGCTCGGCGAGCAGGGCGTCGTCGAAATCGAGCTTGGTTTTGAGGATGTCCACCTCGATGCCGCTGAGCAGGCGGAAGGGGTTGCCGTCGGCCTCGAGTTGCTGGTTGACGCGCGCGACCTCGGCGATCTGTTTGCGGAGCCTCGCCTCGTCGAGGCCGTTGGCTTGGAACGACGCGCGCGAGTGGTCGGTGATGGCCCAGTAATCGCAGCCCAGCCCGCTCATGTGGTCGGCGATCTCCTCGAGCGACTCGGCGCCATCGCTCCAGTTGGAGTGGTTGTGCAGCGAGCCCTTGAGATTGGTCCACTCGATGAGGCGCGGGATTTTGCCCGCCTCGCCGGCGTCGAACTCACCCTTGTCCTCGCGCAGCTCCGGCGGGATGTAGGCGAGGTCGAGCGCGGCGAAGATGTCCTCCTCGGTTTTGCAGTCGAGCCGCAGCTTGGGGTCGCGGGTTTCCTCGGTGCTCTTGAACAGGCCGTACTCGTTGAGGCGCAGGCCGCGGGCGATGGCGCGTTGGCGCATGGCGATGTTGTGCTCCTTGCTGCCGGTGAAGTAGGCCTGCGCAAACGGGTACTCGGCGTCGCTCACAACGCGCAGATCGCCTTGAATGCCGCCCTCGAGAATGACGCTGGCCTTGGTGTCGCCCTTGGCCGATACGGAGAGGATGCATGCTTGGCCGGTGAAAAAATCGATGATCGACTCCGGATTTTTCGACGAAACGAGGAAGTCGATGTCGCGGACGATTTCCTTGTGGCGGCGCAGGCTGCCGGCGGTGCTGCAGCGGATGACGTCGGGATGGGCGCGGAGCTGCTCGAGGATGGGTTCGGCAAGGTTGAGGGCGGCGCTGACGTGGTGGTGCGAGGCGTAGTTGCGGCGGAACTCAATGCCTTCGAGGATTTTCGACTCGGTCTTTTTGCCGAAGCCGGGCAGCTCGGCGAGTTGGCTGTCTTTGCATGCCTGCTCGAGTGCCTCGACGGTCTCGATACCGAGTTTGCTGTAAACGGCCTTGACCTTTTTCGGCCCCAAGCCGGGGATGTTGAGCATGGTGATGAGGCCGTCGGGGATCGAGGCCTTGAGCTCGTCGTAATAGGCGAGGCGGCCGGTGGTGGCCAGCTCGGTGATCTTCTCAGCCAACGCCTTGCCGATGCCCTTGATGTCGCCCAGGCGTTCCTCCTCGACGAGCTTGGCCAACGGCTCGGTGAGGCTCTCGAGAGTGCGCGCGCCGTTTTGGTAGGCGCGCGTCTTGAACGGGTTCTCGCCCTTCAACTCGAGGAACACCCCGATCTCCTTGAGGATGTCCGCAATCTCGTCCTTTTGCATCGGGCGAGTTAATCACGGCCGGAAGCGGCGGCAAAGGCCGATCAATCCGTTTGGCCGGATGCGAGCGACATAACAACGGGGCATTTATTGTCGCGACAACGTCGTGGAGTGCGGTTCTCTGCACCGCTTTGGGTTGCTTCGAAAAGCGGCAGGGACGACCGCACTCCAAGACGCTCGCGCGACTTTTAAGCGCGCTTGGTTTACAGCTTGGGCTCCTGCCACTCTAGGCCAAGCGCTTGGCCAACGGCTGGGCAGGTCAGTTGGCCGTTGTGGGTGTTGATGCCCCCGACCAGCTCAGGCGCCAGAGCGCAGGCCCCGGCGAGGCCGTGATTGGCGAGCATCTCGACGTAGCGATGGGTGACGTTGGTCAGCGCCTGGGTGGCGGTGCGTGAGTAGGCGGCCGGCATGTTGGCCACGCAGTAGTGGGTCACGCCCTCCTCGACGAACACCGGGTCATGATGGTTGGTCGGGCGCGAGGTCTCGGCGCAGCCGCCCTGGTCGATGGCGATGTCTACAAGCACGCTGCCGGGGCGCATACAGCGCAGCATGTCGCGGCTGATCAGCTTGGGCGCCTTGGCCCCGGGCACCAGCACCGCGCCGATCAACAGGTCCACGCGCGGCAACTGCTCGAGAATGTGTGCCTCGCTCGAGTACAGCGTGTGCGCGGTGTGAAGCGTGATGTCGAGAAAGCGCATCCGTTCGACATCCACCTCGAGAATGGTGACGTCCGCATTCAGGCCGGTGGCCATTCGCGCGGCGTTGACGCCGGCCACGCCGCCGCCGAGCACCATCACTCGGCCCGGCAGCACACCCGCCACGCCGCCGAGCAGGATGCCGGCTCCGCCGAAGTGGCGGGCCAAAAAGTAGCCGCCGACCAGCACCGACATGCGCCCGGCGATCTCGCTCATCGGCTCGAGCAGCGGCAGGCGGCCGTTGACCTCGATCGTCTCGTAGGCCAGCGCGGTGACGCCGGAGCGGCACACGGCCTCGGTGAGTTCGCGGTCGGCGGCGAGGTGAAAGTAGGTGAACAGCACCTGGCCAGGCCGCAGCAGGCCGTACTCCTCCGGCAATGGTTCCTTGACCTTCACCACCAGGTCGCCCTCGGCAAACAGGGCCTCGTGGTCGTCGATCAACTTGGCGCCGGCCTGCTCGTAATCGGCATCAGGATAGCCGGTGTCCTCGCCGGCGCCGCGCTCCACCAGCACCGTGTGGCCCTGCTGCACCAGTTGATAGGCGACCGATGGCAGCAGGCCGACCCGGTATTCCTGTTTTTTGATCTCCTTGGGGATGGCTATTTGCATCGAGTTGCTGGTTGTGTTGTGAACCAGCGGGTGACTTAACGTTTCCAACCCCGCTTGGCCAAGACTTGGGTCAAAAAAAATCATAAAAAATCGCCGGTTTGCCTTTGACCAGCCCTTGGCCAAGCGATAAGGATATTGCCCCCAAGGAGTGGGTTCGTTCGCGAACACCGCAGAGATGATTATGCTTTTACAGGCTGGGGCACCGGTGGCGGCCCCGAATGAGCTTATTTACGTGTGGACTGAGTCCACGCTGGCAGGCAAATCCATCATTGTTTTTCTGGGAGTGCTGTCGATGTTTGTCTGGTCGGTGATGTTGCAAAAAGTGCTTCAGACTCGGCAGGCGCGCAAGCTGAACAAACTGTTCGTCGATGAGTTTCACCAGCACGAGGGCGTGCTCGTGATCCATGACCGCAACATCCACATTGAGGGCTGCCCGCTGTTCAACGTGTACGACAACGGCTGCAAGGATTTGCTGGGCCGGCTCAAGACCAACGGCACCGAGGGCGAGCTTGGCTCGGAGCAATACGCCACCGTCAAGTCGATGGAACACGTCAAGCGCACCATCGAGAGCGACGTGGCCAAGGAGTCGCTCAAGCTCGAGAGCGGGCTGATCCAGCTTGCGAGCGCCGTGAGCGGCGCGCCGTTCGTCGGGCTGCTGGGCACGGTCTGGGGGGTGATGAGCACCTTCACCAACGTCGCCATGCTGCAGACCGCCAGCCTGCCGGTGATGGCGCCGGGCGTGGCGGCGGCCCTGGGCACGACGGTGGCCGGGCTGCTGGTGGCGATCCCGTCGATGGTCGGCTACAACTGGCTGGTGCACAACCTGCGGGTGTTCACGGTGGAGCTGGACAACTTCGCGCAGGAACTGGCCTCGTGCATGGAAACCGAGTTCCTCAAGGACGAATAAACGGCATGCCCTCGAAAAATTTAGTGCAGGGAGAAAAAGGGTTGCTCTGCCCGAAGTGCAGCCACCTGAACCCCGGCGACCTCAAGCAGTGCGAGTACTGCAACTCGCAACTTTTCGTCAAGTGCAAGAAATGCGGGGCCAAGGTGCAGCGGGTGATCTCCAAGTGCCCGGAGTGCCATCACCGGATGCACAAGAGCCCGTTCGGGAAACTCAAGCGGCGGCTGTTCCGCAAATCGCAAAAGCTCACGCTTCCCCAGGCGGCGATCATGATGATCGTGGCGTACGGCGCGTACAAGGTGATCACGATGGCATCGAGTAAATTTTAGTTCGTCATGCGCCGGTTCTCACAACGCAACCCGCTGGTCACGCTGAGCGACCTCAACGTCACGCCGCTCATCGACCTGGCGTTCGTGTTGCTGGTTATTTTCATGATCACCACGCCGCTGCTCGAGCAGGGCTTGTCGCTCGACCTCCCCGGCGGCGGACAGCCGGACAGGCCGCTGGACAGGAACGACATTCGCACCGTCGAGGTGGATCAGTCGGGCGGCTACATGCTCGACAACGAGTCGTTGTCGCTCGGGCAGATTGAACAAAAACTGGTTGCGGATCATCAAAACAATCCGAACATTTTGGTGTACATCCGGGCGGATCACCGCGGGACGTACGGCGCAGTCGCCGCGGTGCTGAACCGCTGCGAGCAAAACGGTATCACGCGGGTTTCCCTGCGGACAGAGCCGGAATAAGCAAGGAGGCAGGAAGAATGGGCAGGTTAAAACGCAGTTGCGTGGTTGGGTCAGTCGTGTTTCACGCGCTGATTCTAGCCATGCTCGTGCTTGGCCCGATGCTCCTGGCCAAGCGTGAGGAGAAGGTACGGGTGATCGATTTGGTTCCGTCGGAAGTGATCGACAAGCTGCTCGCCCCGGCCGCCCCGGTGGCTCCCCCGCCAGCCCTCGCGCCGCCCAAACCCAAGCAGCCCGAACCAAAAAAAGTCCAGCCCAAGCCGAAACCGAAACCAAAGCCCATCCCTCCCAAGCCGAAAAAAATCACTCCGAAACCCAAGCCGAAACCAAAACCAAAGCCCATCCCCCCCAAGCCGAAAATAAAGGTCAACCTCAACTCGAATGTCCGGAAACCGGATGCTCAAAAAAAAGAGTCGCAAAAGGAAGCGGCCAAGCGGCAGGCAGCGCTCAACAAGCTCCAAATCAAGCTCTCCGGCCGCACGTCGGTGAACGTCCCGCTTGGCCGGTATGCCTCGGCCAATTACGAGTCGCTCATCCGCCGCAAATACATGGACGCCACCATCCACCCCGGCGCGATCAGTGGCGATCCGGTCGTGAAAGTGCGCCTGGTCATCGCCCGAAACGGCAGGATCCTCTCGGCCCGGGTCACGGGCAAATCCGGCGTGGCGAGTTGGGATCGCTCGGTGCAAAAGGTGCTCGACCGCGTGAAGTTCATCAAGCCGTTCCCCGAGTCGATGAAAGGCTCGCAACAGACCTTCAACCTAAATTTTAACTCAAGAAGTTTTTCATGAAGAAAGCAACCCTCATCCAATTCCCTGTTTTAGCCGGCCTATTTTTGGCCGGTCTCGCACTTGGCCAGGCGCAGCGCTCAATCGATGTCGACGTGTTTGACGCCGGCGAGGTCAAGGCCATCCCGGTGGCCCTCGAGGGCTTCACCGGCGAAACATTGGCCCTGCTGAAGTTCGACCTGTTCGTGCAGGGCTTCGAGTTCGTGGACAAAGCCAAGGCGCAGTTCACCATCAAGGGCAGCAACGCCGGCAGCATCAACGGCGCGGTGTACGACCATGTGAAGCGCGGGTTCATCCTGAACAAGCGATATCAGGGAGGCAGCCTGCGGCGGCAGGCGCACACGTTCGCTAACAACGCTGTTGAGGCGATCACCGGCTCTCCCGGCATTGGCCTGACCAAGATCGCCTTCCGGCAGTTCCACGGGCGCGACACCGAGATTCACGTCGCCGACTTTGACGGGCACAACTCCAAGCGCTTGACCCACGACAACTCCATCGCCGCTGGGCCGGAATGGACTCCGAATAATGACTCACTCTTTTACTACTCCTACCGCCGGCACAACCCCGACATTTACTCGCACAACGTCCATACCGGTGTGCGCCGCATCGTCGCCCGTTATTCCGGCTCGAACATCAGCCCGGCGGTGTCGCCGGATGGACGCCGTGTGGCGATGGTGCTCAGCAAGGCCGGCAGCCCGGATATTTGGGCGGCCAGCGCCGACGGCACCGGCCTGCGTCGGCTCACCACCACCAAGGAGGCGGAGTCGTCGCCCTGCTGGTCGCCGGACGGACGCTGGATTTGCTTCGTCTCCCGGGCCGGTGGTCGCACGGCTTTGTACAAAATACCGGCAAATGGCGGGGCCATGTCGCGAATCCGCACGGTCGGTGCCTTTAATGCCACCGAGCCGGATTGGTCGCCCGACGGCAAAGCGATCGTCTTCACCACCATGCGGGGGGGCGGGGTGTTCGAGATATGCATCGTCCCGCCCGGCGGCGGAAACGTGGAAGTCCTCGCCACCGGGGAGGACCCCTCGTGGGCGCCCAACTCACGCACGCTCATGTTTACCAGCCGCTCCCGGGGAAAACGTGTTTTATCGGTACTTGACGTGCCTACCAAACGAGTCAAGACTCTGCCGCGCAGCTTTCCGGGCAACTGTACCCAAGCGGCATGGAGCAAATGAAGCAAGGCAGCTAACCTCAAAACCATGACTATAGCGAAACAAGTTGGCTTAATTCTGGTAGCCCTCATGGCAGCCACCTCGGCCGGGTGCAAAACCAAGCCCAAGAACATCACCCCCATCCCCGGCGGAAACGCCAGCGTGGCGGGTGCAGGGGGTCTTATCGGCCGGGACACCAGCGGCTCCCTTGGCAGCGGCGGGGATGTCGTCACGGTTGATGAATCCGGCAACATCGGCCTGTCCGGTCTCGAGGAGTTTGAGGACATGCTGATGGATCGCGAAGCCTTGGCGGCCCAAACCGTTTACTTTGAGGTGGATCGCTCTGAAATCCACCCGGACGACCTTGGCAAGGTGGAGGCGGTCGCCGGCATCTTGGCACAAGACGCACAGAACAAGGTGATGATCGAGGGCCACTGCGACGAGCGCGGCACCGAGGAATACAATCGCGCCCTGGGCGAGCGCCGGGCATTGAGCGTCCGCGACGCGCTGGTTGGCTTGGGAGTGAGCGCCGACCGGGTGCGCACGATGAGCCTGGGCGAGGATCGACCCGCCGACACGGGCTTCGATGACGCCGCCTTCGCCCGCAATCGCCGCGGGGAATTCGTGCTGCTCAAGCCCAAGCCGGGCAACTGATTTTTTGAGGGCCGGCGTTCCGCTTTGGAGTTGGCCCTTTACATTCCGCAAAAACAGGCTAGGTTGACGGGCCTTTTTGACGAATTATGACAACTTATCTGAATTTAGCTTTTTCACCTGGAATGCCCGAAATCCTCTTGGTTTTGGCTGTAATCCTGATTTTTTTCGGGGCAAAGAAACTGCCCGAACTGGCCAAGGGCATGGGACAGGGCATCAAGGAATTCAAGAAAGCCACGCGCGACGCCACCGACGAGATGGAACGCGCCATGGATGACCCCCCCGCTTACACCCCCCCGCCCACCCCTAAAATCTCCGAGCAAGCCAGCGGCGATGAGCCTAAAAAAGACGCCTGATCCGCTGGCGTTGAGAGCGACTTGGGTTTGAACGATGTCCACGGAACCCGACGGGCCTCCGGAGCCGGGTCAATCCACTCACGACAGCCAAGCCAAAGCGTAAAGCTGTGAAGAAGAAGGCAGCCAAGAAGAAGGCAGCTCCTGGGCGCAAAGCTGTGAAGAAGAAGGCAGCTCCTGGGCGTAAAGCTGTGAAGAAGAAGGCAGCTCCTGGGCGTAAAGCTGTGAAGAAGAAGGCAGCGCCCGGGCGTAAAGCTGTGAAGAAGAAGGCAGCTAAGAAGCAGCACCCCAAGACCCCCCCAGCACAGAAAACTCCGGAGCAGGAAACTGCTCCCGAAACGAGCAATGCTTCAGGCCAAGCGCTTGGCCAAGCGGACGGGAGTGCCCCCGATTCCGTGGACGATACTTCGCAGCATGATGACCCGTATCATCACGACTACGAACACGACGATCACGATTCCTACGACGCCCATCACGACGAGCACTACCATCACGGGCATGAGGAACACCAGGAGGCAGACCACGCCGAGCCAGCGCTGAGTGCGCCCCTACCGGTTCCACGCAGCGGTGGCCCCGACGGCGACGACACGATGCCCGAGCTGGACGAAAACGGCAAGGAATTCGGCGGCCCGGTCAAGTCGTTCCTCGAGCACATGGAGGATTTGCGCTGGGTGCTCATCCGCTGTGTCGCCGCCCTGGGCGTGGCCATGGTTGCCTGCCTTGCCGGGGCGCCGTTGCTGGTCGAGATGCTGTCCCGGCCGCTCGGGGAGGCCAAGCAGTTCCTCACCGAAAACCGAATGGAAACCTTGAGCGAGGAGGGTAAAAGCGAAATCCACGTCCGGCTCACTCAGGAGGAGGTCTTTCGCATCCCCGTCGAAACCAACCTGCTTGCCGAGGCCTACAAACTGCTCGACCTGACCAACGAGGTCACCACATTCAACCTCATCCCGGCGGTGGAGGATGGCAAACTGCAGTTGCTCCTGCAGCCCAGCACAAACACCCAAGCCGCCGGTGACGACCTCCCCCAAGCCGGGCCGGAGCTAAAATCCATGGGGCCGCTCAGTGGATTCCTGGTCGCCCTGCAAATGGCCTTCTACGGTGGTATCATGATTTCGTTGCCTTTTATCCTGTTTTTCCTCGGCCAATTCACCTTCCCGGCCCTGCGGATGAAGGAGAAAAAATATCTTGTCACCGCCGTCATCATTGGCAGCGGACTTTTCTTTTGCGGCGCAGCTTTTTGTTACTTTTTGCTGATGAAAATAGCGTTGAGCACGGCGGCGCTGTTTGCGAACTGGCTGCACTTCGGGGCCGACATTTGGCGGGCTGAAGATTACATAACCTTTGTCTGCAAGTTCATGATCGGCATGGGCATCGCCTTCGAACTCCCGGTTGTCATCCTGCTTCTCGTGAAGATAGGGGTGCTCGATTACAAGAAACTCTCCAAATTCAGAATGTATTGGGTGATCATCAACCTCATCCTTGCGTCGATTCTCACCCCGCCGGATATCGTCACCCAGGTGCTCATGGCTCTGCCGATGCAACTCTTCTACGAGTGCAGCATTCTCATCGCCTGGATTTGGTATCGCCGCGACCGAAAAAAAGAGGCGCAACTCGCAAAAGAAGAGGCCGAGGCCAACAAAACGCCCCCTGACGAGCCTGAAAAATAGCGCCAAAAGACTTTACACCGGCGGCTTTCTGGCTAAGCTGCCGCAGCTGTTTAACTAATCCAATGAGATATTTCGCAAAAACAACCGGCGTTGCCGCTCTTGTTGCCGTCCTCTCGGTGGGCTGTGCCGGCCCTGAAAACAAGCTGGGGCGCGGCATCCGCAATTTCAGCGAGTTCACCCGCTTGGGCGAATTCAGTCGTTCCGTCGAGCAAACCGCCCTCTGGGACGGCCCGCAGCACGCCTACACCACAGGTGTCATCCGTGGCCTGAGCCGCACCGTGGCCCGCACGGCGATCGGTTTCGCAGAGATCGTCACGTTCCCGATCCCCACCCCGAACTACGAGCCGTGGTTGCAAGGGGCCACCGTCTATCCGGATCCCTCCGTGGCCACGCTGGAGTACCCGTGGGGCGGCATGGTGATGCCCGACGACGCCCTGTTCCCTGCCAGCTACACGCCCGGCCTTTGGGATGACGGCGTCTTTCACCCAAACACCGCCATCGGTTTCGGCGGCGGCGACGTGGCCCCGTTCTTTCCGGGCAGCCGCTTCAAGGTGTTTAACCACTGAGCCGCAGTTCAGCAACTTTCCCGGCGTCAACCCAGCGGTTGGCGCCTTTTTTGTGTCGTGAAACTCAGCCGCAAATCGCACTGCAAAATCAACCTGCTGCTCAACGTCGTCGGCCAGCGCGCCGACGGCTTTCACGAGCTCGAGATGCTGATGCTGCCCGTGCCGATTTTTGACCGGCTCGACTTCGAGTTGCTCGGCTACGGCATCGAGTTGACCTGCAACCAACCGGGCATCCCCACCGATTCCAGCAACTTGGCTTGCCAAGCCGCCGAGTCATTCGCGGCCAAGGCTGGAGTCACAGGCGGCGTCCGCGTCCACCTCGAAAAATCCATCCCCGCCGAGGGCGGTCTCGGTGGCGGCAGCAGCAACGCGGCGGCAACCCTCCTCGCGCTCAACGAACTCCACGACCAGCCGCTTGGCCAGGCGACGTTGCACGAACTCGCCGCCGAACTCGGCAGTGACGTCTCGTTCTTTATGCAAAGCCAAGCGGCCGTGGCCAAGGGCCGCGGTGAAATTATCGAGCCGGTTGCGCCACTCGAGGCGCTCGCCGGCAAGTCGCTGCTGCTCGTCCGGCCCGGCTTCGGTGTCCCAACGCCCTGGGCGTACCAAGGCTTGGCTAAGTTTCCCGGGGTGAAAAACCGCCCGCTTGGCCAGGCGGACGAGTTGGCCAAGCGCTTGGCCAACGGCTCGCTGGCTGAGGCCGGCGACGCCTTATACAACTCACTCGAGGCGCCGGTCTTCGACAAGTTCCCGCTGCTCAAGCTCATCAAGCAACACGCCTTGGCCAACGGCGCGGAGGCCGCGCTCATGTGCGGCAGCGGCTCGACCGTTTTCGCGATCTGCCCGGACGCCGCGACGGCGCAGTCGCTTGGCCAAGCGATCAAGTCCAAGTTCGGCCAACAGTCATTCGTGCAGACCGTCCCGTTACCCGGCGACTTCCCCAACACTGTCGCGTAGTCGGGAGCACTACAGCCAGCCCTTGAAGATCAGCGCGGGGAGGGTGCGCCGTTTCATGCGGCTGATTTTTTTGGGGGACGCGCCAAGGTAGCGGGGGCGGCCGTCCACCGGCATTCCGTCCGGGCCGATGCGGACGCCTTTCTTTTTTATCCGCTCCTGAATCGAGCGCAGCAGTTCGCCGGCCATCGCCTCGGAGTGGAACTCGATGGCGACTTCCGTGTTCAACCGCTCGGAGCGGGGGTCGATGTTGAATGAGCCCACCACACCGATGCCGGCCCGCTCCAGAACCATGCTCTTGGAGTGCAGTGTCTCCATCCCCTCGCGGCCCGGTTCGCCCGCCAGTTCATAAATCTCCAGCCCAAGGGCGATGTGGTCTTCCTTTTTTCTCTGGTAAACAGCCTGCACTAGGAGGTTGTCGGTTGAGTGGAGGGAGTTGGTGAACACAATCACCCGGACCCCGCGCCGGAGGGCATCGCCCAGGACCGCCCGGGCCTTTTTCGTCAGGATGAGGTACGGCGACTCGATCCAGATCGTCTCGCCAGGCGCGGCGTTGTTCACCAGCTCGGCAATGTGGAAGCCGGTATGTTGGCCGCGAGTTTTTCGGCCTTTGGGATCGGCAAAAAATCGGATTTTATCCACCGGCTGCAGGCGTTGGTTCCAGTCGGTGCGGCTTGGCAACTGCACAACTCGAGGCTTCGACTGAAACTCCGCCCAAGCCCGGTCGAGCGCCGCCTTGGCCTTGTCGATGTCTCGCTGAAGGATGGCCCGGTGCACCGGCGGGATGGCCCGGCGGCGACTGGCCGTGAGGCGCTTGGGCGAGTCGTCGGGCCGGATGAGACAGCGATATTTGCCGACGTGCATCGGCTTCACCTTCGGCCCGTTCCAGAGCGTCATGAAGTGTACGTTGGCCTGTGCGGCGGTTTCGCCCTGAACGAGGATGTCACGGTCAATCCGGTTACGAAACACCGTGTCGCCCTCTTTCCGGAATCGGCTCAGCCCGAAATAGGAGTTGTCGATGTTGCGCCCGCCGGTGATCAGCAAGTTGCCGTCCGCAATGAATAGCTTGTCGTGCAAACGCCGGTTGAACCGAAACGGCTTCAGCGGGTCGAACGGGTGAAACACCCGAATCTCCACGCCCTCCCGAACCAAGTACGCGCCGAGGTGCGTGGGAATACTGTTAAAAAGAGCATCAACCATCAGCCGCACCTTTACGCCGCGCCGCGCCGTCTCGCGCAGCAGCGCAAAGCCGCGCATCGTGATGACATCCTCCTCCCCGCCGACGTAAAAGTAGGAGATATTCAGCTCGCGCTCGGCCTCGGTGGCGAGATCGTACCGGGATTGCGCGGCGTCCACCGGGCCATTGATCAAGCAAACACGGTCAGCCCCTGCCAACGGGAGGGCAACTGTCAGCAGGACGCAACACGCGAACAGGAGCTTGGCCAGGCGATTCATCGGTGGCGATTGTGTAACCGCAGAACCACCAAATGACAACGATTTCCGCTTGCCAAGCGGATGATAAGACTTGCATGGCTCTTTTCGAAAGGCATCATCCCTGTTGTTCCAAACTTGAATTCACCATGAAAATGTTCATGCACTTCACTCGTTGTATCCGTTCGGCCCGTCGCTTGGCCAAGTCGGCTTGCCTGAGTCTCGGCTTGGCCACGGCGGCCAACGCCATCGCCGATCCGGCCAAGATCACCACGCAGCCAAGCGATGTCTCGGCGGAAGCCGGAAGCGCGACGAGCTTGGCGGCGGAAGCGTCCGGCAGCCCAAACACTTATCGCTGGCACCGAGCCAACGGCGGAGGCGGCGCGCTGGGTTTTGCGGGCGGCAACCAGTACGTCTCGGTGCCGATCGATGTGCCGGAGACGGAATACACGGTGGAGTTCTGGTTCCGCACGGAGAATCCCAATGCGGGTTTATTCTGCGTGGTGGATGCCAATCTTGGTGGAGGCGGTCATGACCGGCATCTGCACCTGACCGGGGGCAACATCCGCGTCCGCACCTGGAGCGGTCCGGGCATCGAGGTATCCGATGGACTTAACCTGGCCGACGGAAAGTGGCACCACATTGCACACGTGATCAGCTACGATCTTGGCGGGCAGTTCGTCTACGTGGACGGCGAACTGGTGATCGAAGGAATCAAGGACATGTCCGACTTCGACTGGCAGTTGCACATCAACATCGGTTTCTCCAACGACGCCGCCAGCCAGTATCTCAACGGACAGATCGATGAGCTTCGCATTTGGGATTACGCACTCGAGCAGGAGGAAATCCAGGCACGGATGAACAAGCCACTCAACGGCGACGAGGAGTGGCTGCTTGCCTATTACAACTTTGACCAAACCGAGGGTGACACGCTGACCGACCTGAGCGGCAACGAGTATGATGGCACGCTGATTAATTTTGCGGGGAGCGGCTGGACATCCTCGACCGCACGGCTTGGGGTGGAATCCGCCTTAACCGACGGAGGCGGCATTACCGGCGCCGACTCGACCGAATTAAAGTTTGTCAGCTTGGCCAAGAGCGACGAGGACACATACCACCTTCGCGTGAGCAACCCCGCCGGCGACGTCGCGAGCAACAAGGTCAAGCTGACGGTCACTGCCGAGACGGTTCCGCCGACCCTGTTGTCCCACGGCGCACTGGTAACTGAGGATGAGTACACAGAGGTCGCCGTACGCTTTGATGAGGCATTGCACCCGGACACAGCGGGCGATGCAGGCAACTACTCGATCGCCGGGGCCGACGTGGTGGATGTGATTGTACAGGACAGCGGCGACGGGGTGTTGCTTGATGTCGAGGGCCTGGACGTTGGCGACTACCAGCTCAACGTCTCGGGGGTGACGGATCTTGCCGGGAACAAGATGGCCCCCTCCAAGACCCCGGGAGGCTTCATCTCTCTGCAGGTGTTAAACATCGGCGATGTCGACCCCACCGGTGTGGCTCACAATTTCGGCGATGAAATCGAGGTGATTGCCGGGGGGTTTGACATTTGGTCCAACGCCGATGACTTCACGTTCTTGTTTGAGGAAAAGACCGGCGACTTTGATATGGCGGTGCAGGTGCCCAAGATCGACAATCCGGGCGGCTCGTGGGCGCGCAATGGCCTAATGGTCCGCGAGACACTGGATGACATCAGTAAAATGCTCGGCGCTTTCGTCACCCCGCCCAGCGGCGCGTCGAATCAGGGCTACTTCGCCCTTGAGCGGCGCGAGGAGTCAGTTAACCCGCAATGGTGGAACAATAACGGCACCCCGGGCAGCCCAGTACTGGCGGGCGTGATCAATTACAACACCGACACCGTGCCCGGTCTGCCCAACCTGTGGATCCGGATGAAACGGTCCGGCAACCGGTTCACCGCATTCCGCAGTGCCAACGGACTGGACTGGATCGAGATGGGAGTGACGAATCTCGAATTCTCTGAGACTGTGTATTTTGGCATCAGTCAGGCCCAGCACTCGGGCACGAAGGGCTACGCCGCGTACACGAATTACGGTCCATTCTTCTACACCGGCACGGAGATCGCCATCACCGAGTCGCCGCAAAGCGCCACCGCCACGCTGGGCTGGGATCACACGTTTGGTGTCGGCTACACGGCGACCACCGCGGGCAAGCCGCTCGCCGTGGGGGAGTTGTCGTTTCAATGGCTCAAGAATGGCCAGGCGATTGAAGGCGCCAACGATCCGACCTACACGACACCGGGTGTATTGACTGCGGAAGATGACGGGAGCCGCTACTCAGTAACCATCAGCATGGGCGATATGGCCATGACCTCCGGCGAGGCGGTGTTATCTGTGGCCAAGGACAGCACTCCTCCCAAGGTGGCCGAGGCCAGCGCCACCAAACCAAGCGCTTCCGCCGGCGGCGGTGGAGCGGCGTTGCAATTCAAGGGCGGCGGCCAATATGTCTCCGTGCCGATGGACATTCCCGAGACTGACTACACGGTGGAATTCTGGTTTCGCACCGAGGATCCCAACGCCGGTCTGTACTGCGTGGTGGATGCCAATCTTGGTGGAGGCGGCCACGACCGCCATCTGCACCTGACCGGGGGCAACATCCGCGTTCGGACCTGGAGCGGCCCCGGCGTGGAGGTGTCCTCCGGGTTGAACCTGGCGGACGGGCAATGGCATCACCTTGCCCACACGCTTGGCACCGATGCCAACGGCCAGCAGATTTTTATCGATGGCAAACTGGTCGTCCAAGGCGCAAAAGACATGTCCAACTTCGACTGGCAGAAGCACCTTAACTTTGGTTTCTCCAACGACGCGGCCTCGCAGTTCCTGGTGGGTGAACTGGACGAACTTCGTGTCTGGGGCATCGTTCGCACCGAGGAGGAAATCAATGCCAACATGAACAAGTCGCTCGGGGACGAGGCCGACCTGCTGGCCTACTACAACTTCGACGAGGTCAGCGGCACGGTTCTGCCGGATGCCATAGGGGGCAACGACGGTGTGCTGATGGGTATGGGCGACCGTAATTGGACGATCTCGGAGGCGCCGCTTGGCCAAGCACCACTCGAGGGCTTCGAGTTGCCGACAACAATAAACATCACGTTCAACGATCTGATTCGCAACCCCGACTTGGGCAGCGGCGGCTCGCTGATCTTCGACGGTAGAGGCGCAAGCGTCGCGCTGCCGGACGATATTCCTCAGATTCTCAGCGACGGCTGGGCGATCACGGTCGAGTACTGGTTCAGGGGCGAGTCGCTCCAGTCGGCTGTTCGCTGGCAGGACGGCCAACACTTCGTCGCCGGCTGGAATGGTTTGCACATCATCTCCACCGACGGCGGCACCGGCGCGGGCATCGCGGTTGGCCCAGCGACCGACGGCAAATGGCACCATGTCGCGATGACATGGGAACAGGATATGTTTGGCGGGTTCAGGAGCTACCTGGACGGAGAACTTGTGGCCGAGCGTGATTCCGGTCCGAACCCGCTGCCGGTGATCAACGGTCAGGCCTATCTCGGGGCGTATCAGGGTGCGTCCGAATTCACCAATGGCCAGTTGGACGAAGTTCGCATCTGGGAGGTGGTTCGCACTGAGGAAGAGTTGCAGGAGTGGATGAACAAGCCGCTCTCAGGCGAAGAGGAAGGCCTCTTGGCCTACTACCAGTTTAACGAACTGAGCGGCGATGTCCTGCCGGACATCTCCGTCAACGAGTTTAATGGCGATTTGAAAAACATGACCGACGCCAACTGGGGTACTGGAGCTGGGCCTGCCTTCACCCTTGAGGGGCCAAAGGGCCAGGCGGTTCCGGGCACGTTCGAGATTGAGGGCGCGGAGATTGAATCGCTTAAGTACCTCAGTGACGGTCGCTCCGTGCGGATCGTCGCCTACGGCATTGAGTCGAAGGAAGCCAAGGTGACAATCAACGGCGTCCGCGACGCAGGCAATAACGAGATCGCCGCTGACACGATGTTAGTCGTCCCGGTGGAACAGGAAGGTGACCAAGCGGAGCCGCCGGTCGTCACACTCGAGGAGGGTGACGGCGTGATCATCATCAACACCAGCTCCGGCTCACTGCAGACTGCCCCAAGTGTAATCGGACCGTGGGAAAATGTCGCCGCTCCGCTGCAGTTGAACCTCAACGAACTCGACGCTGCCGGCTTCTTCCGCGCGGTGGTGGATTAAAGGCGGGCGGGCGAGATTTTAACGCCGTTGAGCCAAGGCATCCCCGCTCCGAGCGAAGATGTCCTTGTGCAGCGACTCCCCATGCGAATCCATCGTGACCACGGCGGGAAAGTCCTGCACCTCGAATTCCCAGATCGCCTCCGGCGAGCCGAACTCCTCAAGCATGTACACATCGCGCACCTTGGTGATGCACTCGGCCAACACCTGCGCCGCGCCGCCGATGGCGTGGAGGTACACCGCGCCGTGCTCCTTGCAGGCGGCCAGCGTCTTGTCCGCCATGCCGCCCTTGCCGATCACGCCGCGGATGCCGAACCGCCTTATAAGGTCGCCTTGGTACGGCTCCTCGCGGATCGAAGTTGTCGGCCCGGCGGCCGTCACCTTCCACTCGCCGTTGTCATCCTTCAACACCACCGGCCCGCAGTGATACAGGATGCCGCCGTCGAGATTCACGCCGTCCGGCAACTCGCCGCCGTCGTGCAGATACTTGTGCACCGCATCGCGCCCGGTGAACACCACGCCGGAGATCAGCACCTGTTCACCAACCTTCAATTCGCGGATCGCCTCCTCGGAAATTGGGGAAGAAAGATTATGAGTCATTTTGTGTCTCCTCTCAATACAGCCAACCGCTGATTTCGCCGTCGCTGGCCAGAGTCGCGCCGTGGCGGCGGAAGGCCCAGCACATGTAGCTGACGCTCACGAAGTACGACGCCGGCACGCGGTTGGCCGCGCCGATCTTCACGCCCAGCAGCGTCGTTTTGCCGCCGAACCCCATCGGGCCGATGCCCAGCTCATTGGAAGTCTTGAGGATGTCCTGCTCAAGTTCGTCCAGCTTGGGATCGGGGTTTCGGTCATCGAGGTCACGGAGAAATTCGCGCTTGGAGAACTCGTAGCCGGACGCCCTGTCGCCTCCGATGCAAACGCCGAGAACGCCCGGGCCACAGCCCCGGCCCTGCGCCTGATGCACCGCCTCGAGGATCACTTTACGACAGCCATCGAGGTCGCGGTTGGCCTCAAGCTTGGTGTTCGGCAGGGAGAATTGCGCGCCGACATTCTCGCAGCCGCCGCCCTTGAGAATGAGCCGCACAGCGATGTCGTCCGTCTCGTGTTGGTGAAAATGCAGATTCGGCGCGCCAGGGCCAAGGTTGGTGCCGTCGTTTTTTCCGGTGATCGAGTCCACCGAGTTTTGCCTCAGATAGCCAAGCCGGGTTGCCTCTTTCACCGCTTCGCGCGCCTCGCGCTCGAACTCGACCTGGTTCAGGCCCACCGGGCAGTCGACGTAAAACAAAATGCTGCCGGTGTCCTGGCAGATCGGTTGCGACTTGCTCTTGGCCAAGCCTATGTTGCGCTCGATGATCTCCATTGCCGACTTGGCGATGGTGCCCTCCTTCTCCTGTTCCAGCCCGCGCAGGATCGCCGTCTGCACGTCGTCGGGGATCTCCGCCGAGGTGCGACGAATCAATTCAATCAATGACTCCCTGAGCCTGCTCATTACGCGGACAGCATAGGCATTGGAGCTTCCCGTGTCAATGAACGCTCAACCACCGCGCTTGAATCCCTTGCGCTCGCGCTTGTTGTGCGCGGCCATGTCGCCCTGCATGTCCCCGAGGGTGTCGCCCATCATTTGAATGAAATTTTCGCAACTGCACGCCACGCTGCCGAGGCTGATCACCGTCTCGCGCTCGGCGAAGTCGTTGGTCACCGCCATCACCTCACCGTACGGTTTCATCAGGTGTGCCACCCGCTCGATGATCTGGTCTGCCGTCTGGCCTTTTTTGGAAAAAAGCACCTCGATGCCGCCCTTGGCCGTCTCGTTTTTCGGCGTGTCGGGCGGTGCGCCGCTGCCGTCAAAAATCACCGTGAGGGGCGTGCCGGACGAATCCTGATACTGCGTCAGCGCCACCATCAGTGCGTCTCGCGCATGGAACGAGTGGCGCGGCTTGGCCGGTGCCAACTCCTCCCAGTGATGCAGCAGGCTGTACCCATCCACCAAAATTCGAACGATCCCCATGCGCCAGACGCTACGGTCTCGCCCGCGCTTGGCCAAGCGCTTGGTTTGGTGGTAGCGTGCCGCAGCGGGTGCGATGCCGATTTACGAATACGAACTGTGCGACGATAAGGGTGACTGCAGACCATGCGGCGGCCCCGGCTTCACGCTGCGCCGCCCCGTCTCGGCCAAGCCGCTCGAAAAATGTCCGGCCTGCAAACGGCCGGTACGAAAAATCATCTCCGGCTTCAGCACCCCCACCCACCTCAAGCCGCTCTCGATCACCGACGCGAAGAAGGCCGGCTTCACCGTTTACAAAAAGCTCGGCAAAGGCGAATACGAGCGGCAGTAACGGCGATTCTTTTTTCTGATTTAATGAACATTTCGCCCTAATCCGGCGTCTGAACCCCTGATGTCCGCGCTTGTGGACGTCCGCAGCGTAGTTTTCGTTGTGACTTTAGATGGCCGTTTTTCGGCCAAAGGAGGTTGGTTTGGTTGTTTGGGTTGACGGGCGTCCCGGTAGGGGCGCCCGTATTTTTTGCCCCCTAACACCTTAAGCCCCGGCGGCGCGGTTCAGGCGGTTCCGGAGTGCGTCCCATTCGTCTCCATCAGGAAGTGGCTGCACCAGAATGGTTTCCGCGCCGAGTCGGTCGCAGCGGTGCAGCGTGTCGTAAAGTTCCCTCGCGAAGCCGGCGGCGGCGTCCGGCAAGCGATGCCAACGCTCGCTTGGCCAAGCGGCGGGCGCTGCTGTGCGGGCGATGACGTGGGCCGTTACGTCCGCTTGGCCGAGCGCCGCGTCCAAGTCGCCCTCCACTAATATCAGCTTTGCTCTCGGCGAATAGTGCTGCTGAAGCTGGCCGGGGCTTTTCAACGGCTCGGCGGCGGCGGGCGGCTTGGCCGTTGCCACCGGGCCGAGGACGGCTTGCAGTTGGCCAAGCGAGATCATCCCCGGGCGCAGGAGGGTCGGCGTGTCGCCGGTGAGGTCGAGCACGGTGGACTCGATGCCGAGGTCGCACGCGCCGCCGTCGAGCACCAACGGGATGCGGCCACCGAGTTGATCGACGACGTGCTCCGCCCGGGTCGGTGACACGCGGTTCGACCGGTTCGCGCTGGGTGCCGCGAGCGGGAAGCCGCACTTGGCCAGCACAGCGCTGAAAACCGGATGCGCGGGGCAACGCACCGCCACGGTTGTGCCCCCGGCGGTGACGATGTCCGGGATCGAGTCGGCCTTGGGCAGCACGAGCGACAACGGGCCGGGCCAGAATGCCCCGGCCAGTTGAGCGGCGGCGCTTGGCCAGGCGGCGACGCAGCCATCGGCCATCTCGACGGAATCGATGTGGACGATGAGCGGGTTGCCGGCGGGTCGGCCCTTGGCCTCGAAGATGCGGGCGACGGCTCCGGGCGAGCGGGCATCGGCGGCCAAGCCGTAAACGGTCTCGGTCGGCAGCGCGACGAGTTGCCCCTGGCCCAGTAACTCGACCGCTTGGCCAAGCGCGCCGGGATCGTCCGCCGGTTGCACTTCCGTGCTGAATGCGTGTTCGCTTGCTTCAGTCACGGCTTGGCCAGGGCGAGCGGGCGAGCGCGTCCTTTATTGAATCAGCAATGGCGCGATCACCAGTGCGATGACGGTCATGAGTTTCAGCAGGATGTTCAGCGACGGGCCGGAGGTGTCCTTGAGGGGATCTCCCACGGTGTCGCCGACGACGCCGGCTTTGTGGGCGTCGCTGCCTTTGGTGTGGTAAACGCCGTCCACCTCCACGCCTTTGCCTTCCTCGAACATTTTCTTGGCGTTATCCCAAGCGCCACCGGCGTTGGCTTGGAACAGTGCGAGCAATACGCCGCTGACGGTCACGCCCGCGAGCAGGCCGCCGAGAGCTTTCGCGGCCTCATGGCCGTCGCCGCCCATGGCCCATTTGAAACCGAACCCAACCACCACTGGCGTGAGCACGGCCAGCAAGCCGGGCTTGACCATCTCGCGGATGGCTGCCGCGGTGGAGATGGAAACGCAGTTGGCGTACTCCGCCTTGCCATCGGCGGCCTCGTAAATCTTGCGGTCCTCCTCGGGCCATTCGTCCACCGGCTTGTCGCCGTGTTCCTTCATCTTGGCGAGCGCGGCCTTCAGCTCGGGGATGTCCCTGAACTGCCGCTGCACTTCAATAATCATGTCTCCCGCAGCGCGGCCCACGGCATCGATGGCCATGGCCGAGAACAGGAAGGGCAGCATCGCGCCCACGAACAGACAGGCCATCACGTTGGGGCTGGCAATATCAATGGTTGTAATACCCGCCACGCCCATATAGGCGGCGAACAGCGCGAGGGCCGTCAGTGCGGCGGAACCAATCGCGAAGCCTTTGCCGATGGCGGCGGTGGTGTTGCCCACGGCGTCGAGGCTGTCGGTGCGGGCGCGCACTTCCTCGGGCAGCTCGCTCATTTGGGCGATGCCGCCGGCGTTGTCGGCCACGGGGCCGTAGGCGTCCACGGCCAGTTGGATGCCGGTGTTGGCCAGCATACCCACTGCGGCAATCGCGATGCCGTACAGGCCGGCGAAGTGATGCGCGCCGAGAATGGCTCCCGCGAGAAACAGGATCGGCAACATCGTCGAGCGCATACCCACGCCGAGGCCGGCGATGATGGTGGTGGCCGCACCGCCCTTGGCCGATTGCCGGGAAATTTCCAACACCGGTTTCTTGTTGAAGCCGGTGTAATATTCGGTGACAAATCCAATGCCCAGCCCGCAGAGGAGGCCAATCAAACTGGCATAGAAAACTCCCATGGCGGTGTAGGTCGCATCGCCCTTCACCCACTCGGCGGGCAGCAGGTTGGTGATGAGAAAATAGCCACCCGCGAGCATGATGACTGCGGCGGTTAATTCGCCGCGAGTAAGGGCGGCCTTGGGGTCACCGCCTTCTTCCACGGATACGAACATCATGCCAATCATCGAGGCCACAATGCCGATGGCCGCGAGGCACAAGGGCAGCATGACCACGCCAATCGGGCCGATGCCGCCTTTAAAGTATTTAAACGTATCATCGCCCGTCATCAGCACCGCGCCGAGCACCATCGCGGCGATCATTGAGCCCACATAGCTTTCAAAAAGGTCCGCTCCCATCCCGGCCACGTCGCCCACGTTGTCCCCCACGTTATCGGCGATGGTGGCGGGGTTAAGCGGATGATCCTCCGGAATGCCCGCCTCCACCTTGCCCACAAGATCCGCGCCGACATCGGCAGCCTTGGTGTAAATGCCGCCGCCCACGCGCGCGAAGAGCGCGATTGACGACGCGCCAAAGCTGAAGCCTGTCAGCACAGTGATCACCTTTTTGATTTCCCAGTCTTGGCCTTGATAAAAAAAGAAAAACAATCCGGAAAGCCCCAGCACACCGAGGCCCACAACGCCCATACCCATCACCGAGCCGCCGCGGAAGGCGACGGTCAGCGCGGAAGCAAGGCTCGTGCGGGCGGCGTGGGCGGTGCGGACATTGGCCTTGGTGGCCACTTTCATTCCTATAAAACCAGCCAGCGCAGAGCACGAAGCGCCTACGACAAAGGAGAGCCCAATCCAGGCGCTGGTTTTTGCCGCGTCACCGCTGCTGCCTTGATAAGCCAGCAGCAACGCCACGCCCACGACGAACCACACCAATTTTGAGTATTCAGCACGCAGAAACGCCATCGCGCCATCGGTGATGTAACCGGCGATGCGTTTCATCCGTTCGGTGCCCGGATCCTGCCGAGCCACCCATTGGGCACGCCAATAGGTGAAGAGTAGGGCCAGTAATCCCGCGAGCGGGATAATATACATGTTTTTATTCATGAGTTTTAGTTTTGGGAAAAGTCAAATTTGTAGGAAGGGGCACTTACCTTGGACAATAAAACGGGAGACCGTTGGACGGTTTCAAATAGTAAAATGGCTAACCCGGAATCGGGGCCTGATATCATGATTTATTGAGTTGAATCAGACTAAACCTCCTCGCGAACGCCCATTAGTGAAACTAATTTTTTTGCTCGTCAAGGGGTTAAATCCGTTTGAAACAAAAAATCTCGCCGGACGTGCCCAGGTCGACTATTCCCCAACGGCATGAGCGGAGGCGAATGGGCGATTCGGTTGACAGCTTTCCTGGCCTTTGCCGGATACGTCCTCGCGCTGGTAAGTTGCCGGCGGTGGCCGCACCGCACCGGGCCAAGCGCCAGCGGCTGGTGGTCACTTGGCTTGGTGGCGTTCCTCGCCCACTTCTTCTGCGCCTTCCACTTCGAGCACGGCTGGAGCCATGCCAAGGCGCTGGCAGCCACGGCCGCGCAGACTGGGGAAGCCACCGGCTTCGACACCGGCTTCGGGCTTTACCTGAATTACGCCTTCGCCTTGGCTTGGCTGGCGGACGCTGCCTGGTGGCACCTAGCCAAGCGGAATCACCAAAGCCGGCCGGGGTGGATGGACGCAACACTGCACAGTTTCATGGCGCTGATGTGGTTTAATGCGACGGTGGTCTTCGGGTCGCCGTGGGGCCAAGTCGCCGGATGGGCCGCCGTGTTTGGGTTGGGCGGCCGGTTTATGCTCCAGCGAAGGCAGGCGGTTTAGCTGGCTTGGCCAAGCGACTTTTTTTGCTGCTTGAGCAGGGCGGTGACTTTTCGCAACTCAGCCTCTGCTTGGCCAAGCGGGCTGCTGGCGGCGGCGGTTTTTCCTGATTTCCCAGCTTTCTCCAGGGCCTCACACGCTTGGGCCAGCCGCTCGGCCCGGAGGTTGCGGGCGCTGCCCTTGAGTGAATGGGCGGCTTCGACGATCCCGGCGGCGTTGCCGGCGGTCAGGGCTTCCCGGGCCTGCGCCAGCCGGGCCGGGGCGTCCTGCAAAAAAAGATCGATCAGTTCCGCGATCACAGCGGCATCGCCAAAGGAGCGAAGCCCCTCGGCGATGGAGTCTGCGTCGCCGCGATCGCCCTCCCCCGGCGCGGCACCGACTTCGCTGGCGATCTTTCCCAGCGCTTGGCCAAGCTGCTTGAGGTCGATCGGCTTGATGAGGTAGTCGTCCATGCCGGCATCGAGGCAATTGCGTTTTTCCTCCGGGTTGGCGTTGGCGGTGACCGCCAGAATCCGGATGAGCCGGGCGCGGCCGGGGAGTTGGCGAATGGCGCGGGTGGCCTCGTAGCCGTCCATCTCCGGCATGTGGCAGTCCATCAGCACGACATCGTAGGGCATCTTGCGAACCGCCTGGACGGCCTCAAGTCCGTTGGCCACTGCGTCCGCCGTGTAGCCGAGGTTCCCGAGTTGCAGCAACGTGACTTTCCGGTTCACCTGATTATCCTCCGCCACCAGAATCCTGAGCGGCTTGGCCTCGCCCACCGCGTCCCGGGCGGGTGCAGCGCTTTCGCCGGTGAGCAGCCGGGTGATGCTCTCGAGCAACCGGGTTTGCTTGACCGGCTTGGCGAGGCAGGCGTCGATGCCGGCTGCCTGCCAGTCGTCGGGTTGCAGCACCTTTCCCATGGGGGTCAGCAGGATCAGTTTTAAGTCAGTGAAAAGCAGATCGTCCTTGATGGCTCCGGCCAGGCCAAGGCAGTCCTTCTCCGGCATTTCGCTGTCCAGAATGACGACTTGAAAAGGAGAGTCGGTGGCGACGGTTTGCTGGAGCAACTTCAGCGCCTCGGTGGCTTCACCCGCCTCGGTGGTCTTGATCCGGCGCGAGCGCAGTTGGTGCCGCAGAATCTGGCGGGTGGTCTCGTTGTCATCGACGACCAGCACGTTCAGGCCGGCCAAAAGTTGGTGCTGTGTCTCCGCTGCGCCGGGCTCGAGCTGTTTCCGCAGCGGCAGCTCGAACCAGAAACTCGAGCCCTGCCCCAGCTTGCTCTCGAACCCGATCCGGCCGCCCATGATCTCTGTCAACTGCTTCGAGATCGTCAGGCCAA